>Ga0099364_10012481_pt1 | contig 11449 bp, 14 predicted proteins | sample TergutTh196P3_FD_73070 | JGI IMG/M metagenome (GOLD analysis project Ga0099364, IMG submission 73070) | Microcerotermes parvus P3 segment gut microbial communities from Pointe-Noire, Republic of the Congo - Th196 P3 | ecosystem: Host-associated > Arthropoda: Insects > Digestive system > Gut ...
TCAGGGTGACTTTGTAAAGTTTTTTCATAGGAACTTCCTTGTAAGAGGGTGAGAGACGAACGGAAAGAAGAATACGGATTTCAAAAAAAAAGTCAAGAGAAAATATACAAAATTAGGGAAGATGCGGTACTACTCCCACGGGAGAAACCATTTCGAGACATCGTGGGCAAAAGGGCAAGGGATTGGAAAAGGTATGCGTACCGTCTTTCCAACTTCCCAGGTGTTTGACGTGGCTGCGGTTCAGAACGACAATGCCGCTGAATAGCCCAATTTTGGTGTAGAGTGAGACCACTTCGGGAACATCTGTTAGTTGAAAGATGCCCACGGAATCTCCAATAACAAACGACACCTGATTCCCGTCTTTGGCTATGGAAGAGAAAATGGGGATTTTTGAAGGCGTGTCGCAATAGAGCGATGCATCTTCAATCGTCCCGATAGGCAAGGAGTATCCCGTATCCGTGAGCAGAGGGCGACACTGCGCAAAGGGGTATCCCGTCAAACTCATTTCTTTCCGGTATTCTTCAACGAATGTGTTTGGCATGGGCTAGTTCACAAATAGTCTATGTGGGTAAAGGTGATGTCGCAGTCGGGTTTTTCCTCTTCCTCCGATTCTGGTTCCGATTTCGTGCAAACCATGTCCTGCGTAATATCCGTTCCTACCGCAACCGCAGAAATTTTAATATCATCGTCCTCGGTGTCCAAAAGATTCTGGATAACGGCGGCCAGTCTGAAATGCTCTTCAAAACTTACGAACACGGTTCCAGCCAAATCAGGGCGAACACCATGAATCGTGTAGATGGGAGAACGAATCTCTTCAATCGCATTAAACGCATTCACGCCATTGGCATAAAGGATCATAGGATTCATCGCATCCACCGTCTTCGTATCGATCAGATCCAGCATCATCGACTCTTTTGCACGAAACATTTCTTCCGGCAGAGTTTCTGTGAAGGAGTGGACATGGACTTGGTCGCCGCCTAAAAAGACTTCCCCTGTGAGCCGGATATCTGTGCAGGGGAGCGATATGTAGGGAATTGCTGAGGGTTGAAACCGGGTCAAACATTCTTCTGAAATGGCTGAAGCGAAACAACTTCCTTTGTAATCCACATCTGTTTGGAGATCGCCGAAGACCACCACTCCTTCATAACCTTCTTTCCAACTTTTGAGCGTGTACGTCCTGCCGGCACGGAGCATCGAACGGCTGTCGGACGAATAGGAAGCAACCATCTCACCGCCGACCGCAAGGGTCAGTTTTACGGCATCCCCTTTCAAAAAAATTCCGGACAGAAAGGGGATTGCCGTATCATCCGGCACGGAAAGTTTAATATCGGCAAGCACCCCGATCGGTATCTCTCCGCCCGGCAGTGCAAAACAGTAATGCCGCTCCCTGTTCAAGTTGTAAAATGTTCTGTTATACCGTGCCATGGACCATTGCTTTGATTGTTGAAGGGGTGATGCCGGCAAACGTTTGGAACCGTACCACCATCTTCACCGTTTTGCCGCCGATATATTGTGCCGCAATACCGCTCAGTAGGATTCCCGTCCCATTAGGAGCCACCGCTACGGCGATCACAAGCCCTTCTGCATGGACGATCAATCTTGCAGATTCGACAACGAGTGCCATATCCTCCTGGATAAAGAGGACCCTTGCCGAGGCTTGCGGCTGAAGAGTCCCGGTCGCGGTGACGGTTACAAGAAGGGTGCAGTAGAGTCCCTCCTTATCTTCCCCCCACTCGCCCATCCGAACCTGGATGAGTTTATACTTCGTTTGCAGAGAGTGTGTTAACCGTTCTTTGATGGTGACGGACTTGGCATAGAGTTCGGCAAACTGCCCGATAAGAGCCGCATACGTTTCGGTCAAGACACGGAGTCTTTCATAATGTTCGATGTAATCCTGACAGTGGCAGCATGGAGTGCAGGCGTTTTGGAGAGTGATTTCTGCTTTCTCCAGTTCTACTTTTTGGGCGATGAGGTCTGTTTCAGCGCACAATTGCGTCAACCGATGACAACCGCCGCTACTGCATGAAAAGTTGCCCGCTGCATTCGGAAACAATCCCGAAATCTGACGTACGAACCGCTCGGTCGTCTCGGAAGGTGCTTTGGAAATTTTGATGGACGCTCCTTGCACCGAAAGAGCGACCAGCTCTTCCGAATGAAGTACTACCCGCCCCTCAAACAGACGTGTCGACGGAGCCAGCACATACAAACAGTGCGGATCAATCCTTGCCGACCGTCCGCTGACAAAGCAGGGATGCAGGAAAGGAGCAAGATGCTCCGGACGATCCCCAAACGTGACCACAAGCAAACAATAGCCGTCTCCAATCCAACTATGCTGCTGATACTTATTGAAAATTAGTGTCTGCTTATATCGCCAGCCCCGGGTATCGAGCCGCTGATCCCCTACGGAAAGAATCAGATCGACGGGATTTTTTGGGGGATTGAAAGGAGATGGCGAAAAATCAAGATTGATCTTCTGCCACTGATCGCCGGAAAGCTCTTGCCACCCACCTCCCGCAAAGGAACCACCTGTTGCCGGAGTAAAACCATGCCTTGCCGAGTATTCTTCTACATAGACGCAGGTCTCCTCATTGCGGATCCCGGACAAACTCATCCCGGCAAAAAGTCCGGAATACTGGCAGCGGTGTAAAAAAGGATAAGCATCCCAAAGAACCCCGGATGCGGGACCAAGCGACCGTCCCCCCTGCAAATCTTCCGCAAAGGAATCGTTCACAAACGATTTGTTCTCAAAAAGCCAGCTTTCGAGCGAAGGGGAAAAGGGCATTGCACCTATTTTAACTTACAGCACTCAAACTGCTTCGCATAAACTCGTATTGCGTCTCCAACAAGCCCATCCGGGAGACTAACTGCTGCATCGATGAAGTGATCTCTTTGATCTTTTCTTCAATCGGCACCAGTTCGGTACAAGAGCAGCAGGGCTGGGCACACTTATCGTCGAAGACGAGCGTATGTGCCCCTTCCGGCCTGATATCGAGACAATTCATGCCTTTGAACGTAATGTTGCCCGTTTCGTCGGGAAACACTCCGTTGATCGACCGGAAACGTGAAGAGTGAACATCGGGATTGTCGGCATGGATGACCACTTCGGTCATCGAACCCGATATCGTCGGATAGAGACAGTTCAGGTCTTCGTTGGTCCGAATCCCCAGCGTAATATTCTCCCCCTCCTCAAACGTGACCGTTCCGTGAAAGGGTCCCATCAGTTGTCCTTGTGATTGGACATAAAGTTCCGACAGTTCTTTAGCGACGTACCGAATGCAAAACGGGTCGAGCGTCGTTGCCGCCGGATCAAAAGACCATTCTCCCACTGGTTGCCGGGAGAGTCCCTCCATGTCGCCGAGGACGATGAGCCCGCTGAGGATCATCGGGTTTAAGCCAAGAAGTTGGACAACCTTCGGCATGGTGCCACTTGAAAGATCGACGGTTGTTTCGGCAACCTTTTGACCAGCATCTCCAGTGCCATAGTAAATCTCCAGCACAAAGCCGGTGTGATAGTAGGTCAACTCTCCGATGTAGAACAGACCGGGATCATCATGAGTGCCGCTGACATTACAGGAAAGATAGAGCGATACAATCAGATCGTCAGGAATCGTAAAGAGACCATCCTTCGAAACCGCCGTGCTGTCGAACATCAGCGGAAATCGGCGTGCCTTGTTGTAATGCGTCCAGCTAAGGTTACGTGGTTCCTGCATAGTGCTATTTTAGAAAAAGTGGAGCAGTCCGGACTTTCGCAGCACGACAAGGCGATCCGGAAATCCGTCCGGTGCTTTCCGTTCGATTTTCAAGATGAAAATATCACCCGGCGATACGTGGACGCTTGCACTCTCCACAAAATAGTATCGCTGCGAAATTTCGGAGTTCTGTAAGCCGCAGTTACATGCAAGCGGAGTCATTTCCGAATGCGGAAAAGCATTCACCGCACTATTCTTGGCCGCCGGGTTCTTAATGACTCGATAGAAAAATTTCAAAATGTCCGCAGGAATACTTCCCGCTCGTGAAACCAAGAGCCCCAGCCGCACCGACACCGCAATATCGGTAAACAAGGCACTGTACGGAACAAGCAACTGAGTCAGCAGTGATGTAGGACGGTCCTTGTTGAAGGCAAGCCCCACGGCTTCCATCACAAGGACTTCTTCGACACCGTTGAGATGCGTGGCTTCGATCGGCAGTTCAGAACCCACGACTCCGGTAGGGTCAGAGAACGTTAATGCCCCATGATGATGGTTCCCATCGAAAAAGTCCGAGTTCGTGATTTGCAGAACGCTGGAGTTGATTCTGATTTTGGAAACAATCGGCGTTTTTTGGAGGGTGAGTCCCGCAATGTTTCCGACGGCAAATCCCATCCCTTCCGGTACGACCTGTTCGTCAAAGGCAAGATCAAGACCCACTTCTAAATCGCCGGTGATTGCCGGACCGCCATAGGGATATTGCCGGGCATATAATCCTTTCCCGGGGCGAAGTGTCGTAACCGTGGGTTCTTCGAAGCCATAACCCGCCTGGGTAACTTCAAGCCACATCCGGTGCGCATGGGTGCCGGGTAATTGGTCTGTTTGACCATCTACATATTCCCGTTCGATGTCCCAGGGCAGGATTTGATCCGTGAGCCACCAGATAGTTGTCTGATCAATGCGGTACATTTCAGGCGGGATCGCCGCTAATAGAGGATTCTCGGATCGTTGCCATCTCAACCCTGCCGAAGAAGGGGACAAGATAGGCCAGCCGCATCCTTGCAAAAAGTTGGGGTTGTAGCCAAAGACGGCTCGCTTCGGCAACACGCCGTTAAAAAGAGCATGGTCGGCGGGCAACCATCCTGGAACATCCGTATTCACATGGGCAATGGCAGTCGGTGCGTTGCCGTCAGGAATCCATGTTCCCGCCGGTGCCGCGGAAAGTTCATAAGAGCGGTGCTTGTGAACACGCGGATCCGCTGCAAGATAGGGACGGACAAAAAACTGAACTTCTCCCGACTGTTTCACTCCAATCAAAAAGCCGACGCACTTGTAAGGATACCGGACCTTATCCGTGAGTCCTCCGGAGAGAGTATCGCTCAAAAACCGAATGCCCGGTGTCGGCAACAGAAAATAGCCATCCGTGGTCGGGCGAAACTCGCAAAGACCGTTAGTGCAAATATCGGCCTTATCGTTGCGGATAGCGACGACAACACCCCAGACCAATGATGTTTCCGATTCGGCAACATTCCCTTCGGAGACCGCAAACTTCGCCAGCCCCGGCTTGAACGCCCGGTATCGGACATCGTAGCAAACAAAATCGCCAATGCGTACATCAGGAGTGATGGGCATCTGCCAAAGATATTCTCCGGAAAAATTATGGAACCGCTTGATCAGTCCATGGATGTATGCCGTATTGGCATGATTCGTTTGCGGCAATCGGTTCGCGACGGCGGCACTCACCGGCTCGCCATCCATCACCGGACGACTTGTGAGTAATGTATCGCCAATGCCTAGCGGAACCGATTCTAAAAATTCACCTTTCGGAAATGCACTCATAGTAAATCTAATGTAAGCATCACATACCCCGTTTCCGGTTTTTCCAACTGATCCTCCAAGTCATAATGATGCCGAGCGACAAAAATATCTTCCCGGTCATGGAGGCGTGAGGCGGCAAGCGTTACCGCATAGACTCGCGAACCTGCGGCGGAGGAAAAAGGTTTTCCGTGGGTACCGGTATTGCCGTCGGTGGCGACGACCAATGTCAGTTGCGGCTGTCCGCTTGCAGATCGTCCCAGCGTGTGCGACCAGATCGGAAGCCGTAAAAAGTCCAGGTCGCTAGTCGAACCCAACGTTTCAAAATAGAGATGCAGGGTTTCGGGATTCGTCTCGACGGGTTCTACTCCGCGTCCATTGGCAAACTCGATGTAGGCCGTATCGAGTTTCGCCCCTGAATCCGAAGAGCCCGGAATGATGGCTTGAAAGAAGACCTGATTGGCAGCGGGAAGGATGAGCATGCCACCAGTCTAGCATAGAGGGCGGAGCGGACGAAATGACTCATATTTGTTTATTTCTTTTTGCCTTTTTTGGTAGTGGTGCCGTCTGTCAGCAAGCGGCGATTTTCTTTTGTAATCATATCCGCCAGTTCGTCTTCGGTCGGTAGGATGGTTTTGTATTTGCTGGCAAAAATCTGTTTGCTCTCATTCAGTATCGAAAATTTGACCACCGTTTCGTTTTTTTCTGTGCAAAAGATAATCCCAATGGTTGGGTTATCGTCTTCTCCACGTCTTAATGCGTCAAACATACGGACATACATGTCCATTTGCCCGACATGTTCGGGGGACAACTTCGTTGTTTTGAGGTCAATGACGACATAGCATTTCAGCAAGATATTGTAAAACACTAAATCGACATAAAAATGATCCGTTTCCGTACTGATCCTTTGCTGTCGGGAGACGAACGCGAAGCCTTTGCCGAGTTCTAACAAGAACTTTTGCAGATTGTCAATAAGTGCTTTTTCAAGAATGGTTTCCTTGCCGGTTAAATCTTCCGGCACATCAAGAAACTCCAAAACATACGGATCTTTGATAAAATCCGCTGAATCCAGTATTGTCTGGGATTTGGGTTTTCGCATTTTCCCCGTGCCTTGCGTCGAAAGTAGGCGACGATAGTAGCCGCTTCGGATGTTGCGTTCCAAAACGCGAGAAGACCAGTTTTGTTCGCTGGCTTCTTGTAAATAGTATTGCCGTTCCTTTGCATCTCGAATCCGCATGATGACACGGATGTTTGTCCATGATAGATTCTCTACGCACTGCGTAGAGAATTCGGGAAAAGCGAGATAAAACTGACGCATATTCCACATATTTGGCTCCGAAAAGCCCTTGCCGAAGATGTCGGTCAAGTATCTGGAAAGCCCCTCGATCAATTTATCTCCGTAATCTGCACGGTTCTTACCCTTTTGTTCTTGCTCGACAATCCTCCGACCAATGTGCCAGTAGGTTTCCACCATGACTGAATTGACCGCTCGGTAGGCATGGCTACGAGCAGTTTTCAAGAGTTCGGCAATGTCTGCAAAAAACTGACTGTCGTTCGTAGCAGATGTCCGGGTACGTCTCTGCGGTAAGTGCTCTTTTACCTGTTTGTCAGCCGGTTTCCTTATCTGTATGTCGGTACTGAAGAAGGCGAACGCGAACACATTGCCGAATACATTACCAACCCGACAGCACGATTGATCATTACGAGAGAAGGCGAGAAGATCGCCGGCATAGCCATTGGCACGATGCTGTTCACCGAAACAGAAATCCTTCGCCAATCCGGTGAACCGTTGCAGCAACTTGGTATTGTGCCGGAGCGGTGTTACTACTTCGGCGAGATGATTATCGTTCCAGACGAGCGGTGCAAGGGTATTGGCAAGCAGATGCTTGAAACATTGAAGAATGCGGGGCAAGAGCAAGGAGCCGCCAGGTTTTGTTTTCTTTCCGTTGCCAGAGAGTCCAACGATGTTCGGCGACCTGCCGGGTATATTGATTCGAACATGATTTTTCGCAAGTTCGGTTTCGAGAAGACCGATGTGTTCGTTACGTTTGAATGGAAAACTACCCTATCGGACGGTCGCATTGAAAAAGTTGCCAACCGGCTTGATCTGTGGATTGACAAGATGTTGTAGTTCGAACTACACGTTCCGCTTTACCGATTGCGGAAACGAGGTCATGCTTCTGTCGTTCAGAGGTGGATTTTTTTCGGACATCATGGGAACTTCTTTCCTGCACTTCTCTATGTCTTTTTCTCCTTGTCGAAGAATACCGCTAACCAAACGGTCGGTTCCTTCATTGAGGTCGAATAAACACGATGCTTACAGTGTGGGGGAATCAACACATAATCTCCGGGAACCATGTGACGTTTTTCGTCTTCAAATTCCAAAATTGCCTCTCCATGAAGAAGGACAACCCATTCGCTTTCGTTTTGATCGTACCAGAATCCCGGCGGACTGGAATGTCCTGTTGAAACGATTCGTTCGATACGGACATCTTTCGTATTGTACAGTCCGCCGACACCTCGATAAGTAGGCAATCCACTGTCCGCCGAAATGCCCGCTCCCGTGATGAACAACACACGCTTCGCCTGTTGAAGTTCCGTTGCTATCGCTTCAAGTTTTTGTTCGATTTCGTTGGTCATATTTTGGTCCGTTGCCTATTACGCACATATATCTGCTTCGATTCGATCGGCAATTTCCAATGTCCGAAGAATGGCATTTTCATGTCCTTCAAAAGCGGCAAGCATTTTTTTGGTGCTGCGGAAATAGTGCAAAAGGCTCCCCATGATCGGAGCGTCTTTGTTTGCTTTGATCCCGTCGTCTTTCTGACGGAGCAAGCGGTCGTGGGCTTTCCAACCGCCCGGATCGATGTAATGAATGTCATTCGTCGCTACGGTCGGGATCGCCAGTTTCTCTCCAAGGGCGACTGTTTGGTCGAACAACGTTTGCTGCGATTCAATGCCGTGATTGCGCAGTTCCAGATAGTAGCGGTCGCCGAAGACTTTTTGATACCACTGGGCAACGGTTTTCGCTTTCGTAGAATCGCCTTTCGGGTCGTCGGTCAACAGCCGACTGACTTCTCCGCCAGCAAATCCACTCAAGCAAATCAGTCCGGCACTGTGTTTTTCCAACAGTTTTATATCGACCATCGGCAGTGCGAGTTGATTCAGGTTTTGCCAACCTCCTTTATTCATGGCGAGGAGCGTGATCACAAATGCACTCTCATTATTGGCCCGGCTTTTCCCGGCAACACGGGCTTCGATGCCGGGAATCGGTTTGATGTTGTATTTTTTCGCCGCTTGGCACAATTCCACTATGCCATCGAGAGTGCAATAATCGGTCAAGGCAAGAGCGGGCATACCGAGCACCTTGGCTCGCCGTGCCAATAGTTCGGGACTTGCCGTGCCGTTGTGAGGGGAATAATGGCTGTGGCAGTGTAAATGGATGAATCGTGCGGACATAACTGTTTCTTTTTGTTCGGACAATTATAGCAGGTTCCACGTTTTAGGTGAGAGGACTCCCCATTGAAATGTACGGGAAATTGTGCCTTCTTGGGAGTGCATGACTTCAATAATTCCTCTTTCGCTAACTCATTCGCCAGGAATCAGCACGCTCGGACAACCCCTTTTTCCCCAGAAAACGCGACCGAACACGCCACACGTTTCATTCCCAGAGCAGGCGTTTTGGCATCTCCTCGTACCATCACGCCCATCTCCGGTTCAGGTGCCGAAGGAGCCTGTAATTGCAACGAGAGCAAGACTCCCGGCGGTACAAGTGACCGCAGTATCTTTGTGTTGACCATCGGCAATTTTTCTTTACCGGTTTTGGAAAGGTCAATTTGAAAGAATCGGAGGCGGGGATACAAATCTGTGCCGCCAGCCCCGCCTGCAATTCATTCTCGATCCGCAGACGTGTTTTCGACTGATAATACCATTGCAAGGCATGTGTAATTTTACCAGCGACCTTCGCTCGAACGGTTCAATATCTAAACTCTTGAGGTACCCTGACAGAGCGGCATCCAGCAGGACCTGGAGCGTCAAATCCCCTGCCAAAAACGTTCCGTATCGTTGGCGTTGGTGGTGAGATGATATTCCAACCGGTTAAAGTGCATGAGCCGATCCTTGAGTCCCGCGATGACCGACTCGGAACCGACGACTTCGCAGAAACGGTCGATCAGCATGTCGAGTGTCGTGATGTCGGGATAGATACTTGTCCAATCTTTGAGACCGGGACTGTTTCCCTGAGGGGCCGACCACATCAGCGGAGAGCCGGACATGCTGCTTGTCAGACGCGTTGTTTGCAAAACGACCGCTGCCAACGATTCATGCCGCCGGACACTATGGAGGAATGTCTCAAAATCGACCGGGAATCGATCCGTCTCTTCCTTCGTTTTCTGACTTGCCCATGCATTGATCAGGTCATATTCCCCCGCACGAAGAGCCCGAAACCGTACCGTGATCGTATTGCCGAAGATGCTGTATTCTTTCTCAAAGGATTTTCCCATGCCGATAGCGAGCAGATATGCATATTTGTCCTCACGGGTCCCAACAATGGGATAGGGCGGACTCTTGCTCATATCCACAAAAGGATCGCCGTCGCAGTGGACACATCGTTTGCTAACGGGTGACTCTTGCGAGACCGCACTCGTTGCGGATCCTCAATGGCACGACGACGTTTGAATGACCGAATGTTCCCATGTTTGATTAGATGAACACCACGGGAAGACTCAAACAATAATGTGTCGTCCATAAGGGACTGCGTTCGGAAGACCGCTATCGGATGGTCGGTAATGTCCAAACTTTTAGGCGGCAGGAATTGGTATTGCACCTCCCCCTGCCCGATGAAGCCCGAGAAAATCTGTTGCCGGTAGAAGGGAGACCGCTCCCTATCTACCGGCTCGGCAAAGCCGATCCCTTTTTTATCCAGTAAACCCGCCTGTTCGTGTTGTTCATGCAGCACCCCTTCGGGAACCAAGAGTCCCAATCCTTCCCAGGGATAAAGAGCGGTCCCTTCAAACAGATAACTCTCCCCTTCATCGATACCGATGTATCGTTCGTGGATTGCCGAATACTCCTGGATCGAGTTGCCCATCAAACGAAGGAGCTGATCCGCCAAGAACATCCAGATTCCGCAAGAATGGGATTGCCGGAGAAAGGTCATAAAGGGATCCGTATGAAAGCCGCCTCCAAAGATATTGGAGATCGTAAAATCTCCTTGCAGATGATCCGCCATCCGGTGATAGGCATAATCTGCTAATCCTTCGGCAAGTGGCCTGTTCTCCAAAAAGTGTTCTAAAAACTTTGACCACTTGTAATGGTACGTTCCGATTCCTGATATGAGGTTTGTTCCCCGGAGCGATTGCGTGAGATCGGGAATGTATGCTGTCGGCACTGCGCCCAGGATGAATCCGTGAGTGTAGTCGTGATTGAGGAGCACGGCCACACGGCTGCCGACGGGATAAGTTTCCGAAATGACGGATTGCAAAACGGAGTAATGACTGCTCGACGTGCAGACGACGGGTGTTGTATAGCCTTCAAAAACAACACGGTAACAATAGGTGCCGCGAAGGACCTGATGGACAATGCCGATCTGTACCTGGGCATAATATTTCAGGGAATGGAACTCGGGAAACATCGGGAGCGGCATTGCCCGTGTGCCGGACAATTCTGTGATTTGTCCCGGACCGTAATGAATGAAATGAGAGTGTGTCATAGATCGCGCGTACTCGTTAAAATTTATGGGGCGTGGAATTTCTCAATGGGACAAAGACTTCGAGCAAAAAACAGATCGTGAAAAAGAGATTGCTCTTGAAAAGAGAATGAGTCATGAAAAAACGGTCGCCATTGAGTTTATTGAGGGGATGAAAGGCTTCATTAAGTCGTTTGGCGGGTTGAAACCGTTTTGTTATCTTAAAGTCGTCGCTTGAACTTCGTTGCAAATTTATGACAAG
>Ga0099364_10012482_pt1 | contig 11447 bp, 10 predicted proteins | sample TergutTh196P3_FD_73070 | JGI IMG/M metagenome (GOLD analysis project Ga0099364, IMG submission 73070) | Microcerotermes parvus P3 segment gut microbial communities from Pointe-Noire, Republic of the Congo - Th196 P3 | ecosystem: Host-associated > Arthropoda: Insects > Digestive system > Gut ...
CCCTTTACAAGGGTATCGCGAAAGGCTAACTTGGGAGAGCGCTTGAATGGCATTCAAGAGGTAAGGGGTTCGATCCCCCTCATCTCCACTAACGGTAAAAATGGTACAAACGGAGCGGCGGCGAGTTGACAAATGGGAACGGTGCGATTATGTCAACTCGCCGCCGCTCCGTCTGTATGCCCCCGTGCCGCTCGAGGAGAAAATTTTATGGATTTCGATATAAAAAAGCTGGCCCCCGGCCTTGCGGAGGATTACGCGCGTTTTTTTGACGCGACGCCCCATTGGGACAGCGAGCCAAGAGACGAGCTGCCTTGTTACTGCATTACGTGGCGCAATGACGACACTTATGCCGGCAACGACCACTGGTACCCGACGCGCGAAGAAAGAAGGGAGCGCGCCATCCGCTTTGTCGGCGCCGGGAGCATGCAAGGCTATCTTGCCTATTGGGGCGGCAAAATCGTGGGATGGTGCAACGCCACTGCGGACTGCCGGCTCGGCGTCGAGCATCTGCGCTCCTATTACCCGATTGAGGATTATAGCGCGGACGTCAAAGTAAAATCCATATTCTGCTTCATGGTCGCGCCGCAAGCGCAAAGAATGGGCGCGGCCACGCAATTGGTGGAGCGCGTGTGCAAAGACGCCGCCGACGACGGCTTTGATTATGTAGAGGCCTATCCCAGCATAGAATATGTGGCGCCGGACTGCAAAGGTCCTTTACAGATGTACATAAAATGCGGCTTTACAATATCCGCCGAACGCGACGGCCTTGCAGTGGTGCGTAAAAAACTCAAATAACCGGATTATTTTGATTCTTATGTTGCTACCCTCAACGCAGCAGCGCTTCATGGCTCTTCTTATAACAAACTCGCTGCCCCATACAAAACTACGCATTAAAATCGAAGTAATAGGTGGTGAATGAATCAATGTTGGTAAACGAGCTCCGGACTGCTTTGGAACAATATGAAAATGCGGTTCTGAAGGAAATCATCGTATCATTGTACAAAATGATACCAAAAAGCAAGAAGGAAGACCAAGGGTTGGATGACCTGCTGCTCAATTTCTCAAAAGAAAAAGAAAAGCAGAAGAAAGGAAAAACTCCAGTTAATTTTAAAGAATTGGCAGACGAAATCGTTCAGTTTATAGATTATGCCAACGCATCATTTTATTATGCGCCAAATAGAATTGTTAGCAAGGAAAAGCGCTCAAAATGGCGATTTGAGGTTAAGCGATTTATAAAAGAGCTGATACCCATTGTTGGAGAAAGCAGCGTGGCGAGCGCGCGACTGTTAGCTTATATTTACGAAATGTTGAGCTACGGGTGTAATTACTACATTTTCAGTACAGAAAATCCTTTTTCAGCAGTTGGCTATGAGCAACCGGAATTGCTGCGAATGGTGCTTTCTAAGATATTTTACAACGGTTATGACGAGAAGAGTATAAAAACAGCGGTGTTCCTGACATTGGACAGCAACACTGATCGTGAAACGCTTCATCTTTCACTTCTATACGCATTAGTTGGGTACCTAAAAACGCCTGATACCATCGAAATGGCTTTGGGGCAATGTGTTGCATTTAAAAATAACTATGATGTTTTCCAAGCAGAGAAGCCTTTATTCAAGTATACAAAGTATGATGGTTATCGAAGAGAGGAGCACCGCGACTATGCTGCCGAACTGTATCTTATGCTAAAATTCAAATTGCATGAATATGATGAGGGCATTAGGTATTTTTGGGATAACTATTCCAGGAACAGGTTAGAAACTACACTTTATGTTCTTTTACAGTATCTGGACGATGATGACATGAATAATTATTGGATTCGCGAATACGAAAAGGCTTTAAAGAAGAAGATTAAGCCAAGAGACGAGTTGGCAGAGGAATATAAAGAGAGAAAGCGCAAAGCTACGATGCAAGGTGTTTGATATTGAATGCAATTAATAAAGCTAATATGGATCAAGGGGACGGTTCTATTGATCCGTATAAATTACATAGCGGATCAAGAGAACCGTCCCCCTGATCCGAAGCGGCGGGGAGGTTCGATAATGGAAAGAGGCTGCTTCTCTTGCCTTGACAAGTGCCAAACATAAATAATAGAAAACTGCTGCTGTCAGCGCTTACTAGCTTACCTCGCTCTGCATCCTAAACAGCACCGGGCTTGCTTGAATAAAATAAACTATATAATAATTTAAACTCAGCAATAAAATGAAAAATTGTCTGTTTGTTGCTGAGTTTGCGCGCCCCGCTCTTGTTCAGCGATGATAACTATGCTACTATATACTCAGCAATAACAGCGAAATACAGGCGAATTGTGCCGAGTATAAAGGCGAGAAGGAAAGGAAAGGCAACGAAAGGAAACGAAATGAGAATTATAGGGCGTGACGCTGAGAAAGAAGTGTTGAGTCAATGTCTGCGTTCCAAGAGGCCGGAATTCCTCGCTGTGTACGGCCGTAGGCGGGTCGGAAAGACTTTCCTGATCCGGGAGTATTGCAATAAACATATTGTGTTCTCCATATCAGGCGCCGTAAACACACCGATGAAGCGTCAATTAAACAACTTTTGTGAAGCGCTCGAAGATTACAGCGGTGAGAGGATCGGGCCGGCAAAAGACTGGTTTTATGCATTTCGTTTACTGAAACAATACCTAAAAGAGCTTACCGGAAAGAAGAAAAAAGTTGTTTTTATCGATGAATTACCGTGGTTAGCGACGCAAAAATCCGAATTTCTTCCTGCGCTTGATCATTTCTGGAACACCTATGCATCTACCCGCGAGGATATGTTTTTAATCATCTGCGGGTCTGCGACTTCATGGATCATTGACAATGTTATCAATGATCGCGGCGGTCTGCACAATCGAGTGACAAAGCAAATGTGGATAGAGCCGTTTTCCCTCGGAGAATGTGAAGCCTTCTATAAAAATAGCGAAATTGAACTGAATCGAAACCAGATAGCGGAGCTCTACATGGTTTTTGGCGGCATTCCTTATTACATGAATTATGTAGAAAAGGGGATGAGCCCGGAACAGATTGTCGATAGGATGTTTTTTAATATAAACGCGCCGCTTAAAAACGAATTTGAAAACCTATATGCGGCATTGTTCAAGAATGCGAATCACCATTTGCGCATCATAGAATCGCTGGGAAGAACGCAAAGCGGTATGACGCAGAAAGAACTCTGGGATGATATGGGCGTTCTGCCCGGAGGTTCACTCGTAAAGGCATTGAATGAACTTGAACTATGTGGTTTTGTCCGCCGTTACCGCGAATTCACAAAAAGGAAAAGCGGGCAATATTATCAGGTGATAGATTTCTTCACGGTATTCTATTTGAAGCACATGAAGAACCGTGCAGAGCAGGACATAAACTACTGGCAAACCCAGAGCAGCTCCGGGAGCAGGAACGCTTGGAAAGGCCATGCCTTTGAGCGACTTTGCGCGGCGCATATAAAGCAAATCAAGCAAAAATTGGGAATATCAGGCGTCACAACGGAAATATCAGCATGGCGCAGCAAATATTCAACCCCCGGCGTGCAAATTGATTTAGTTATCAGCCGCAATGATGGCATAATTAATCTGTGCGAAATGAAATACACCGGCAAACCATTCAAGCTTGACGCTGCCTTCGATTTGGCCCTAATGCAAAAGAGAGAGACCTTTCGGGAAGAAACCGCCACAAAAAAAGCGCTTCATATAACGATGGCAACCTCAAACGGCCTCGCGGCGGGTTCATATTTAGGAACGGTACAAGCTCAGGTAAATTTGGATGATCTGTTTTAGGGGAAAACGCCTGCCTGCCGACAGACAGGCATTTTCCCCGCGATTTTCGTGACGACATAGATTTTGAAAAGGAGCTATGGGCTATTATATGCAAATATGAAGGCTGGGTGTCATGTATGTTGGAAAAAGATTATGCTGCACGTGTGGAATCAATCACATCTAAAATAATTGGAAGCGGCTTATTTTCGAAACCGGAAATAATTCGCTTTTATAAGGAGATCAATTTTACTGCAGATGGGTATTATAATTATATGTTTCCAAGAGGGGGACTCAATGAAATAGATATAAAAGAACAGGCGTGCCACGAGGAATTGACGTTATTAGCCAAAAAGTACAATGGGATAAAACTGAATTTTCACTACGAACTTTATGTATCGCAAAAAACATGTGGAGGTGGCATAAATGGCGAACGATGACGTAGTAGTTGGCGGCGTACACGATTATAACAGGGATGAACAAACTTATATTGTTCCCGGGGAGGATATTCTGGCCAGCCTTTCGCGATGGCAGGACATGAAATTGGGGTTTATGGTGCATTGGGGCGCATACAGCCAATGGGGCATAGTTGAGTCCTGGGCGCTGTCTGATGACGATGCTTCCTGGAGCCGTGCGCAAATAGCGCTGGGCGGAGCTGAAATAAAGCGCCGCTACCCAATGCTTCCGGAGACATTCAACCCCGTGTTGTTCAATCCCGGCGACTGGGCGCAGGCGGCGCAGGACGGCGGCTTTCGGTATTTTATCTTCACGACCAAGCACCACGACGGCTTCGCGATGTATGACACTAAATTTTCAGACTATAAAATTACTTCGACGCGCTGCCCGTTCCACTCCCATCCGTACGCCGATATAACCCGCTGCCTGTTTGACGCGTTCCGGAGCAAGGGCATGCGGATTGGCGCCTATTTTTCAAAGCCCGATTGGAGCAGCAGGCATTATTGGGAACCGGGTAAACCGGGCAGGGCGCCTTCCAGGGGGCCGACATACAACCCGCATGAGGACAGTGAAAAATGGGGGCTATATAAAACATTCGTGCAAAACCAAATCGGCGAGCTGATGTCCGATTACGGGTCCGTGGATATATTGTGGCTGGACGGTGGCTGGGTCAACCCGGGCAACGATGGACAGGATCTGGACATGCGGGCAATCGCGGAAAAAGCCCGTAAGGCACAGCCGGGCCTGATCGTCGTGGACCGCACTGTTGGCGGCGAATATGAAAATTACATCACCCCGGAACAAACCATTCCGAGAACGCCGCTGCTCGTCCCTTGGGAAGCGTGTGTCACTTTGGGGACATCCTTTTCATACAAAAACGACGATATATACAAATCGGACAGGCAACTCATCCACATGCTAATCGAAGTAGTCGCGAAAGGCGGCAACTTGGCGTTGAACGCCGGCGCCCAGCCCAACGGGTTGCTGCCGGCTCCGGCGATCGAGCGGATGCGCGCAATCGGCGGTTGGTTGTCACGATTTGGCGAAGCCATATACGGCACGAGGCCGGTACCGCCATATTTAGCCGGAAATATGGGATTCACCGCAAAGGAAGGCCGGATATATGCCATCTGTATGCTATCGGAAAACGATGGCATAAAAACGCTTATGTTTCCGCACTCAAAACCTGTGCAATCAGTCGCCATGCTGAGTCGTGGCTGCCCCTTACGGTTCGCGCACCAAAATGGGACGCTGAGCGTCGAAATACCCGAATTGGACGAAGAAGAACGTATAGCCTTCGCCATCAGGATTGAATAAATTCTATTAAGTGATTAGTATTTATGAAGCAATTAACATCTATGAAGCGATTAACAGTAAAAAACGATTAGCATCTATTTTAACGCCCATGTGGAGTCTTGTTATGTGGGCTATAATACTATTTTAGACGATTGTTTAAGTCGGTATTTTGTGGGCGAACACTGTTCGCCCCTACAACATTTGTATATGTGGAATATTGATTTTCCATATGTAGGGACGCACATTGTGCGTCCGCGACTTTTTGCAATCGCTTAATGCAATTTCTAAAGGGGGATAATAATGAAATACGCTTACCACATACAGTACCAGGCACTTGAAAAAATCAATACGATAATACCTGTTCCGAATGATTACCCGTTGAAGCCTGGAATCGACGAAAAATTCAGGGGCGATTTTGTTCAATTTATTGAACTGGTAAAAAAAATATACATAGATATTGCCGAACACCCCGAAAGTTACGGATTGCTTTTACTTCCCTTAACAGATGGAAAAGGGTTGACTGACTCTAGTAACTCTCTAAGAAAACCTTTTGATACGTTATATGCGTTGGCATGTTCAAGCGAATGTGAAAATAATATTTTGCGCGTCCACATTCCAACTTTTAAGGAAAGCGTAAAGCAAGCCAAACCCGGCAAGCTGACCCAATCCCAATACAGTTTGATTATTGGAAGATATATATCATTAGGTTTTGTATTTGATGGATACAACAGCACAGGTTTTACTAAAGGACAGGAATATTTTTTTGTTTCTTTTCCACAAAACCCTGCCATTATCCATGCTTTAAAAATATTTGCAAACTGCTGTACGGAACATCAAAATGGCCTTTACAGCGTGGATGCGCACAACCCTTATAGATTATTCGCTTTAATGGATTATAAATATACCGCCGATGTGACTAAACTACCCGAAATTACATGGGCGCGCGAAAATGTCCATTATTGGGATGACAACGCGAAGGCGTTTTTTATCGCCTTCTACGAACAAGCATGCAAAAGCAAAAATATCAGATGGGAAGGCGGCTCTTTTAAAAATGACTTTTTTCATGGGAAAAAGCAAGTTGCAAGGATAAAACATGCAGATACTATGTGGAAGTTTAATGTTGAATATATCACCAATCCTGAATATAAAGCTGTTTTGAAGAATGTGGATGGCCATAAAAACGTGGTATTGTCGCTTCATCTTTATTTGCCGACAAATGGCAAAGATGATAGGTTCGATGAATTGCCGCCGCATTTAATCGAATATATGAAAAACAAAAAATGTCAAAATTGTAATACGTTCTCCGCAAAAAAGGATAGAAATGACGGAAAATGCCCTCATACCGTCTATTGGGCGCATGATGGCGAAGAACAAAGAGGCTGCTCATATCATTGCTTTGATTTTGAGCAACCAAAAATCGAAGACATACCCGCCTATGTAGGATTATTATAGTAAATAGCCGACAGGTCGTTGTGATTTATTGTATTAAAACTGTATTTATTCGAAAGCTCAGGATACTTTAGTGATGTAAATGAGAGCGAGTAAGCAATGAGAATTTTGGTACTCTCTGATTCGCATGGCAGCGTTGATCGGATGGCGCTTGCCGTAAAACAGGCGAAACCTGACGCCATATTACACTTAGGCGACTTTATTGGAGACGCAAGGAAGCTTCATGTTCATTTTCCGAATATAGCGTTTTATATGGTCAAAGGTAACTGTGATGCGTACGCAACCGGAGAAACCGAACAATTGATTGCTCTGGAGGATGTCAGGATTTATATGACCCATGGGCATATGAATAATGTAAAGAATGGTTTGTCAGATTTTGCCTATCGGGCGCAAGAAATGGATGCGAATATTGCGCTCTACGGGCATACGCATGTAGCGAACATTCAGAAAATTAAAAATATATGGCTGATGAATCCCGGGCAGATGGGGCGCCATGATAATAAACGCATTGCGACATATGGTATCGTGATGCTGGATAAAGGCCGGCTGGATATGGAAATCGTGTATCTTTGATAATTATCGTAGTTAGCAAATGACGAGCACGCCACCTGTATAGTGTGCGCAATGAGCCATAGTCACTTCGCTGGAGCAGAGTATTTATCGTTTTTTATGGTAGTGGTTTAAGTCTTCACGGACTAGTGGTCACGACGGGTACCGCCGCCTGCTCTGCCGCCTGCTCTGCCGCCTGCTCTGCCGCCTACTCTGCCGCCTACTCTGCCTCTGCCGCCTACTCTGCCGCCCGCTCCGCCGCCCGCTCTACCGCCCGCTCCGCTAGTTGAATCCTTTCAACAATTCATAGTTGTCCATGTATCTCTTTACATATTCACGAAATGAATCATTATTATTGAACCAAGCGACATTAGGTCTTGTTCCATATTCCCAAATAATCAAGCGATCCCTTAACATAAATAATTTAAATTTATCAATGATACATGGTTCCATTTCAACCATCGTAAAATATCCTTTAATAAACGCATTTATCAAATTATATGCATCAGAGCTGTATTTTTCCAGATAGTGCGCAATCATTCTCACCAGATCAGCGGAACCATCGCCAAAATAATATTCCATAAAATCGAAAACGCCGGAAACAACCCATTTGCCATGCATATTTTCAACAAGAACATTATATGGATTATAGTCATTCATGACAAAACAGGGGCGAATATTATACATGAGATATTTTATGTTCTCGCACAAATATTTCCTGACCCAATCCGCATCATAAACGGAAATGCCGGCATGTTCATTTAATGCTGCCAACCAACACTCTACATCTGAAACGAACCATTTTGCATACCCTGCTTCAAAAGACTTAATCGTATCAGTTGCCAAATCATATTCACCGCAAAAATCCCATTTGCATTTATGCAATTCTGCAAGGCCGTTTCCTAAAGCGGATGCAATGTCCAGCTTTTCGCGAAACGATAAATGGTTGTTTTCAGGGTGGATACCGGGCATATATGGCATCAATATGTAATCCCAGCCGAATATATCCGTATCAAAATCATGTAAATATGGATAGGGTACGGGGACTTTCGTGTTATTATGCAGCAACTCTGCTCCGTATTTTTCTTTCGGGAATTGCCATGGATAATGAGGTTTTCCACGCAAGACGAATTTGCCTTTTGTGCTTTTTACGATCACATTCTGCCCAAACAATCCTGATTGTAACGGCATTGCGCAAACAAAATCCCCAAGATCAAATTTTTTAAGAGCGGCCTGAAACTGATATGATTTTATCACTCCAAGACGTTTAGAATACTCTATGCCCGCATCCATATATACCTCCCTTTGAATATTGGCAGGTTAACATTTTTTAGCATAACAAATTTGAATAGTTTTACCAATTTGTACAATAAGCGTCGCTTTAGGCGACACTTTGCAAAAATCAAAGGCGAAAATGAGCAGCTATAAACTATGTAAGTAGCACAATAAGGCTGTTTGCAACTTTATGGTACTATCAAGCCATAAATAATGGGATGCGTCTTCAATTGTTATATATTGCGAGTTTGGCATCAGGTTCGCAAGTTGTTCAGCAGGCCAGCTAGGGCGTATGTCGTTTTCGACCATCACAAATAGCGCAGGGATGCTTGATATGGAATATAGAAAGATATTATCAGTCATATCTAAAAAATATAATGAAATTCTGTGCAATAATTTAATCGGCATTTATGTGCACGGCTCTATTGCCTTTAGGTGCTTTAGCTGGGATAGAAGCGATATTGATTTTATTGTTATAATCGAAAACCCTATTTCACAACAGATAAAATTACAGCTTCTGCACATATTGGAAGACTTATCTAAACAAGCGCCTGAAAAAGGTTTTGAAATGAGTATTGTGCTTAAAAGATATAGTAAACATTTTTTATACCCAACGCCATATGAACTACATTTTTCAAATAATTGGCGGCTTGATAGATATTTAAAGAACCCAACGTTATTAAATGATGAAGTCAGAACTGATTATGATTTAGCTGCTCATTTCATGGTCATTAATAATGTCGGAGTTGTTCTGTGCGGCGAGCTGATATCAGAAGTTTTTGGCGATGTACCAAGTGTGTATTATTTAGATAGCATTTGCAAAGATATTGAGAATGCCATAAAAGATGTGTCTGAAAATCCTGTGTATGTCATTTTGAACTTATGCCGTGTTTATGCGTACATAAAAGATGGAGCGGTTTTGTCTAAAGAAAAAGGCGGTCAATGGGGCATGGCAAATCTTTCTGATAAATATCATAGTCTTATTGCCTCAATGATAGATAACTATATCAACGGTACACCGATTTTTAAAAATGAATCCTTGCAAATCGATTTTTGCGAATATATGCTAGAATTAATCTTCAAAAGAAATGATATATAGCGTTGTTAGACGATTGGTGTAGATAGCGAATAAAATGTCAATGTAGGGTGCGATGCCCCATCAACGAAGTTGATGATAACATTGCACTTGATGATAGCATCGCAGTTGACGTTTGGCGCACCGCAGCAAGGCACGACGATCATGCATTTTTCATGTGCTATTTATGTGCTGATAGCGCATGGCGATTAATGAAATATTAATTTGAAAGGGCAGAACTGTGGCGCGTGGTGGCAAATATGAGGATGGGACTTGTCATGTTTGCCTTTGCCATTGTTGATTTATGACAATTTGCGCGCAGTCTGTACATGGCCAATGCTTTGCCATTTACAATCATCCGAAACGATATAACAAAACTTACAGTTGACGCCATCGTCAACGCCGCGAATACGCAGCTTCAAATAGGCGGCGGCGTATGCGGCGCGATATTTGCCGCTGCCGGGGCAGAGCGGCTCCAAGACGCCTGTGATGCACTGGCGCCCATCAAGACCGGGGAAGCGGTCGCCACACCGGGGTTCGGCCTACCTGCCCAATATATTATCCACGCCGCAGGCCCCGTATATCACGGTGGAACGCATGGCGAGGAAGCTCTGCTGCGTTCCTGCTATATCAATTCACTCGATCTTGCCATAAAGCATGGATGCGAGAGCATCGCCTTCCCGCTTATTTCAAGCGGCATATATGGCTACCCCAAAGCCGAGGCGCTCCGTGTAGCCACGGACGCCATTCGTGACTTCATCGGCGGGCATGACATAGCAGTTACGCTTGTGGTATTTGACAAGGCGGCATTTGAAGCCGGCGAGGAACTGCTCGGCGCGGTAGGTAGCTATATCGACGAGCATTATGTGGAAAAACGCCGAGATTCCCGCAGGCGGCTGCCGGATTTTGACGGGCATGTCGCCCCTCGCAAAAAAATGTTGGATCTTAGTAAGCCGCAGCCCTTAGCGGAGCAGGAAACCGTAAATGAATCGATGGTAGCGTACAGGGTAGAAGAAGCCCTTGACGATATAATTGGGAATCTTGACGAGTCTTTTGCATCGGCCCTTTTGCGGCTTATTGACGCCGCAGGAAAAATAGATTCGGAGGTTTATCGCCGCGCCAATATTGACCGCCGCTTGTTTTCAAAGATTCGGGGCAATAAAAATTACGCGCCAAGCAAACCCACCGTGCTTGCCTTTGCCGTCGCACTCGAACTCACGCTCGACCAAACTGAAGACCTGCTTGGGCGGGCAGGCTTCGCTTTGTCGCACAGCCGTAAATTTGATGTAATCATCGAATATTTTATAGTGAACCGCAAATACGACATATTTAGAATTAACGAAGTGCTGTTCAGCTATGATCAGCCGCTTCTGGGAGGATGAGTACGAATAATATTATTAATATGAATTAATACGATTAAAACAGCTAATACTATTAATTCGATTTGTTCTGTTAGGTCGGTTAATACGACTTAATACTATTTTTACGACTTTTATGACTATATTTGTCGCCTGTCATGCGACTTATCCTCCGTCCGTTTGGTTTATGCTTATATCATAAAACAATCGAACGGAGGCAAGCCATATGAAAGCAAATTTG
>Ga0099364_10012483_pt1 | contig 11447 bp, 16 predicted proteins | sample TergutTh196P3_FD_73070 | JGI IMG/M metagenome (GOLD analysis project Ga0099364, IMG submission 73070) | Microcerotermes parvus P3 segment gut microbial communities from Pointe-Noire, Republic of the Congo - Th196 P3 | ecosystem: Host-associated > Arthropoda: Insects > Digestive system > Gut ...
CGTGAAAAACAGGGATGTGAAAGTGGAAGGAGTAAAGTGCCGACATGCGGCCTGGCCAGTACTGTCCATAATTGTGAGGTGTACAGTGCCCCCCGCTTTTTCCATTGCATCGTGTTTTTCAGTAATTCCCGACAGTGCGCCAAAGATCAGGAAAATTTCGCCTTGTTCCGTGATTTTTTACTAAAAAAAGCAAAGCTTTTGAAAACCGGCAAATGACAGGATGAAAACTGAAATTGGTATACTCTTTTTTCATACAGTCTTTGCACAATACACAGTATATCAAAATTTGTCCTCGAATACATAAAAACTGCTACAAAACGGTGACATTTAAGGCATTTAAGGCATTTTAAAGGAAATTGGTGGGAAAAATGTTCGACAAAAGGTCGCTTCGAAAGGGGGGGCTTTTGGTCTTGACGAGTGAAGTTGCTGGCCTGATCGAAGGCAAAGCGGGCAGTGGCGTGGGAAAGGAAATGCGTGGCTGCGCTGCGCCCTGTATCCGGGCGAAGCAAAGAGCCCCGGCAGTCTGCCTGGCCAGACTGCCGGTGATGTGGCGGAAGTGGAGGAAAACCCTGGCGAGTCGTTTAAAGCTTCATAATCGAGTGCACGTCAACTGTTCTGCCTCTCCGCTTGACATCGATTTCGCCTCGAATTTCAACAAGGTCGCCCGGACCGACAGTCACCCCCTGCCACCTTTTATTGTCAATTTCGACCTCAATGGTGCCGGTAGCATCCTTGAAAAGGTACTTTTCCTTGCGTAACTGCTGCACAATATGACCACGCATGGTCACAAGCGTGTCATTGGGCAGTGAAGAAGCTTCACGCACTGAGGTAACAGGCAGTGAAGGGGCTGAACCAGGACCCGTGAATCCACCGGAGGCAAAAGCGTCGGAAGATGCAAAAGCACCGGCAGTCAGAAGTGCTGTGCAGAAAAAAAGAAGTGAAAACGTTTTTTTCATGTGTATCTCTCCCTGTACGCTCACAGCCATTCAGAGCGGTGAGCTGATATGGTTTCAGGTTTTTTAACAGATGGGGAAAGACTATTATAACTTGCAGAGCCATCCCTGAACAGAAAACATTTTCATGTGCTCTGTTCTGCTGCAGTCGGCAGGAGTAAAGCCAAAGAGCAGCAGCCGCTGGCGTCCGGGATGCAGGAAATCCGTGCATTCGGAATTTCTTCCGGCCTGCGTGCATGGCAGTACAATTGCCCTTACAATAGGAAATATCCTGGGGAAGTGGGCGAACGTGGAGCAGCCTGAAAAAAGGAGTCACTCGCTGATTTGGCCGAAGATGTGGCAGCTGTAGCAATAAAGTCAGTTGGTTGGGTGCCTTCGGCAGTCATTAAAAGGCATTGTCGTGCCTTTTAATGACTGCTGTAATTTTCAGAATAGTGTCTCAATGGTGGACATCGCTGGTACAATCCATAGTGGTTCAGGCCAGGCGCAGAATGCGGGCGGGATCAAAAAGAAGCGAAGCTTCACCGGCTCTTTCCCAAAAGGGCGGAGTCTCCACCGGAGTTGACGATGAAAAAAAACATTTTCCTGGTAGGCCTGATGGGCTCAGGCAAAACAACAGTTGGTAAAATACTGGCAAAACAGCTGGGCATGCGCTTTATTGATTCGGATCATGAAATAGAAACCCGAACAGGAGCATCCATTTCGTGGATATTTGAAATCGAAGGAGAAGAATCTTTCAGAAAGCGCGAGACAGATGTCATCCGGGATCTCACGGCAAAAAAAGGCGTTGTCCTTGCTACCGGAGGAGGCGCAGTCATCAGCGAGGAAAACCGGCGCTATCTCAGCGAGAGGGGAACCGTCGTTTATCTGCGTGCGTCTGTAAACAATGTGCTTCAGCGGACCAGGCACGACAAGAGCAGGCCGCTTCTGCAGACGGAAAACCCGCGGGCCAGAATTGAAGAACTTCACAGACAGCGTGAGCCGCTGTACAACGAGATTGCTGACATGGTCATCTATACCGGGCGCCAGAATGTTCATGCCATTGTACAGACCATTACGGACAAGATTGCTGCAAGAAGTAAAAAGACACAGGCAGGCAAAAGCACCGGTTCAGGACGGACAGGCCGGAACAAAAACACAAACCAGCAAAAAATGAGAATGACGACAAGAAAAGCCAAAAACATTCGCCTGAAAGTGGATTTGGGCGAGCGCAGCTATCCCATTGAAATCGGGCAGGGACTGCTCAGTGACAGCAAACTGATGGCGCGGCTGATTAAAAGCGCCCGGGTGGCGGTAATCACCAATACGGTGGTCGCACCCCTGTATCTCGATCCATTGACACAATCACTCGAGGCCGCAGGCAAAGAGGTAATCCCGATCATTTTGCCAGACGGAGAGCAGGAAAAAAACTGGTCAAGCCTGATGAAGGTCTTTGATATGCTGCTTGAGAACAGGTGTGACAGACAAACGACGCTGATAGCGCTCGGCGGTGGCGTAATCGGCGATCTGACCGGCTATGCAGCAGCCAGTTTCATGCGGGGGGTCCCCTTTGTCCAGGTGCCGACAACCCTGCTCGCAGATGTGGATTCGTCGGTAGGCGGAAAAACAGGGATCAATCATCCACTCGGAAAAAACATGATTGGAGCCTTCTATCAGCCCGAAGCCGTCATTGCCGATACCCTGACACTGAATACCCTGCCAGACCGCGAACTGTCTGCCGGGATAGCCGAAGTCATCAAGCATGGAGCGATTCTGGATTCCGGGTTTTTTGACTGGATGGAAAAAGACATGCCAAAACTTCTGGCCCGGGATCCGGCAGCACTCGCTCATGCCATTGCACGATCATGCGAGATCAAGGCGGATGTCGTGCGTCAGGATGAAAGAGAAAGTGGATTGAGAGCCATTCTGAATTTCGGGCATACGTTCGGACACGCCATTGAAGCCGGACTGGGTTTTGGAGAATGGCTGCATGGAGAAGCCGTCGGCTGCGGCATGGTCATGGCATCTGATTTGTCCTGGAGGCTGGGGCTTCTGGATGAAGGATCAAAAGAGCGCATCAAAAAGCTGGTTGCCCGTGCGGGCCTGCCCACGGTTGCTCCGGACCTGGGGGAAGACCGCTGGATCGAACTGATGCGTGTTGACAAGAAAAATGCAGGGGGTGAAATACAGTTCATCCTGCTCAATTCCATGGGCTCGGCTTTTGTCTCACCGGTGCCTGAAGAGACACTGCGTGAAACACTGAGAGCCGCTATTGAGCAAAAACAGTAATCCGGCAGCACAAATGCTGCCGGGTCAATAAATAAAGTCAAAGTCGCCGGGGCACAAAAAGCCCGATACATGAGCGCCAGGCGTGGATGCGCTCAATCGTCTGCTTCAGAGTGAATTCAATCCCAAAGGTGATCTGTTGCATGTGTCTGGCAATGTTGAATATCGCATCGGCGACCGGGTGATGCAGACCAGAAACCATTATGACAAGAATGTGTTTAGTGGAGACCAAGGGGGTATTGTTGGTCTCTTTGACATGGATGAAGAGACTTCCCGGTCGCATCCGTAAACCTGTCAACGGGCTTGTGTCAAACCTCTTCTAATGTTTTTTTGGAGTGGGAAAGGCTGTTTTCGAGAGAGAATATTTCCAGGCTGATTCGAAAGTAAAAGGCTGGGCGGCAGGTCGTCACCTACTCAAGGCAGGCAACATTGGATTTGGCATGTTTATTAGTAACTGTTAATGGCATCCTCCAAAGATTCCCCTTCATTCAGCCCAAAAGCACTTGTTGCTGTGGCAACGCTGATAACGGAAGGCGCAGCATATATAGCGCTTCCGCGAATAAATGCAGGCTCCTCGTAGCCCTCATCAGAAGCCGGTAACATGTCTTCGGTTTTGTTCAATGCAATGTTCATGCAGTCCCCTGGTTCAGAAATCCGGCAAGGATGATAGTAGTGAAAGCGTCACTGACTTGCGCAGCGACGCACCGGGGGAAAACTTCGGCATTCGTGCTGCAGCGATGACATGGGTGCGCCTGTTCGGGGATGCCGACCGTTTCTTGCTGTTCGCGTCCTGACTTCAAATTTGCCAAATCCGATCAGGGATACTGCGTCACCCTTTGCCAGTGTTTCAGATATGACTTCCAGGATCGCCCTGACAGAACGATCCGTCTGGGCCTTTGGCAGGCCGGTTTTTTCAGCTACCGCTTCAATCAACTGGGCTTTGTTCATTGCGTACTCTGCCTGTATTTGCGATTGCAACTCGCTTAAAGCCGTATTTCCTCGCGGCTTCCTCACCAATTTTCCTTACTCTCTCGATGTTTTGCTCCGGCGTCAGATCTTTGGTTTCTTCGTAAATTTCCCGTCGTATTTTATGGACTTCCCGTAAGACAGTTTTATACGTATCCATCGTCAATAACCTCCATTGGTGAAGCAATCTCCATGACGCGGTAGCCGTTCAATACATTGATTGCACCCGTCATTTTTGCAGTTTTTTGTTTTACGATATGTTGAAAATTCATGCTGACAATGATGTCCAGCCCACTGACCGTTGCAAGTGCGATATGCAGAGCATCGGTGCGGTGTTTTTGCGGAATAATCCTGGCCGAAATGTATATGTCCGCAAGTCTTTCTGCTTCATCAGCAGTCTCTAAAACCTTAATTTCGTACTCGGTAAAAAGAGCAAGCATTTTCTCGCGCTTTTCAGTCGGGGCGCGCTTGAGTTCGTCCACAACATAGTCGGAGGAATATGCTTCATATTGCCCCGCCGCAATCTCTTTGAACAGGCGCACGGTATCCACATGAGCATCGCCCCTGTCTGTGTCAAGATAAAAGTTGAACAGCGTTGTTTCAAGATACACTTTTTGTTTCGTCATATGCTGCTGTCCTTTTAATATCAGGGACGCACTTGATCTGGTAGCGTATTATACCCTGACTGGCCACCAGAAAAGTTACTGCGTCCATCAGAAAACCGGCACTTCGCCTGCGGCACATAAATGCCACAGGCTTTGTCCTGCTGCCAAAATGGGGAATTATTTGCGCCGGGCAACTTTCTTGCCTGTTGAAGGTGCCACGGACTTGCGCAGCGACGCACCGGGGGAAAACTTCGGCATTCGTGCTGCAGCTATGACCATGGGTGCGCCTGTTCGGGGATGCCGTCCGTTTCTTGCTGTTCGCGTCCTGACTTCAAATTTTCCAAAGCCGGTCAGCGACACTGCTTCGCCCTTTGCCAGTGTTTCAGCTATGACTTCCAGCATCGTCCAGGACAACCCGGTCTTTTCCAGGGTCAGGCGGATTGCGCAGGTGAGCTGCCAGGTCCTTTGAGTTGCCGGATATCCCGGACGGCACCCCGATCAGCTGAGGTTGCCAGCGCGGCATATGCCATCAGGGCCTGCGAGACAGTGCGTGCCCGGGCAACGGGCTGCCAGGCCTTTTCACCCCGGGCAGTCATTTTTGCCCGGCGTTCTTCAAGTTCCCTGTCACTGACTTTGAGACTGATCGTTCTTTGAGGAATATCAATCTCAATGACATCGCCTTCTTCTATAAGCGCGATCGCCCCGCCGGAAGCCGCTTCCGGAGAGGCGTGTCCAATGACGAGACCTGACGAGCCTCCCGAGAACCGTCCATCGGTAAAAAGCGCAACCGTCTCACCCAGACCTCTCGACTTGATGTAGGAAGTCGGATACAGCATCTCCTGCATGCCAGGACCGCCCTTGGGGCCTTCATACCGGACAATGATGATGTCTCCCGGCACAATCCGGTCATTGAGTATGGCTTCAACCGTGTCATCCTGGCTCTCAAGAATACGCGCCCTGCCGGAAAAACGGTAGAGACTCTCGTTCACACCTGCTGTCTTAACAATGCAGCCGTCAACGGCAATATTGCCATACAGAATCGCGATGCCTCCGTCAGGGGTATAGGCGTTCTCCAGGTTGCGAATGCATCCGGATACACGGTTTGTATCCGGCTCGTCAAAGCGTCTGTCCTGCGAAAAGGCCTCCAGTGTGGGCACGCCGCCGGGTGCGGCGCGATAAAAACGATGGACGGCCTCATCTTTTGTCTGCAGAATGTCGTGCTTCTCAAGCGCTTCTTTCATTGTCGGACTGTGAACAGTCAGTGCAGTCGTATCAAAAAGACCGGCGCGCGCGAGCTCACCCAGAATGCCAAAAATCCCGCCAGCGCGGTGCACATCCTCAATGTAGTATTCGTTTGTTGCGGGCGAGACTTTGCACAGGCAGGGTACCCTGCGTGAAATGCGGTCAATGTCCGCCATCAGAAAGGGCACTTCGGCTTCGTTGGCAGCAGCTAACAGGTGTAAAACCGTATTGGTCGAACCACCCATTGCCACATCAAGGGCAACGGCGTTCTCAAGTGCTGAACGGGTCACAATGCTTCTGGGCAGAACCGATTCGTCATTTTCCTCATAATATCGCCGGGTCAGCCCGACAATCTTTCTGGCCGCGTCCAGGAAGAGCTCTTTTCGGTCAGCGTGTGTGGCAAGCAGTGTGCCGTTGCCGGGCAGCGCCAGACCAAGTGCCTCGAGCAGGCAATTCATTGAATTGGCGGTGAACATGCCTGAACAGGAGCCGCAGGTCGGGCAGGCTGAACGTTCATAGTTCAGGACTTCCTCGTCGGTTGCACCCGGGTTGCCGGCCTGGATCATGGCATCAATCAGGTCAATTCTGATGATGGGTGAACCAGTCGTCCAGGTCCCCGCATCAGACTGGCTGTCTCTGCCGGCGATGAGTTTGCCCGCTTCCATGGGGCCGCCGGAAATGAAAATGGCGGGAATGTTCAGTCGCAGGGATGCCATCAGCATCCCAGGCGTAATCTTGTCGCAGTTGGTAATGCAGATCATGGCATCTGCACAGTGTGCATTGACCATGTATTCAACTGAATCGGCAATCAGCTCCCGTGAAGGAAGAGAGTACAGCATGCCATCATGGCCCATTGCAATACCGTCATCAATGGCGATGGTATTGAATTCTTTGGCAACAGCGCCTGCTGCCTCAATTTCCCGCGCGACCATCTGTCCCAGGTCTTTCAGATGTACGTGACCGGGCACAAACTGGGTGAATGAATTGACGACCGCAATAATGGGTTTGTTGAAGTCATCATCGGTCATTCCGGTTGCGCGCCACAGGGCCCGGGCACCGGCCATATTGCGTCCGTGAGTGGAAGTCCTGGAACGGTATTGCGGCATCTTGTCGTTCTCCCAAAAAAAAGAGGTTTTGAAAAAGGAGTCATTTTGGCACGAAAATCCCGTCTGCGTAAGCGTATCCGGCACAAAGGCGACAAAAGTTTTGCCGGTACGCAAAAAAGCCGGACTTTCAGTTGCGACTTTTTCCCCGTTGTTGGAGTAAAATAACAGCTCGCAACTGTCATCAGTCTGTCCCATGCTAATACACCCACTGCCCGATCCGACCATCATAGCCATTGGCCCTTTTGCCATTCAATGGTACGGTATGATGTATCTGACCGGATTTCTGCTCTTTATCCTGTTCGGCAGAATCCGCATCAGACAGCCTCATCTGGCCGCTGCCGGCTGGACGCCAAAAAACCTTGAGGAAATGCTCTTTTATGGCGTCCTCGGCGTCATCGTTGGCGCAAGACTCGGTGAAGTGATTTTTTACCATCCCGCCTATTTTCTGGCGCACCCACTGGAAATTTTTGCCATCTGGAAAGGTGGGATGTCCTACCACGGAGGGATGCTCGGCGTTGTTTTTGCATCATGGATTTATGGTTTGAGGAACAATCGCGGCTTTCTTGAAATTGTTGACCTGGTAACGCCGCTGGTCGGCTTTGGCTATATAGCCGGGCGGATCGGCAACTTCATCAATGCCGAGCTGCCTGGAAAAGTGGCCAGTGCGTCTTTGCCCTGGGCCATGATCTGGCCAAACATTGACAGTCTTCCCCGTCATCCCTCTCCTCTTTACCAGGCACTTTTTGATGGCCTTCTGGTCGTTGTTCTTTTGTGGATATACGCCAGAAAAGAGAGGCCACCAGGTGCTGTTGCCGCGATGTATCTTGTCCTTTACGGGCTGTGCCGGATTTTTACGGAATATTTTCGTGTTCCCGATTACGAGATATCGCTTGCTTTTCTGAGCATTTCATCCGGCCAGCTCCTGTCAATACCCATGATTGCGGTTGGCGCGACATACCTCGTCTACATATACCGGAAAACCGCTGCCCAAAAAAATCTTTAGCGCCGTGCCTTGTGCTGTGTATCGCTGCTGAAGGCCATAACCGGTAAAGAACTCTAATGTGCGAAGTGGGCAGCCATCATGGCATCTTATTTTCCGAAAGCCGGGCATAGTCGCTCTTTATGTTGAAATCAGGCGGATCTTGGGAATGTATTAATCCGGGTGTATAAATTTTGAACTGTTTTTGAAATATATATCCGAGAAACAGAGGTTTCTTTTCCTTGCAAATTTAAGCTCCCGGATTAATAGCTCTCAGTGCTGATGAATATGCAAAATCGCCGGATGCATCTTTTCGGAAGCAGGTTCCTGATCAACCAGATTTGTCCAGGCGATCAAGAACCTGTAGGGCAGCGGGAATATCTGCGTTTGCCGCCATTGCCTTAAAACGTGTTTCTGCATCAAAAGTAGCCACTGTTTGGACGCTAATCTCGGTAAAAAGTTTGTTAACACTAATACCACGGGATTTAGCGACACTTTTCAGGCGGAGTGCCAGGTCATTTGGTAAGCGAAGGGTAAAAGTATTCACGGCAATTCCTCCAGACATTCAGCTGGTGTAAGGACTTTAAGCTTAGGCCAAACAAGTTCTCCTCGTCGCAAGTCCTTTTTGTTGTAAGTGACTATTGCTTCGGCATTTCCAGCCACTGCAAGTTCTATAAGATGATTATCGCTTTCATCAAGAAGATTCGGGCGCCAGCCATAATAAATAGTAATCCATTGACCACAGACAGCCATGGCTTTCAGGATGTTTTCGCGTTCACTTGCAGTGGTACTGGTACCCCATAGGTCATTGCGTCCAAGTAAATCTTCGTATTCCAACCAGAGCGCATTACCAAATAACGGCTTATAACGACCGTCTAAAACCGCTCGAACCAGAGTACGAGCAGAACTTTTTTGTACATCTGTCGTCAGCAAAGCAGCAACAAAGACATTGGTGTCAATTACAATTGGTATCATAGTGACAGCATATATGGAAGCATTTTTGCTGTCAATTATTGATCCGGGTGCTTAAGTTTGTAAGGGAAAGAAATCTCTGTTTCCCGGATATATTTCAAAAACAATTCAAAATTTATACGCCCGGATTAATACATCGCATCTATAAGCATACATCTTGTGCAATTTCGGTAAACGTTTCGGTACAAAACATCCTAATGAGTCTTTAAGGCTTGGCTGAATGTAAATAAAGATTGGGCAGACCAGGCAGTTATTTACAGATTCTTCTGCGCCTGCAAACAATTTTCTGCACAACTATGATTTCCAGGCAGCTTTTTTGCAACTTGTCTGTTCAGGTGTTTGCAAAGTCGTTTATGCCTTGCGAAAAAGGGAGATGTGAACGAACAAACCACCCGAAGGTGGTTTGTCGTGTTGAAGCAAAATGCTTTCAGGGTTTAGTCATACATACTGCTTTCCCGCGGCTTTCCTCTCGGAAGTCTTCTGAAAATTGAACCACGCCTCTCCTCTTTTGGAGGTGCTGCCTGTTCTGCTGGCTGGGGAGAAGTGGCAGGGGCTCTTCTGGCAGGGGGAGCAGAACGTCTGTCCTGCGTTGCTGCCGCCCTTCTTCTTTCTGTAGCAGGGGCTGGCTCTAAAGGTGCCACTGGCACAGATTGCGGCAGTTGTATTGTGGGGGCTGTGGCCTCTGCCAGACTTTGGGTTTTCGACCTCATAAACATCATGACTGCACCTGCCACAATCACTACCAGGAAGAGCGCGAGTGCGGCAAAAACAATCTTCCGGCTTCCAGATTTATGCACGACCGAATCTTCTGTCCTGGGAGCCACTGCCGGTGGAGCAGCCACCTGAGGGACAACCGTCTCCGGTGCAACTGCCGGAGGAGCAGCCACCTGAGGGACAACTGTCTCCGGTGCAACTGCCGGAGGAGCAGCCACCTGAGGGACAACTGTCTCTGGAGCAACTGCCGGAGGAGCAGCCACCTGAGGGACAACTGTCTCCGGTGCAACTGCCGGAGGAGCAACCACCTGAGGGACAACTGTCTCTGCTTCCTCAACTTTCACGGAGGTAACGGCGGAAGTCTTCTGGGCAGGCATTGACCTGGATGCGGTCCGCGCGGCGGCTGCCTTCTTTCTTTCTTCCTCCGCAGCACGCTGTTCCTTCCACGCGACCGACAACTGCGACAACCACCCGGTTATATGTGGCAACACCCTCTGCTTTGATTTGCTCAATACATCCTTTGTTTTGGACAGCCCCTGCTGAATTGCAATCGCAAGCTGCGCTTCAGACATCTGCTCCTGTGTTTCAGGTGCTTTTGGCGAATCCGTCTCAGCACCTTGTGTGCCCCGCTTTTTCAACCTGAAAGATGAAAGATGCCTTCTCTTTTCCCGAAAACCGTCACGGATATCAAGCAGCAGATAGATGCTGCCAAAAAGCAGCACAATACCAAAGGCACCTGCCAGCATCGTCACAATGAACGTTCCAAAACTGAAGCCGCCCATTACACGGGCCGACATCCAGGCACCAATAAACGTGACAATGAAACTCAGAACAAAAAGAATGTCCATCAATTTTGAGAAAGTGACTCTCATAAAGGCTCTAATCATTGGCGCCTCGTCTCAATCGTTATTTGTCAATATGCATCTCAAAGAGCATTCCGTAGCCTTGTCTGCCATTAGAGACACTGGTCACTCCTGCATTTCGAAAAGCGTGTCGCGGATATCAAACAAAACATAGATGCCGCCAAAAATCAGCAGAACGCTTACAAAGCCGGAAATAATCGTCGTAATGAACATTAAAAAGGCGTAGCTGAAACTGAAATTGCTCGCGATCCCGGCAAACGCAAAGGCAGCAATAACAGTGCCAATCAGACTCAGAACAAAAAGGATGTCTATCAGCCTCGGGAAAGTGACTCTCATAAAAGTTCTAATCATGGTATTTGATTCCTTTCAGTTGGTTTAACGGCCCTCAATCATTTTTTTGCAACCTCAAAAATAAAACTCTTCTCTTTCTCCTTGGGGGCATGTCATCGGAACCTCCGGTAGAGACCCCGTCCTTCAGGGAGGGGTAGTTGACCACAGGTTGAAGTTGTGTAAATTGCTATTATCCCGCAAATTGGCGCAAAGACACATTTTTTTGTCCCTAACCGTATTTTAGTTGTTGCAACTTTTTCACTGCAAAGGCTCCTTTTCCGGAAATACCGTATTCCATACAGGCACACAACTGCTTCACCAGAAAAACGATTTTTTTTTCATCCTTTTCAAGATGTCACGCCTGGCTTTGGATCCGGGGTCTCCGGTGAACATCTGAATAATGGCAACCTGTGCACTTTCCCGGAAAAAATGGATTTCAGTTGTACATCCAC
>Ga0099364_10012484_pt1 | contig 11446 bp, 7 predicted proteins | sample TergutTh196P3_FD_73070 | JGI IMG/M metagenome (GOLD analysis project Ga0099364, IMG submission 73070) | Microcerotermes parvus P3 segment gut microbial communities from Pointe-Noire, Republic of the Congo - Th196 P3 | ecosystem: Host-associated > Arthropoda: Insects > Digestive system > Gut ...
ATGAACGAATATTATTTGATTTCGTTTTTTGGTCGCGTAAATTACAGTATATTAGACAAGTATTTGTTTACGTTTACTTTGCGTAACGACCTTTCGTCCCGTTTTCTGAAAGGGCATCGTTCGGGAGTTTTTCCGGCGGCGGCTGTGGCATGGCGGATTAGTGAAGAATCGTTTTTGAAAGATAATGATGTGATTTACAATATGAAACTGCGTCTGGGATATGGTGTTACCGGTCAGCAGGATGTTGGCGGATATTATCCGGCTGTAAACAGTTATCAATACAGCGAAGGCAATTCGGCTAACTATTGGTTGGGCAACTACTGGTCGGGACTGATAAAGCCGCTTGCTTATAATCCTGTTTTGAAATGGGAAGAAACCACCACCTACAACGCAGGTATCGATTATGGGTTATTCAATAACCGTCTGTACGGCTCTGTTGATTACTATTTCCGCAGAACAGACGATTTGTTGAATCGCGAACTAAAAACGGCTGCAGGTACCAATTTCAGTGAATTTGTGGTGGCAAACGTTGGCTCGTTGGAAAATACGGGCGTTGAATTTACTATCAACACGATTCCTGCTGTATCAAAAGATTATCTATGGGAATTTGGGTTCAACATTGCCTACAACAAAAACAAGATAACCAAGTTGGTTTTGGGTAATAACGAAAAAGCCATGATGCCTCCTTTCGGCAGCACCGGCGGCGCTGGAGGACGCAATATCTTAATTCATCAGGTAGGGCGCCCGGCAGGCATGTTTTATGTTTTTCAGCAAATATATGATACTGACGGAGTGCCTGTTGAAGGACTCTTTGTAGACAGAAACAACGATGGTAAATACGACGAAGAAGACCTGTATACGTTACACAACGCAACACCCGATTTTATTTTTGGCATCCACACCAAGTTTACATGGAAATCATGGGATTTGTCAGTCGCTTCTCACGGAAGCATAGGCAATTACAACTACAACGGTATGGCTGCCAATCATGCGGAATTAAGCCCTGCGAGATTGTATTACGGAGGTTATCTGTCTAACCGCTACAAATCGGCGTTCGACAGTAATTTCCAAATGAAACAGGTTCAATCCGACTATTATATCCAAAATGCATCGTTCTTTCGCATTGACAATATAACATTAGGGTGGTCGTTCGACAAAATCAATACCGTTCCCTTGTCGGGACGCGTCTACGGAAGCGTTCACAACCCGTTCGTGTTTACTAAATATTCGGGTTTAGACCCTGAAATATCCGGCGGCATCGACAACGATTTTTATCCGCGTCCGGTTTCGTTTATTTTTGGCGTTAATATTAATTTTTAAAAATTAACTATCATGAAAAATATAATAAAAATCTTATCTATTTTTTGCAGTTCGCTTTTATTAGTTTTCACGTCCTGTTTAAGCGATTTGGACACTGTTCCCGAAGGAGGTTCGGTAACTACTCCCGAAGTAGCGTGGGAAAATACGGAAACATACGAACTTTTTTTGGCAAAATTATATGCCTGTTTTGCATTGTCGGGCAACAATGGACCAAATGGCTTGGACGATATAGCCGGCAACGACCAGGGCGAAACAACGTTTACCCGTTCGTACTGGAACCTGCAGCAACTGACCACCGATGAAGCAATTTGTGCATGGTCGGACGAGGGACTCAACGGTTTAATGTTCTGCAATTGGAATTCCAGTAATCGTTTTTGCGAATTGTCATATAATCGTCTTATGATGACGATTGCCTATTGCAATGAATATCTTCGTAATACCACCGACGACGTCATTGATTCGAGAGGTGTTAGCGCCGATTTAAAAACAAAAATCCAGTCATATCGCGAGCAAGCAAAAGCAATTCGCGCAATGAAATATTTCTTTTTGATGGATTTGTACGCCAACGTGCCTTATGTGCCGGAAGACGCTCCAATAGGAACTTATCTTCCCGAACAGAAAGGACGCGATTTCTTCTTTCCATGGATTGAAACCGAATTGAAAAGCGTTGAAAATAAACTGCCCGTTAAAAGCGCTTCCTCTTATGGATTGATAACCAATCAGGTAATATGGACGGTATTGGCGAAAATGTATCTGAACGCCCAAGAGTGGATCGGACAACAGAAATACACCGAAGCGCTCACCTATCTGAACAGAGTAATCGAATCGGGCTATACGTTAGACCCCGTCTATAAAAACATGTTTGGCGCCGATAACGACCAATCACACGAAATCATTTTCCCCATTATTTTCGACGGAATAAGAGCCACTACTTATGGAGGCACGATGTACCTGATGGCAGCGTCGTATGATTCGGATATGATTCCGGCACAAAATTTCGGATTAGATGCAAGCTGGCGAGGACTTCGTGTGAAGGAAACGTTAAGTTCCCTGTTTGAAGTTAATGACAACCGAGATTTATTCTGGAAAACAGACAGACAACAAGAAACAAGTTCTTTGTATGATTTCACTTACGGTTACTCGTGCTTCAAATATACCAATTTGAGAAGCGATGGTTCCCCCGCTCAAAGTCCTGCCTTTCCCGATACCGATTTTCCGATGTATCGTTTAGCCGATGTTTACCTGATGTATGCCGAAGCGGTTCTTCGCGGCGGTAGCGGCGGCGACAGAGCAACAGCGCTACAATACGTAAACGACATACGTACAAGAGCAAACGCTTCGACCATCAGCGACGCCCAATTAACTTTGGATTTCATATTAGACGAACGCGCCCGCGAATTGTACTGGGAAGGACACCGTCGCACCGATTTGATACGTTTCAACCGGTTTACGGCAAATTATAAATGGCCCTGGAAAAACGGAGTATATATGGGAACAGCCAATATCAGCGAAATATATAAAATATTCCCCATTCCATCTACCGAACTGACAGCCAATTCGAATATGAAACAAAATAATGGTTATTAATTAATTGAAAATAAATAGAAAGAAACATGAAAACTAAAAATATTTTTTCAAATATTATAATGATTCTTTGCATCACTCTTTTCACCGGATGCAAAGACGATGACCGAACCCCGATACTAACGTCGATTGAATCGGGAGCGTTAGACAATTTACCTGTAAGCGAAATAGTTCTTTCGGTTCCCGAAAAGGGAACGAATCCGCTACTTATTACTATAACATGGACAGAAACCAAGTTCAATATGGATGAAGTGTTTCCTGTCGCTCCGGTCAGGTATTTGTTAGAAGCGGCTAAAGCGGGTACTAATTTTGCCAATCCGATTACTTTAGCGGCTGCGGTGGATTTGTACGCCAACTTGTATGTAAACGACATTAATACCCTGTTATTGAGACAACTTGAGGCAGAACCCGGCGAAGCTGTACCATTGCAATTGCGGTTGGTTACCACATATGGCGAAGATGTAAAAGAAGAAAACAAAGTCGTATCTGCCAATGTTATTTCATTGACGCTTACTCCGTTTGCCCCTCCCGTAGAAGAAGACGCTACGACACTTCGCTGGAAACAGGTTTCGGGTGATTGGGCAGAATTTGCTATTTACGCATGGGGCGACGGCGAATTGTTTGGAAGTTGGCCCGGACAACCGGTCATTCCCGATGCTAATGGTTGGTATTCAATCGACCTTCCAAGCACGGGAACGTATAACTTGATTCTCAACAATAACGGAGGCGGTCATCAATTCGATTTCCTTACTACCCCGATAGAAAGCAGCAGTTATGAAGTTCATACGCAAGACGGAAACAATACAAGTTCGTTCGAGCGGGTGGATATTGTTATTCGCTGGAAATATGTTGGTAGCGATTGGACGGAATTTGGCGTATATGCCTGGGGTGGAAGCCCCGTCGGTGAAACTTTCGGAGCGTGGCCCGGAAAAATTGTTACTCCCGATGGCGAAGGATGGTGCAAAGTGGTCGTTTTAGCCGGACAACAGGTAGGAAATGTCATATTCAACAATACTACCGGAGGCGATGGTAATCAATTTGACGTGGATATGGAAATTACATCGAGCGTATGCTTTGAAATTACATCCGACTCTTATACAGTGGTTAATTGTGAATAATTTTTAAAAATTTGAAGACATGAAAAATATAAGAATAATAATTAGTTTCATTAGTATAGCATTGATTTTCTTTGCTTGCGATGATAAGTTAGAACGTTCAGCCGAAGGTCCGTTTTCCGAAAAAACGCCAATGTTGAATATTGGAAACAGTAGCGTTCAATTGGTGGCTGTTGATGACGGCGCAGCGGACCCTTTTCTCATCCGCATCAATTGGAGCAAACCACGATTTACTTACGAATCGGGGCTTCCCGTTGAAGTAACCGATGTGGAATATACCGTTGAATTGGATTTGGCTGACAATTTGTTTGCTAAACTGATAGTGGTAACAAAAACCGAAAATCTGTATGCAGATTTATATTCCCAACAATTAAGCAACTGGGTCGCCGGTTTATTGGGAATTGAAGAATTGGAAGAAAGTCAGTTGGTTGATATCCGCGTAAAAGTGGAATATAAAGAAAAGGGAGTTGCTCAAACGCCGCTATATTCTAATGTAGCCAATTTGGAAATTTTGCCTATTGTTTTAGAGCCTGAACCAGACCCTGTTACCATTAGATGGCAACAAATAGAAGGCGATTGGGATGCGTTCGCTGTCTATGCCTGGGGCGCAAAAGAAGTATTTGGCAGTTGGCCCGGATTGCTCGTTGAACCCGACGAGGACGGTTGGTACACTGTGGAATTTCCGGGTTATGTACCGCTTAACCTCATTCTCAACAACAACGACGGCGGCGCGAAATTCGACTTCCTTGTAAGCGACGAAGAAAATCCGTTGGAAAGCGGTAATTATTACGTCAATACCACCGACGGAACATTTGAGAAAGCGGCAGTTACCATTCAATGGAAACAAGTGGAAGGCGACTGGGACGCATTCGCTGTTTATGCCTGGGGCGATGCCGAAATATTCGGCGGATGGCCCGGATTAGTCGTTGAACCTGTTGATGGATGGTATTCTGTAAGTGTTCCAAGCGCAGGCACATTCAATTTGATTCTCAACAATAACAACGGTGGTAAACAATTCGATTTTGTGAGCAGTTCAGAAGACAATCCAATGGAAAACAGTCTTTATGCAGTTAATACAGACGATAATTCGTTTGTGAAGATTGAAGAAATCACTCTTCGGTGGAAACAGGTAGAGGGCGACTGGGATGCGTTCGCTGTTTATGTTTGGGGCATTTCCGAAATCTATGGCGGTTGGCCCGGTCAGGTCGTTGAACCCGAAGACGGATGGTATTCGCTAACAGTTCCCCCCGTACGACCCATAAATTTGATTCTCAATAACAATGGTGGCGGTCAGCAGTTCGACTTCTTGAGCGACCCTTACGAAAGCGCTTGTTACGAAGTTACTGGCAGTAGTTTTGCGAAAACGGCAGAAATAACCATCCGCTGGAAATATGTCGGAAGTGAATGGACTGAATTTGCAATATATGCTTGGGGCGGTTTTCCGGCGTTCGAGACGTTTGGCGGATGGCCCGGCACAACGGTAACTCCCGATGCAGAAGGATGGTGTAGCGTTACGGTTCCGGCGGGACAAACCGTTGGAAATGCAATTTTCAACAATAATGGCGGTGGCGGACAGTTTAATGTGGAAATGGAAATTACTTCCGATATTTGCTTCGAGATAACCTCTGATTCTTATACTGTGGTTGATTGCCCGTAGATTGTAGATTGTATATTGTTTATTGTTTATTGTTTTGCACACAGATGATACAAATGTCAGTGTTATATCTGTCTAATCAGTGTCATCTGTGTGCTTATAAATCAATTATGAAATCCTATTGGTTTTTATTTATAGCATTATTATTTCTTTTCGCTTCTTGCGGAAACGGCTCGCCGTCAGAAGAACCTGAATATCCCGATTTGCCGGCGCTTCCCGAAAACAAGGTCATCTACGAGGTCAATGTTCGTAACTATTCGGCGCAGGGTAATTTTGCCGGTTTGGAAAAAGACTTGCCCCGTCTGAAGGAGTTGGGCGTGGATATTCTTTGGCTGATGCCGATTCATCCTATTGGTGAAAAAAACAGGCTTGGCTCAAAAGGAAGTCCTTATTCAGTAAAAGATTACAAAAAAATCAATCCCGATTACGGCTCTGAAAACGACTTTAAATCGCTTATCGCGGCTGTGCATGATGCCGATATGGAAATATGGATAGATTGGGTGGCAAATCATACGGCATGGGATCATCACTGGGTAGACGAACATTTTGATTATTACGCGAGTAGAAACGGACAGCGACCGTATTCACCTCATAATTGGAATGATGTAATTCAACTTGATTTTACCAACCCCGATTTACGCGCCGCCATGATTGACGCCATGAAATATTGGGTTAGCGAGTTTGATATTGACGGTTTCCGTTGCGATTATGTAACGGGCGTTCCTGTGGACTTTTGGCAGGAGGCAAAAACAGCGATAGAAGCCATCAAACACATTACATGGTTAGCAGAAGGCGACGACGCCAACTACATGAGCGTATTTGATTTTGATTATGCATGGGCTTTCAATACCGCATTGAACGATTTCGGAAAAAGCAAGGATATTGCCAAACTGAAAACAGATTGCAACGCCTTGTTCAACAATGAAAAATACAGCGAAAAAGGGCGAATGGTATACCTTTCCAACCACGATTTGAACGCCTACGACGGAACGGAATTTACGCGATTAGGCAACGCAGTTATACCGCTGACTGTACTGTACTTCACCATTTACGATATGCCGTTGATTTACAATGGACAAGAAACAGGCGTAGATAAATCCATGGGATTATTCAACGTGGAGCCGGTTCCCTGGACTCCGGTTAATTTCACCATTCAAAATCTAATGGAAAAGTTGATACGGTTGAAACGCACCCAACCCGCGCTGGCAAACGGAAAAAACAGAGGTTCGCTGATTTTTCACAATACATCAAACAGTCAACTGTTTGTATATTCGCGAAAATCACCAACAAGCGAAGTTTTGGTTATGTTGAATTTTTTGGACTCGCCGGTTAATTTTCGGTTCATAGATTCGCCTCCTGTGGGCAAGTTCTTTGATGTTTTCAATTCGGGGCAGGAGGAATTTAACACGTCAAAAACAATGAATTTGGCGGGTAATGGCTATGCTGTATATACCAAATTGAATAACTGAATAAAAACATGACATCTTCTCAAACCTCAAACTTTAAACTTCAAACTTTAAACTTTATACCAAATTCTTCTATTATTTGGATAGTTTGTCTGTTATTTTTCTCGTGCCATAAAAACGAACCGGAGAATTACCCATCAGCATCTTTACCTTTCCGCGATGGCATCACCCGCATCAGCGATGATTCACTGGCGTTTGTCCTGTTCGCTCCCAATAAAAATTCGGTGCATCTGATTGGCGATTTCAACGATTGGGAGGTTTCCGAATCGTACCAAATGAAACAGGAAGGCGACCGTTTCTGGATTAAAATCGGCAATCTCGACGGTAACAGGGAATATATTTGCCAATACCTGATTGATGAAAGAATCCGTATTGCCGACCCTTACGCCTACAAGATTTCCGACTCGTGGAACGATAAGGATATTCCGGCGTCTGTCTATCCCAATCTGATCCCTTATCCGACGGGAAAAACGACGCAAATTGCGATGACAGTAACCACAAAACAGGATATTTATCCGTGGCAAGTACCCAACTTTAAGGCGCCCGATACGAAAAGTCTGGTCATTTACGAACTCCTCATCCGCGATTTTACCACGCAGGGCAGCATCAATGGCGTTCGCGAACGACTTCCGTATCTGCAAGAATTGGGCGTGAATGCGATTGAACTGATGCCTTTCAACGAATTTGAGGGCAACGACAGTTGGGGATACAATCCCTCGTTCTATTTCGCAACCGATAAAGCCTACGGAACCGCCAACGATTACAAGGCATTCATTGACGAATGTCATGCCAATGGAATGGCGGTCATCATGGATATCGTACTCAACCATAGTTACGGGCAAAGCCCCATGGTACAGATGTATCAGAAAAATGGCCTGCTTACCGAAGAAAATCCCTGGTACAACGTCAAATCCAATTTTGCCAACCCCGATGCGCAGTGGGGTTACGATTTCAATCATGAAAGTCCTCACACGAAAACATTTGTGGATAGCGTTTGTTCCTATTGGATGAAAGAATACAAGATTGACGGTTTTCGTTTCGATTTCACCAAAGGCTTTTCCAATACGCCTTATCCTGCTACGGGTGATAATTGGGGCAGTTCGTATGATGCCGCGCGTATCAATAACCTGAAACGCATTTACGATGAAGTGAAAAAGCGAAATCCTCAAGCGATTTTCATTTGCGAACATTTGTCGGAAAACCGTGAAGAAAAAGAGTTGGCCGATTACGGCATGTTACTTTGGGGTAACCTCAATTTCAATGTGAACGAAATGACGATGGGTTGGGGAGAAGAAAGAGGCGATTATGGACCGAAAGGCGATATTTCGTGGGGTTCCTACCTGCAAAGAGAGTGGACGCAGCCCAATTTGGTCGCCTATATGGAAAGCCACGACGAGGAACGGCTGATGTATAAAAACAAGGAATATGGAAAAGTACAGGGCAATTACAGCGTCAAACAAACGCATGTGGGATTGCAGCGGAACGCGGCGGCGGCGGTAATTTTCTTCTCAATTCCCGGTCCAAAGATGATTTGGCAATTTGGCGAAATAGGTTACGATGTTTCCATCAACTACAATGGCCGCTTGGGCAAAAAACCGGTCTATTGGGGGTATTACGACATGCCCGACCGCAAAGCTCTGTTCGACGTTTATGCAAAAATGATTGATTTGCGAAAAAACAGCGCTGTTTTTTCCACTACCGATTACACGATTGATTTGACCCATCACTTCAAAACCATTGTATTGAAATCGGCAAATGAAACGGTAGTAGCAATGGCTAATTTCGATGTGGCAACTCGAAATAAAAACGTAAATTTCACGAAGGCAGGCGTTTGGAAGGATTATTTTTCTGATTCGGAAATAACCACCACTGCTGCAACGGAAAGTATTACTTTAGCGGCTGGGGAATATCGGTTATATTTCAGTAAATGAAAATTGTAAAAATCTCTGCGAACCTCTGCGTCATTTCCGCGTATCTCTGCATTACGATAATATATTTTTTCTTGGTTTGAAATAAATTTTATTTAATATGAAAAAATCATTATTTTCCTTATTGTTTTTCTTTTCCTTGTCCTTATCAGCACAGGAAATAACGCGCATGGAACCTCCATTTTGGTGGGTTGACATGAAACACGCCGAACTCCAGATTATGGTTTACGGAAAGAATATCGCCCGTTCCGATTTGCAATTCGAGTATCCGGGCGTGCGATTGAAAGAAATTGTTCGTACTGAAAATCCTAATTATTTGTTTATCTATTTAGACATTGGGAAAGACACGAAACCCGGTTTGATAAAATTCAATTTTACCGGTGTAGAGACGAGGCGCGCCCCGTCTCTACAAACCCAAACCTTCGAATTGAAACCGCGCGCCACCACTACCGGCGCACAGGGATTCGACACATCAGATGTGATGTATCTCATTATGCCCGATCGCTTTGCCAACGGCGACCCTTCAAATGATGTCTGGGACGACGAACCGGTAGACCGCAACGAATCTTTTGCCCGTCATGGCGGCGATTTGGCAGGTATCAACAAGCATCTGGATTATCTTGAGGACTTGGGCGTAACCGCTATTTGGCTCAATCCTGTTCAGGAAAATAAGATGAATTCGCCGGAAAAATACAAATCTTATCACGGTTATGCCATCACCGATTTTTATAAGGTGGATAAACGGCTGGGAACCAATGATGAATATTGTCAATTGATTGAAAATATCCACCGGCGGGGCATGAAAATCGTGATGGATATGATTTTCAATCATTGCGGCAGTCGGCACTGGTGGATAGACGATTTGCCCGCCAAAGACTGGTTGAACCACCAGGACGGTTTTGTTCCTACTACCCACAATTTGCTCACGGTGATGGACCCTCACGCTCCACCATCGGAAATTGCCGCAATGACCGACGGCTGGTTTGTTCGCTCGATGCCCGACTTCAACCAGCGCAACCGCCTGTTAGCCGACTACCTCATACAGAACAGCATCTGGTGGGTGGAATACTCCCGAATTGACGGTATCCGCCACGATACGCATCCTTATGTCGATTTCGATTTTTTATCCCGCTGGTGCAAACGGTTAGAGGAAGAATTTCCAACGTTGAACATCGTGGGCGAATCGTGGTATGAACATATTGCTCCGTTAGCGTGGTGGCAACGCAATTCAAGACTGAACAACAAACAAACAAACTTGAAAACCGTTATGGACTTCGGTTTGACGTTTGCTTACAATCGCGCCTTCAATATCCGGTCGCCCGAAAACAATCCATGGAGAAGGGTTTATGAAGTCATCGCTCAAGATTTTATGTATGAGGATATAGAAAATGTGATGACATTTTTGGACAACCACGACATGAGTCGTTTCTTTAAAGAAGAAGAAACCGATGTAGAGCGTTTCAAACAGGCTTATGCGTTTTTGCTTACCACGCGCGGCATACCGCAAATATATTACGGTGGCGAAATACTGATGTATGGCGAAAAATCCGAAGGCGACGGCTATCTGCGCAAGGATTTTCCCGGCGGCTGGGCTGGCGACCCCATAAACGCCTTCACCGCAGCCGGACGAACGCCCATGCAAAACGAAGCCTTCAACTTCCTGCAAAAACTCCTGCAATGGCGCAAAACAAATCCAGCAATAACAAGCGGTCAATTAATTCACTACATGCCCGACTGGCGCTCACAATGCTATGTTTACGCCCGAATAAAAGACAACAACCGCGTATTAATCATCTTAAACGGCTCCGACAGAGAGCAAAACCTTTCGATGCAAAGATTTTGGGAAGTTTTAGGCGATGCCGTTTCAGGAAAAGATGTTATTTCGGATAGAATTATAGATTTGAGGAACACGATTGTTGTTCCTGCAAAAGGGGTTTATGTGATTGAGTATTAGATTTTACATTAGAGCAAATAGTATATTGACAAAAATCACTATTTCGTCTACTTTTTACCGCATTTGGTCGAAAAAAGATTTTGCGCGTGATAAACAATGATAATTTTGCGGCAAATTTTTTTTAGTAGAAAACAGTTTTTATTGCCACCTTTTCAAAAAACTGCATCATAATTTTATAATGAATAAAGACCGAGGAACTGATGGACAATTACGACATGTGCGTACTTCTTGGCATCACGAAACGCACTTTGCAGCGATACAGGCAAAAGGGCGTGGTACCGTATTACATGATGAAGGGTAAACCGTACTATAAACCTGCCGAAGTGCAGGAGTGCCTGAAAAGGATTTTGAAAGGTAATAACAATCTAAATATTAAATAAATATGGAATTAGTAATCATTGAAAAACAGGCGCTTGATGAACTGT
>Ga0099364_10012485_pt1 | contig 11446 bp, 8 predicted proteins | sample TergutTh196P3_FD_73070 | JGI IMG/M metagenome (GOLD analysis project Ga0099364, IMG submission 73070) | Microcerotermes parvus P3 segment gut microbial communities from Pointe-Noire, Republic of the Congo - Th196 P3 | ecosystem: Host-associated > Arthropoda: Insects > Digestive system > Gut ...
TATAAGAACAGCCTTTGCTCCTGCAATGTTTGTTTCTTCAATAAGCGGACTGTTTACTGCCTGCGAGACCGCATCTATGGCCTTGTTCTCTCCGCTGCCTATGCCTACGCCCATGAGCGCATCGCCTGTTTCCTGCATGACGGTCTTTACGTCGGCAAAGTCTACGTTAACAAGGCCGGTTACCATAATGAGGTCGGCTATGCCCTGAACGCCTTGACGCAGTATATCATCCGCGAGCAAAAAAGCCTGTTCTATCGGGGTCTTTTTATCTATTATTTTCAAAAGAAGTTCATTGTTAATGGTTATAAGCGTATCGACCCTCGATTTGAGGTTAACTATTCCCTCTTCAGCGCGCATTGCTCTCTTCTTTCCCTCAGCCTTAAAAGGTTTAGTGACAACACCGACCACTAAAGCCCCAACATTTTTTGCGATCTCGGCCACTATCGGCGCTGCGCCCGTCCCGGTACCGCCGCCCATTCCCGCAGTGATAAAAACGAGATCAGCCCCTTTGAGAATTTTTTCTATGTAATCTTTAGTCTCATCGGCCGCTTTTTTACCTACCTCAGGGTCTGCTCCTGCTCCGAGCCCTCTTGTGGTTTTTTCGCCCAACTGTATCTTCTGCGGGGCGAGGCTCGACCGCAATTGCTGGGCGTCGGTATTAGCGACTATGAAATCAACGCCTTCCATTCTTGCAGCTATCATCCTGTTTACTGCATTTGTTCCTGCCCCGCCTACTCCTACAACCTTTATAGTAGTATTCAGCAAGTGCTCTTCTTCAAGCATGATCATAGAACTCCTCCAAAATATAGTGTTAGACTAAATACGTTATGTCTCATTGGCAAGTAAAAAATACTTTTCTTATTAATTTTATATAAAAAAAATAAATTTTTCATAGTTTTTTATAACCTACATATAGTCGTCAAAAAGCTTTTTGATTTTTGAAAAAGCAGACGACTTCTTTTTCCCATAAAAATTTTTAGCTCTGAGCTGATTCATCTTGTTGCCGTATTTGAGAAGCCCTACGCTGTGGGCAAACTGAGGCGTTGCAACTATATCCTTCAACCCTGATACGTCCATCGGCTCGCCTATTTTCACATGTATATTAAACACTTTTTCAGCAGCCTCAAGGCTTCCGGGCATCATGCAGGCGCCGCCGACAAGGACAACTCCTGCATTCAGAAATTCCTTTTTACCGCTTTTTATAAGTTCATGGTCTATCATCTCCATTATTTCCGTCATTCTGGCTTCAATAATATGCGCAAGTTCCTGCCTGTAGAGTTTTTTCGGCGCGCGCCCTCCCACCGACGGAACGTCAACCATATCAGAAGGATCAACCAAATCGATGACGGCACAGCCAAATGTGCGTTTCATTATTTCAGCCGATTCAAGCGAAGTCATAAGGCCTGCAGAAATATCTTTGGTAACATGAAGTCCGCCGACCGGCAGTACGCTTGAATAGACCACCCCGCCCTCAGAATATACTATTATATCAGTAGTACCGCCGCCTATATCCACAAGGGCTACGCCCAGATCTTTTTCATCAAGACTTATTATTGCATCGCTTGATGCAAGAGGACTAAAAACCACCCCAAGATAACGAAGTCCGCTTTTTTCTACGGCCTTTATTATGTTTTGAATACTCGCGCTCGCCCCTGTAATAATGTGCACATCTGCTTCAAGGCGCACGCCGCTCATACCAATCGGATCCCTGATACCTCTCTGATCATCCACAGAAAATTCTCTCGATAAAACATGAAGTATTTCGCGATCCATTGGAATGACAACTGCCTGCGCCGCATCAACTACACGCCTCACCTCTGCCGAGGTTATGGTTCTGTTTCTATTAGTTACGGCTATAACTCCTTTGGAAGCCTGCCCCTTTATGTGCTGCCCGCTCAAACCTACATACACAGAGCCTACATGATAGCCTGACCTGAACTCGGCCTCTTCTACGGCCTTGCGTATGGATGCGGCAGTATCGTCAATGTTTAATATTATTCCGTTTGTAATCCCTGTGGATGGCGCACTCCCAACCCCAACAATCTCAATCATGTTGTTTTCATCGGGCCGCCCTATTACCGCGCATGTCTTTGTCGTTCCTATATCAAGAGCAACAACTATGTCTCCTGCAATATTATTTCCTTTATTTCCTTTCATTGTATCACCACCGAATCGCTATTAATATCAATAACCTCAGGATAACGTCCAGAGGCATCCATATAACCGACAATGTAATTTAATCTTCTCAAATTCTGAAACTCCGCTCTCATGCGGTAAAGCGTCCGGCGCCCTTTTAAGCGTATCTCCAAAAAATCCGGCTTTAGAAGAGAAACCTCTTCAATTTCATTGTAAAGAGATTGATAATTCATCTCTGTTTTTTTTATAAGGCCGTAAATTTTCTGGAAATACTCAGACATTGTATTTCCGGTAACTTCACGGTTTGCCACAATAAACAACGGCAATTGTGCGCTGTTTTTTGACAGTCCAAGCACGGTAAAATTTTCTCCCACAACAAGCGGAACCGTTTTGGTTGGCGTCACAACAGCTACAGCGGCCATTACCGGTTTCTCTTTTATGCTTACCGCAATGTTTCCTCCCTCAAATCTGATCAAAAACGACTCAATCATATTGTTTTTGGCAAGGCTCTCTCTTAATATATCGACATTGCAGATAATTTCTTCACCGCTTATGCGAATAGCGGCATTTTTCACTATATCATATTTAGATACATTTTCAAGCCCGGATAATTTCAAAGCCTTGAATCTGCTCTCTCCGGCAAAGCTGTGCGCAGACAAAACAATTACTGTTGCAAGCGCAGCCATTATAATTTTGCTGCTTGTAATCATAGTCTCTTTCTCAATTCATCAAGTATAAGCGGCGCAGCCTTGTATATGTCGCCCGCTCCAAGCGTTACAACAATATCTCCCTGTTTTGCGGCCAATGCAACAAGCTCAGGAATATGCTCAAACTTTTCAACAAGCTCTGCGCTCTTCCCGTTATTTTTTATTACTGAATTTAACATAACCTCTGAAGAAACGCCTTCTATAGGCTGTTCCCCCGCCGGGTATATATGAGTCAAAAAAAGTTTATCGGCATGACCGAATGCTTTCCCAAATTCATCAATAAGAAGCTCTGTCCTCGTATATCTGTGAGGCTGAAAAACAACCAAGAGTCGCCGCTCAAAGTGTTTCAACGCCGCAAGCGTCGCGCGTATCTCTGTCGGATGGTGTCCGTAGTCATCCACCACAAGTATACCGCCGGCCTCGCCGACATGTTCAAGGCGGCGGGCCACTCCTTTAAATTCGGCGAGGCTCTCCCTTATTTTATCAGGCGAAAGCCCAAGCTCTAAGGCGACCGCAATTACCGAAAGAGAATTGAGGACATTGTGTTTTCCCGGCGACATTATACTAAATTCTCCAAGATCAGAGCCTTTGTAGAGGCATTTATATTTCATGCGCCGGTCTTCAAAACGTACATCAACAGCCCTGAATACAGCATCATCGCTAAAACCATAAGTAACAAACGAACGCTTTACGCTCGGCAGCAATTCTCTTACCGTAACGTCTTCTATACATACTACCGAGTACCCGTAAAAAGGAACTCTATTCAAATAATCCAGAAAGGCTTCTTTGAGATTATTAAAATACTTGTAATGATCCAAATGGTCGGCATCTATATTCGTTACTATCGCTATAGTCGGATGCAGTTTGAGAAAAGTTCCGTCTGATTCGTCGGCCTCAAAGACTATATAGGCGCCTGATCCGGTTCTTGCATTGCTTCCAAAATTCAACACCTTGCCGCCTATAACGGCCGTGGGATTGAGCCCTCCATGGTATAACACATAGGCAAGCATTGAAGAAGTAGTAGTCTTGCCGTGAGTTCCCGCTACGCCTATTCCCTGTTTCAGGCGCACAAGCTCTGCAAGCATCTCGGAACGATGTATAATAGGAATCGAACGCTTTGTGGCTTCTATTATTTCCGGATTATTCGAATTAATCGCACTCGAAGTTATAACAACGCTATAATCCTGTATATTTGACGGATAATGCCCTATAAATATTTTGGCGCCAAGTAAGGCAAGGCGGCGGGTCTGTTCGGAATCGTGAAGATCCGAGCCGGAAACATCGTAACCCATGTTTATAAGTATCTCTGCTATGCCGCTCATGCCTATGCCGCCTATTCCGACAAAGTGCATTTTTTTTGTATTTCTGAACAAAATCCGCTCCTTAAATTAAAGATAAAATATCATCAAGTATAACTGAGGCTGCATCTTTTTTGGATATAGCTGTGTTGCATTCGGACATCTTTTCAAGTTTACGCTTATTATCAAGCAATTCCAAAAGCACAGGCGCCACTTTGTCGGCCAAGGCATCGTTGTCTGATATTTTTATCGAGGCGCCTTCGGCGCAAAAAACATCGGCGTTTTTATTCTGATGATCCATAGCCGCAAACGGGTACGGAACAAGTATTGAAGGCAGCCCGACTGCGGCAAGCTCCATCATTACGCCTGAACCGGAACGGCTTATTGCAAGGTCGCTTGCCCTGTAAGCAAGTCCTATTTTATCTATATAGCCGGCAAGATAGATTGAACCCTCGTCCAATTCATGAACTTTTTCCCTGAATTCGTCATGCGAAGCCGAACCGGTACTCCAGATTATACCTACACCCTGCATTTCGGCGGAATATTTTTTACGCAAATCCAGCATAAGTTTGTTTAGTTTCAAAGCGCCTTGGCTCCCCCCTATAAGAAGTACAACTTTGCTGCAATGTCCTAAATGAAAGATTTTTTTTGCTTCTTCTTTTGAAACATACTCAAGCACCTGCTTTCTTATCGGGTTTCCAACATTTACAAAACCTTCTTTGTTTTTAAGATATTCTTTTGAAACCTCGAAAGTCCCGTATATTCTTTTGGCTTTTTTTTCAAACATTGAGGTTACCTTTCCGGGAACCGAATTTTGTTCACACAAAAAAATAGGCGTTTTTAACATTTTCGCCGCCAGAAGGGCCGGAGCCGAAACATACCCGCCCATGCCAACCACAGCCTCTATATTTTTCCTGCGTATAATTCTTGCAATTTTTAAAACAGCCGCCAAAAACCTGACCGGAAAAAAAGGCAGTTTGAAAATATTTTTAGTGAATGGCGGCGCATCATAATATATAAGGTCTCTTGGAGACACGCTGTCCATTATAGGAAAGCGGCTGTCTGCTTTGCCTGCACAGAATACGGGACGCAGTTCCCGCGCTTTCATCTCCTCGTAAATAGCAACGCCGGGGCTCAAATGACCGCCGGTGCCCCCTCCGGTTATAAGAATCCTTTTTTGTTTCACATCAACACCTCTTGAGCAGCCGCGCTCTTTGTAGTTTTTTCCATCCGGTTTTTTTCCACACCATAACGCGAAATATTCAGGAGTATCCCAACCGAAAGCATACACGACAAAAAGGAAGATCCTCCGTAGCTCAGAAAAGGCAGCGGGATTCCGGTCGTGGGCAGTCCGCCTGTAACAACCCCTATATTTATAAAAGCCTGCGCAACAATCAATACGCCAAGCCCAATCGCCAGAAAGCTGCCGAAATTATCGGGCGCAGCAAGCGCTATTGAAGTAATACGCACAAAGAAAAAACAAAATAAAATGACTATCAGCCCCGTGCCGAACAGACCCATCTCTTCTGCTATTACTGCAAATATGAAATCGGTATGCGGTTCCGGAAGCCTTCTGATTTTTTGTTCGCCAAACCCCATCCCAAGCCCAAGAAGCCCTCCCTTTTTGAAGGCAATGAACGATTGTATAATGTGATAGCCGTTGCCGAAGCGGTCTTTCCACGGATCAAGATAAGCCAAAATGCGTTCGCGTCTGTAATCAACCTGATATATGAGCAGGTAAAACATGGGAATACTCAAAATAAACAGCGTAATCATGTAGATAAACGGAAATCCGGACATGAAAAATATGACCGCAGCCACAAAGAGAAGCGTCATGGCTGTGCTGAAATCCGGCTGAAGCATTATCAAAACAAACATGGTAGCCACTATAAAAAGAGGGAAAAGCAACTGCACTACAGTATTTCCGGGTTTGTTCCCATCTCTGTCTCTTGAAAATATTTTTACAAGATATATAACAATGACGACCTTGACAAATTCAGACGGTTGAACCGAAAAGAAGCCGAAATTGATCCAGCGGGAAGCGCCCTTAACATGATGACCAAGTCCGGGAAACAAGACAAGCAATAAAAGCACAAAGGAAACAATAAGCATGGGCCTCGTATAACGCTTATATATTCTATAATCAATAGCCTGAACGGTCAAAAGAATCACGATCCCGGCAAAAAACCATACAAGCTGGCGTTTAAAAAAATAGAAAGCGTCTCCAAAGGTTGACATGGCATAAACGGCGCTTGCGCTGTAACACATCGCAAGGCCGAACCCCGAAAGAGCAAAAACTATCGCAAGCAGAACAAAATCAGGGCTTTTTTTACTTTTAATATAGGTATTCAGTTCCATTTCAATTCACCGCTTTCAAGTTTCTCAAAGACTTCCCGAAACGCGTCTCCTCTTTCTTCGTAATCTTTGAACATATCATAAGAGGCGCAGGCCGGAGAAAGTAAAATAGCGTCTCCTTCGAAACTTGCCTTCATTGCCTTAATAACGGCATCTTCAATGCCATCGGCCAAAATACAGCTATGTTCTTTGAATAGTTCTGCAAACTCTTTTTGAGATTCGCCTATAAGTATTATCGTGCGCACAGTAACTCGTAAAAACTGAGAAAGCCTTGAGTAATCATCGCCCTTAGTGCGCCCCCCAAGTATCAATATGCCGGGGACTATGAGGCTGCGCAAGGCCATTATAACTGCGTTTATGGTTGTGGCCTTGGAATCATTGAGAAAAGTCCTGCCCTGAAAAACGCCCAATGGCTCCATGCGGTGCGGCATTCCTCTGAAACTTGAACATGCCAAAATAGCCTTGTCGTGGTCAAACTCATAGCCTTTCTTTTCGAGTATGCTTTTGACAAGCAAAATCGAGGCCATTGAATTTTGTATATTATGAAGGCCGACAAGGAACATATTCTTCGTTTTCATAAATGGGCGTCTTTCGCCGATGTTCCTGAAAAATATTGTATCGTCCTCATAAAAAATATCCCCGTCCCTTGTATCAATCGAAAATGCCAAAGTCTTTGCCTTGCTTTTTTTTGCCGCCTCGCGCAAAGAAATATCATCAAAGTTATAGATAAAAAAATCGTCTTGGGTTTGATTCATTGTTATGCGCATTTTGGCCGCAAAATAATCGTCCATGCCGTCATAACGGTCAAGGTGGTCGGGAGTAACGTTAAGTATCGCCGCGGCGTCCGGCCTGAATAAATTGATAGTCTCAAGCTGAAAAGACGAAAGTTCTACAACCGTAACAGTGTCATCGTTCGATTCGCCGACAAGCGAAATAAGAGGCGTGCCTACATTCCCGCCCACAAGCGAATGTAACCCGAGCGCCCTCAATATATGATGGGTAAGCATCGTAGTGGTCGTTTTCCCATCCGTACCTGTTATACCTATAACGCTGCCTTTCAAAAAATAAGAGGCAAGCTCTATTTCAGCCAAAACGGGAATTTTTCTTTCTATGGCCGAAGCTATCAACGGTATTTTCTTAGGCACGCCCGGACTCAAAACAACGCAATCGAAACCCTCAGCGAGTATTTCAGGATGCTGCTTGCCGGCAAAAACCTTCACTTTCCTGTCAAGATCGGCAATCACACCGGCAAGCTCGCCGGTATTTCTATTATCGCTTACGGACACATCAATGCCTCGCAGCGCCAAGAAATTAGAAACGGCAAGCCCCGTCCTAAATCCCAATCCAACCACAAGAACTTTTTTCAATTTAGCAGCGCCCATACAAACCGTCAATTAAAGTATTTTAAGCGAACTTAGTCCCAATATTGCCAATATAATGCCAATAATCCAAAAGCGAACAACAACTTTTTGTTCCGTCCATCCCGAAAGTTCAAAATGGTGATGTATCGGAGCCATTTTGAAAACCCGTTTTTTTCTTAATTTAAAAGAAGCGACCTGAATAATCACCGAAAGAGCCTCTATGACAAATATTCCGCCGACTATAACCAGAAAAAATTCTTTCTTTATCATAACGCCGACTATGCCTATAACGCCGCCAATCGCAAGCGAACCGGTATCGCCCATAAACACCGAGGCAGGATTGCTGTTGAACCACATGAAACCGAGTATCGCCCCCCCCATGGCGCTTAAAAAAACCGCAAGTTCAGCCCCGTGAACAATGTATGGTATTCCAAGATAGTCGGAAATCCTGATATGCCCGGACAAATACGACATTATCGCAAGTACAAAAATTACGATAGCGGCCGTTCCCGCCGCTAATCCATCAAGGCCATCGGTCAAATTAACTGCATTGGAATAACCCACAATAACTATCATGGCAAAGGGAATCCAAAGCCAACCCATATTTACTATAGGCTCATTTATAAAAGGAATATACAACATGCTCGCTTCGGCCTCGCTTGACGGAAAATTATATATGACAAGCGCAACCGCAAGAGCGATTGAGAACTGTATAACAAGCTTGCCCTTTGGGTGAATTCCGTCCTTATTTTTCTTTACTGCCTTTATATAATCATCCGCAAAACCGAGCGCGCCCAAAGCAATGGTAGCTACAAGCAAGGTAACAAAATACAGGTTGCTGAAATTTCCCCATAACCCAATAGATATAACGGCCGCTCCCAGAATAAGTATTCCGCCCATTGTGGGAGTCCCCGACTTGCTCTTGTGGGTTTCAGGGCCCGATGCTCTGATTTCTTCCCTGAACTTGAGTTTTTTGAGCCACCTTATGACGAGAGCGCCAAAAACCAATACAATTACAAGCGCAGTCAGGCTCGCATAGGCCGATCTGAACGTAATATACTGGAATAATCTCAGAAACGAAAGATATTCTTGTAATGGCAATATAAAATGATAAAACATACGCCCCTCATTTGACTAAGAATTCTACTATTTCTTCCATTTTAGTAGAGCGAGAACCTTTCACTAAAACAACATCATTATCACCGAGAATTTGCCCAAGATAGGCCGACATATCATCCTTTGAGGCAAATTCATGAAGCTCGCAGCCTGTGCCTGCCGCGCCGGCCATATATTCGCCGGACATTTCTCCGTATACGCAGAGAATGTCAAAATCAGCGGCGGCCAATGCGCCTATCTCCCTGTGATACTCCGGGGCTGCCACGCCAAGTTCCCTCATATCGGAGAGCGCCGCTATTTTTCTGCGCGCGCCGAATATTTCTTTTACTGAGGCAATGGCCGCCCTTGAAGAAAGCGGATTTGAATTATATGTATCGTTGATTATAATGTATCCATTATCAATAATAGCGCTCCTGCCATCCACCGACTCAAAAGATGCAAGCGACGCGGCTGTTTCAGACGGCTCAAGACCGAACTCTTCGGCGACGGCTATGACTGCCAAAATGTTATATACATTATGTATGCCGTAAAGGGAGGCCGTAACCGTGCAGTCTCTGTAGAGAAGTTCAACCAAATTTCTTGTTATGGAATAAGACGAGGGGAAACAATCCGATTTCGAGTCAAGGCCAAAAGTCTTGATGCGAATGCCGGCATTTAAGGCAGCCTGCTCCATTATATCAAAATAAGCGCTGTCACGGTTTAATATAAGAAGGCCGCCGGGAGCAAGGCCGTCAATTATCTCAAGTTTAGCGCGGGCAACGTTTTCAACATTTCCAAGAAACTCAAGATGTCCTTCTCCGGCATTGGTAATAACGGCTATATCAGGTTTGACAATTTTTGAAAGACGGCTTATTTCACCGGCATGGTTCATGCCAAGTTCAAAGACAGCGGCTTCATGTTCTTTGCTCAGAGCAAAAACCGCAAACGGAACGCCTATTTCGTTATTGTAATTCTTTTCGTTCTTGTGCGTTTCAAAGCGTTTAGAGAGCGCCGTATGCAGGAGTTCTTTCACTGTAGTTTTGCCGTTGGTGCCGGTAATGGCCGCAATACGCGGAGTGAAAAGCAGCCTGTAAGCTCCGGCTATTCTTGCAAGGGCGGCGCGGGTATCATCGCATAAAATTACTGCAATTGAAGCAAAACGTTCGGCCGATATATCCGGCTTTTTCGCCACAATAAACACGTTTACCTTGCCCGTCTCTGCGAGAGAGTCAACAAAGTCATGCCCGTCAAAACGTTCTCCCGAAAGAGCCACAAACAGACAGTCCGGCTCGGCCTCGCGCGAATCCGAAATTATCCATGTAAACTGTCTGCTTGCGCTGCCGCAAATAAGCTTGCCGTCGCACATGGCGGCCGCCTCGCCGGCAGTCAAATTAAGGCGCGCCTTCAATTTTTACTCCTTGCAGAAAGGGCTTTCAACGCTTCTTCGCGGTCATCGAAATGTATCTTTTCTTTTCCAAGTATCTGGTAGTCTTCGTGCCCCTTGCCGGCTATGACTACAATGTCGCCAACACCGGCCATAGCAACGGCCTCCGTGATTGCAGAGGCGCGGTCAGGTATTATTGTATAATTTTTGCCGTTGATTCCGGCAACAATGCCGGCAATTATTGAATCGGGGGGCTCTGTGCGCGGATTATCGGACGTAACTACCACTATGTCGCTCTTTTCAGAAGCTATTTTTCCCATGAGCGGCCTCTTGGTTTTGTCCCGGTCGCCGCCGCAGCCAAAGACCGTAATGATTTTGCCGGTACGCACCTCGTTTACCGAGTCGAGCAGTTTCAAAAGAGCGTCTCCGGTATGCGCATAATCTATGACGGCCGACACGCCGTCTCTGCTTACAACATCAAAGCGGCCGGGCACTCCTTTAAGTTCGGCAAGCCCGCGGCATATTGCTTCAAGCGGAATATTCATCGATGCAAGCGCCGAGACAGCGCTCAAACTATTATATAGCTGAAAACCGCCGGCGCAGTTAAGGTTAATCAAGGTTCCCGGAAATGGACGGCGCATTGAATACGAAAGACCCGATATTTTGTTTTGAATCGAGGCAGCATCCGCTGAAAAATCGGCCGAATCCTTGAGGCCGAAACCGTTAATTTCATAACTATATTTTTTGCGCATGGCAAATATTTGCGCGCCGTACTCGTCGTCAATATTTACTGCGGCAATCTTTTCTTTTTTGGGAGATTCCTCAAGAAGATCAAAGAGGCGAAGCTTGGCTGCAAAATAATCATCCATATCGCGGTGAAAATCAAGATGCTCGCCGGTCAAATTGGTAAATACGGCAGAATCAAAGTTTACATGGGCAGCCCTTTCTAAAACAAGAGCATGAGATGAAACTTCCATGACTGCATATTCAACGCCGTCTTCTTTCATTGAACATAATATCTTTTGGATGTCCCTTGATTCGGGAGTAGTGTTCAATACCGGATACTCTTTGCCGTTCCAACGGGAATTGATGGTTCCTATAACACCGCAT
>Ga0099364_10012486_pt1 | contig 11445 bp, 12 predicted proteins | sample TergutTh196P3_FD_73070 | JGI IMG/M metagenome (GOLD analysis project Ga0099364, IMG submission 73070) | Microcerotermes parvus P3 segment gut microbial communities from Pointe-Noire, Republic of the Congo - Th196 P3 | ecosystem: Host-associated > Arthropoda: Insects > Digestive system > Gut ...
ACATCCTTTTATGCCTTGCCGCAACGACGGGGTTTGCCTCAATAAAGGATATGACGGACACATATGGTTTCGTTGAGGATTATAGGCTTTTGGTGACGAAGCTCGACGAGACAAAATATCGCGGGCCGCTTTTGAATATTAGCTGGTATACAAAGAAACCTTTGGCATATGTCACTACAGGGCAGAATGTTCCCGACGACATCGAAGTTGTTGACATGGAATCGATTGCAAAACAGATTCTCATGGGGAGTTAGGATAAAATAATGGCGGATCAAGCGCAGAATTTAAGAGAACTTGTCGGAAAAAAACCGGAAATGAGAATTGTCTCTGTTGCAAGCGGAAAGGGCGGAGTTGGAAAGTCGAGCATCTCTGTCAACCTTGCCGTTGCAATCAGCCGGCTTGGGAAAAGCGTGCTAATACTGGACGCTGATTTTGGGCTTGCTAACGTTGATGTGATGCTTGGAGTTACGACGAAATATGACATCAGCCACTTCTTGCGAAAAGAAAAGGAGCTGGACGACATAATCCAGCTCGGTCACGAGGGCGTGCGGTTCATTTCAGGCGGCTCCGGAGTCAAGGACTTGCTCGACATAGATGCGGAACAGCTCGCCTCGTTGCTTGAGGGGCTTATGCGCCTCGATGTCCCGGTGGATTTTATCATAATAGACACGGGCGCCGGCATAAACGACAACATAATAAAACTGGTCCTGGCTTCTTCAGAGCTGCTAGTCGTGACAACAACTGAACCAACAGCAATTCTTGACGCATACGCGCTGGTAAAAACAATAGTCAGGCAAGACAGTTCGCACCCGATTCATGTGTTGGTCAACAAGTGCGAGAACAAGAAAGAAGCGCACCGCGTTCAGGAAGGCTTCATTGAAGTTGTTGGGAGGCATCTTGGAAAGAGCGTCAACCCAATGGGTATGATACTTTATGACCATGACATAACAAACTCAATAAAAAGGCAGATGCCAATAACAGTGAGCAACCCGAGAAGCGGGACATCTGCTGAAATAAGCAGTATCGCAAGAGCGTTGCTTGAACTCCCCGAGCAATGGCCATCGAGCAGCATCTTGTCCAGAATTCTAAGCCGTATAAGGAGCTGATTCAAATGGCAAAAGATAGTGTCTTTATAATAGGCGACAAAGTCGATTTAACCATTGATGGGCAGACTTTCTATAAAACCTCGGTTGGAGAGATTTACCAAAACGGCCTCATCCTCATAGGCGCGCCCATTTACAAGCAAAATGTTATGCAGCTTAAGATTTTTGACGAGGTTTGCCTCGTGTATTACAGGGATAACGGCAGATTCATAACGCTCATGCAAGTTGTCGATTTTCTTATGAAAGACAATGTCAAATACACGCTCCTTGAGCAAATAACCGAATCGGAAAAAGACCAGCGGCGCGAGTTTTACAGGTTGCCGACCAACAGCATTGAGACAATGCTTTGCGAATATGTTGATGGGATTGAAATGACTCTCTCGCTAAGAGACGATCTCGATGATGTTTCAGTGCTTGCAGAAGCAAGAGCAAGAGACATTAGCGCCACGGGAATTGGGCTTGTCACGACAAAATGGCAATGCAAGCAAGGCGAATCCTACTTGCTAAAGCTCTTCTTCGATGGGTTCAAAGGAAAAACGCCGCCCATCCTATTATGCGCTAAGGTAATGAGGGCGGAACTGACATCGGAAACCGGGATATACAACGTGGGCATGCAGTTTTTTGGTGTAACAAAAAGCAAGACGGAGTATCTGACAAAGTATATACTAACGCAGCAACAAAAGAGGATATTGCAAAAGAAGCTTGTTGAGGGAGAATGACTTCTATGAACGAGACGAAGCAGGAGTTAACGCCTGATGAACTCGGGCAGTTATGGAAAGCCTTCAAAGAAAATGGGGATATTGATGCCAAAAATGATTTGCTCCTGAACTATGGATACCTCGTCAGATGGATTGTCAGGCGAATGATGCCTAAATACAATAACTACAACGAATATGACGATCTTGTGAGTTGCGGCACGCTTGGCTTGATCGATGCCGTCGACAAATTCGAGCTAAAGCATGAAGTTAAGTTCGAAACATATGCGGTTTCCAGAATTCGCGGCGAAATCCTCGATTACATGCGATCGCAAGATTGGGCATCGCCAAGCCTACGAAAGAAAATCAGCGCTATTACGAATGCCTATGAAGTGTTTGAAAACGCTAACCCCGGAATGTCTGCCGACAAGGAAGTTGCGCAAACGCTCGGCATGCCGGCAGAACAAGTTCAGAAGATACTGGCACAAGCTCATATGTTCAACCTCGTGAACTTCGAGGATGCGCTGGGTTCGGCAAACCCCGAAGCAGAAATCAAGAGCAAAGACGAATATTCGCCCGAAGAAGAACTTCTTCTAAAGGAAAGAAAAGAAATACTGGCAGAAGCAATCGATTCGCTGCCTGAAAAGGAACGGTTAGTGATAACGCTTTATTATTTCGAAGGCCTTCTGTTAAAAGAAATCGCAGAAATCCTTCAGGTAACGGAATCAAGAGTTTCCCAAATCCATTCAAAAGTTCTTGCTAAGATGCGTTCGAAACTGGAGAAAGTCATATAAAAGGATGTGAGTAAAATGAAGCAGAAATCAAGGTTTTTCACAGCAGATACCCGTGAAGCCGCAGAAGCAAAAGCCGCCGAGTACTTCGGAACAGACGTTAAGCACATATTGTTTGAAGCGATTTACGAAGGAGATGCAGCCTCTACATGCACCCTCTTTGCGTTTCACGGGACGGCAAAGGAACTCACAGATATAAGCGCAGATTTCGGACTCTATTATGAAGCAGACGGGGTCTACCTTGAGCTTTATGCAGAAAGAGGCTTGGGAGAAGCGCTCGACCGCGTCGCAATGGCGCATCATCTTGTTAGGAAGAACATTAATAGGTATGACGAAGGTGCCGTGCAGATTCTTGTTCCAAACGGCAGCGGACGGGCAAAAATAGCGCCTGCGCAGGATGAGTTTTTCTTTGGAGAAGAATTGGTGATCGAAGTCCCGCAATTCGAAATGGAAGCAAAAGCAAAGCTGCTTGCCCCGGAGGCGGGAGGCGCTGCGCTCGGATTTGAAGAAGCAAAGGACAAGGTTCTTAAGGCGGGAATAGTTCATGGATTTGACGAACAAGCGCTTAGACGCCTAATAGACGAAAAGAAATATGGAGAGAGCTTCGTTATAGCATCAGCAACGATGCCGGAGGACGGCGAAAACGGGAAGCTTGTTTTCCATTTTCAAACAGATAAGAAAACAGCAAAACCAAAAGAACTTGAAGGCGGAAAAGTTGATTACAGGTCGCTCGACTTATATGTCCCTGTCGAAGAAGGCCAGCTTTTGGTTGAGAGAATACCCGCGACGGAGGGAACAGCGGGGATAACTGTGAGAGGAAAGAATATAAAGCAGCGTCCCGGAAAAGATGTTCAACTGCCAAAATACAAGAATGCGATAATTAACAACGAAAAAACAGAAATGCGAGCCAAAAGCGCCGGCATGGTTGAATACGTCTATGGATCGGTCAACGTGTCGAATGTTTACAAAATAGATGGTGATGTTGACATGGGAGTCGGCAACATCGATTTTGACGGCAGCGTTCACATTGGGGGCAATGTGATTGCCGGGCACGTGATAAAAGCAACGGGCGGAGTCGTCGTTGGCGGCGTGGTTGAAGCGTCGGAGATAATCGCAGGCGGAAATGTTGAGATAAAACGCGGCATGCAAGGCATGGACAAAGGCAGGATTGAAGCGGGAGGCTCAATTTCGCTTCTATACATCGAACGAGGGAAAGCGGTTGCAGGTGGCTCAATAACTGTTGACGCCAGCATACATAGCACAATTGAAGCGGGTGACTCTCTCTATGCAAAAGGAAAAAGGGGAAGCATAATTGGAGGGCGCGCAGTTGCAGCTGAGGAAATCGTCGCAAACTCCATAGGCTCCGTTTCTCACGTGAGAACAGAAGTCGAGGTTGGCGTCATGCCGCAAAAACGCACGAGGCTCACAGACTTGGAAGCGGACATGGAAAAGCTGAAAGCAGAGATGACGAAGCTCGACCAGCTGGACGCATATCTGGGCAGGGCAAAAGAAAAACTGGACGCGGACACTTTTGATAAACTATATAGATCGGGAGCGGAAAATAGGCGGATTTATACTGAACAAATCGCTGAATGCAACGAGGATATCAACAAGCTAAAAGATGAACTGGATCGCGCAACAGAGGGCAAGGTGCATGTTTTCGACACTGTATATGCAGGAGCCAGGATAATTATCGCATCTGATATGTACAAGGTGGCTGATGATACCCAGTATGCTACATTCAAATTCAAAGACGGCCAGGTAACATACTTGCATTGCGAAATGAGGAAAGGCGGATAGCCATGTCGATCAAGAGCATTGATACGCAAATCATGGTAGCCAGAACTGCCGACTTTTCAAGGGATACGAGCGCCTTGCAAAAAAGGCCTGAGGTATCGCATGACTACCAGGCTATTAGGGAGAAAATCAATGACGCGCAGGACCAAACGAGAGTAGCAAAGTCGTCGGACTCCCAAAAGCCCGAGCTCCATCCCGATGAAGGCGGAGGCGGCGGATACGATGGAGGGGACGGCACAGGCAGGGAAAAAGAGAAAAGCGGCAAGACAGACGCCGATCTTCTGGTTTCTCCAAGCAATAATGTAATTGACATAAGGGTATAGCAATGGGAGTTGAGTATTATTCATTTGCTCTGTTCATCGCTGCTCTCATATGTTTGATAGCAATTTTGTTCAAGCTTCTCTTTACGAACGTCAAAAGGCAGAGGAAGCTGCTCGATGAGAAGGAAAGCAGCTTATTGCAGCTATACAGGACAGTCGAGAGCATCATGGATGAGTTTAATGATCACATAAAGACAGCCATGGACGATATTCAAGAACATGAAAGCAGAGCCGCTGCTCATTTGGCTGCGATTAGAGCTTCAGCTGCGGCGCCTGCTGCAACGGAAATCGTCAGAGAAGAGGTTTCTCGCGTGGTGCATGTTGATGTGCCGTCCAGAGGCATGACGGTGGACGCTAGCCGCATAAGAGCTGCGAGCGAGGTTCTTGAGAGAGCCGAGAGGATGATCAAGAGCAGCGATGAAAGAAGCCACAGCCGCGCAGCTCCAAGCAGCAACGATGCCGGCGAAGTAATTCAGCGGTTGTTTGACGACCCAATCGCAGAGCCTTTCATGAATGGGAACGATGTGCCTTTGCAACATAGCAGGCGCGAGACGATTCTTCTGCTTGCCGAGGAAGGGAAGGATCACGCGCAGATTGCAAAGGAGCTTGGCATCACGCAAAACGAGGTTAAGCTTGTTATCGAACTGGGAATAAGGACTTAAGGCGAGCGGTGCCTAGCGCAAAAAATAGTCTTTTCCGGCTGACCGTCTACAGCAACAATAAAGCAGAAAAATTTCAAAAAACAGGTTAAGTTTATAACGCAAAAGTACGATATCTTGTATAGGAAAAGATATTTCTGTGCTTTTGCGTATTCACATGATGCAGCAGCAGAAAAAGGAGCAAAAAAGCAATGGTTCGAGGCCTCTACATAGCAGGCACAGGCATGATGCTCCAGCGAAGGCTGATGGAAAACATCACAAACAACATAGCCAACGCTGACACGACCGGATACAAAAAAGAGCACTTGGTGTCACACACTTTCGACGAAGTCCTCGTTGAGCGGTTAAACGACACGCACGTCGTTGGATATACAAGGATAGTCGGGCCGCTCAATCTCGGAACGCAAGTTGATCAGCTATATATCAACTATGATCAAGGCGGCCTTGAAGGCACTGAGCGAAACACAGACTTGGCGCTCATAGGAAATGCGTTCTTCGTCGTTCAAACCCCGGAAGGCGAAAGATACACCAGAAACGGCGCCTTCTATATAGACGAGCTTGGATTTTTAATAGATGGCGAAGGCAACTTGCTCCTTGGCGAAAACGGAGCGATTTATGTCGGAGGGTTAGACTTCTCCGTCGATGGAACCGGTGGGGTGCGAGTGGACGATGTTTTTGTTGACCGAATCCGCGTAGCGTCGTTCGCCGACAACGAAACGCTCCGAAAGCAAGGCAGCAGCCTTTTCTTCTCCCTTGCCGAACCCGAGCTTGTAACGCAGCCATACGGAATCCGGCAAGGATTCCTCGAAACGTCCAACATAGACATTTCGCGCGAGATGGTCGATATGCTTTCCGTCTATAGAACATACGAGACAAACCAGCGAATGCTGTCCATGATAGACGAAACTGTTGGCAAAGCAGTTAACGAGATTGGGAGACTGAGGTAACATATGTACGAAGCGATGATGATAGCAGCTACAGGGCTTCATAACCAGCAGCGCCGTTTGGATACTATTGCTCATAACGTTGCAAACGTTAACACCGTCGGGTTTCAAAGTTCGAGGCTCGACTTCAAAGAAGCTCTCTACACCGCCGGCCTCACTCCGGGGCGTCCAAGAACGCCGGAAGGAAACCAGCAAAGAGGCCATGGAGTCATGGTCACGGCAATATCGAAGGATTTTTCCCAAGGCAACATCCAAAGCACGGAGAGACAGCTCGACATGGCAATTGAAGGAGAAGGGTTTTTTGCGCTCCAGGGCGCCGACGGAGCCACGGTTTATTCCAGAAACGGAGCCTTTAACCTCAGCATTGAACCAAACGGCGTCTTTCTCGTCAACGGAAGCGGGTTATATGTGCTGGATTCCGAGGGAGCCAGGATCCAAGTTCCGGATATGACGGAATCCGTTGGAATAAATGAAATAGGCGAACTGACTTTTACCATTGGCGAAGAAGTGTCATCAGTAATGATCGGTGTTTTCACGTTCAGAAACATAACGGGCCTTTTAGCAGCCGGTGACAGCAACTATGCTGAAAGCGTCGCTTCAGGCGAAAGATTGCCGGCATTGGAAGCGAGAGTCAGGCAAGGAGTCCTTGAAGTGTCAAACGTCAGCCTTTCTGATGAAATGACTCGCATGATACGGACGCAAAGAGCGTTTTCGCTGGCCTCCAGGGCTCTCACGACAGCAGATGAGATGGAAGGCATTGCAAACAACATGAGAAGGTAAACCGCCATTGCTCCGAAGGGGCGATTATCAATCGCCCGTGTCCGTTCAGAAAATGAACAACGCCTCGAAAGGAGAACGTAACAAATGACTATTCTTCAATGCAAGATATGCCGCAAGCCATTTCAAAGCCTTGGCGGGCGGACATGCACCGACTGCTTGAATAAAATTGATCTCGACTTCATAACAGTCAGAGACTACATCTACGACAACCCTGATTCCAAGATGGACAAGATATGCGAAGATACCGGCGTTGAAAAATCAGTTATCCTGCAGCTGCTGAGAGAAGGCCGCTTAATTCTCGATAACCCTGATTCAGAGGGCCTTTTAACGTGCGATATTTGCAAGAAACCCATCAACACCGGCAGAATGTGCAAGGAATGCAAAGACAAGGTCGCCTCAACGATAACCAGGACCGCTGTTGGGGACAGGCCGCCTGAACCTCCAAAGAAGGAAATCAAAGCCAGCAAGCATAATGCAAAAATGCATACGAGCATCAGCAGAAAAAAACCGTAGCCGTTTAAGCGCAATCAATCAGCATCGGCAATCCATTAGCGGTTGCCATGAATCACTCCCATTAGGAAGGTGGACCTTATGAAAATAGATCCAATCATCAATTCAAACATACTGAGATCCTATAAGGCGGGAAAAGTGACCCCTGTCGCATCCGAGGTTTCAAGCGGGCGCGATGAAGTCACGTTTTCCAGCGAAGCGCTTAGCTTCTCGAAGATTATGAGAGAAGTCGAGTTTCGGTCGAATGAAGAGCGGATGCACATTGCGAATGTTTCTAATGCCGTCAAGCAGGGCGAGTATAGGATTGAAAGCGATAAAATCGCAGACAAGATCCTTGAAAGCGTCCTCAGGCGATAGCATGGGCTTTGTTGCCAAGGAGAGTTGATTTGAGAGCTGTAATTGCTGATTTATGCGCTTTGCTGAAAGAGCAAAAGAGCATTCTCGAGAATTTGCTCAGCCTCTCCGAAGAGGAGCGCAATGTCATAGTAGGCAACGAACCGGATAAATTGGAAGCAATCGTGCGCAGGGAGCTTAAAGAACTGTCAAAACTTGGAGCTATCGAAAAAAGGCGGATGGCGCTTCATAAAACGATTTCGCTCGAGTTCGGCCTTCAGGAAAACAACCTCAATGTCAGTTCAATTGCTGCGAAAGCCGGTCCCGGAGAGCGTGTTGCAATCAAGGCGTTGCAGCATGACTTGACTGACCTCATAACGAGGCATGCGGAAATAAACGCCGAAAACAGGGAACTCATCAATGCCCACATCGAATATTCCGATATAATGCTAAACCTTATGGTCGACTCGGAAGACCCGCTTAACAACTTCTACGGCGGTGACGGGAAAGCCTTGGAGGAAAGAAAAAAGTCGACCGGTTTCTTTGATGGCCACGCTTGATTTTTTGCTAGTATCCTTTTAACGCCTCAAATAACCACTGCTGAATAATAGTCATGCCGGCATCTTTTTAGTTATCGCTTTCCTCATGTGCTTTTGCGCAGCCGCATGACATCACATATAGGAGTTTATATGAGATCAACATTTTTTGGAATTGAAATTGGAAAAACAGGCCTTTCATATAGCCAACTGGGGCTTGATGTAACAGGCCATAACATAGCAAATGTTGAGACAGCGGGCTATACGCGCCAGCGGTTGATAGGAACGGCATATGACCCGTTTGCGACTATTGGCAGGGCTCTGCCGGTTGAACAAGCGCTGATAGGCGGCGGCGTCCGCGTCAAAATTCTCGACCAGATCAGGTCAGCTTACCTTGACCGGAGATTTAGGACCGAAAACACAACAAACGCATACTGGGGAAAAAGGGCTGAGAGCTTCAGCTATGTCGAGTCGTTTTTCGACAATGTGAATGAGCAGACAAGCATAAACTTCAGCCTCGCAAGGTTTTTCGAGGCAATAAAAGTTCTTGCCGAAGACACGGTCGAGGGGGCCCCCAGGAAGCTGCTTCAATCATCGGGGCAAGACATGGTGCAGCAGCTCAACTCGATATACGAAGGGCTTATGGAGCTTCAAGACTCTCAAAACCGCGCCGTTGAGGTCACGGTTGGCGACATCAACAGAATTGCAAAAGAAATCGTTGAGCTCAATAAAGCAATTTACGGGTTCGAAATCACAGGGCACATAGCAAACGATTTGCGCGACAAGCGCAATCTGCTCCTTGACGAGCTTTCAGAGCTGGTTGACATCGAATATAAGGATGTCCCTGATGGAAGAGGTTTCACGATGCTCGAAGTCTCCATTGGAGGCAGAAAGCTTCTGTTTCACGACGAGTCCGAGACGCTGGGAGTCCGGCTTGTTCCAAATGAAATTGATGGGGAAGATCCTGTTTGGCAGCCTTGCTGGATTGACCCAATAACAAAGCTTCCTCTTTTAGTAGACGATGGATTTGGGAACATGGTTCCTGATGACTTTATGCCAAGAGGCGGGGAACTAAAAGCATACATGGACGTGCGCGACAATACGGGAGTTGAGCTTCCGGGGATTCCGCGCTATATCGAAATGCTTAATGACCTTGCTCGGGCGCTGGTTCAAGAGATAAACGAGGTTCACCGCAAAGGTTGGACCGATCCACCCGTCGGCGCCTCTCAAACCGGGATCAACTTCTTTGACGAATCTGCTGCGTGGTTCAGGGAAAATGGCTTAGGCGACAGGCTTTATGCCACCTATGATGGACAATGGGTTGATGAAGCCGGAGTGGTTGTGCCGGACCCCATTGGAGCGGGTTTCACGGACGAAATTTTTGATCTTTCGCAAATCACGGCTAAGAACATCAGGCTCAGCAAGGATGTTTCAGACAGCGAGTTCAACATTGCTTGCTCGTCTGTCAGAATTGAGAAAAATGGCGACTCAGTATATCTGCAACGGGGAAACAATGAGAACATGAACGATATGTATGCTTTGTTCCTCCTGAAGGATATCAGCGTTAACGGAGAGCCCATTGGAAGTTTCGACGGGTTCATCACCAGCATTAGGTTTGATGTCGGAAACACGCTAAACTATGCAAAAAAGATGGCAGACACGAGCAAAACGCTCACTTTGGCTGCCGAGAACCAAAGGACGTCGATTTCCGGTGTTTCGCTTGACGAAGAGATGACGAGCCTTGTCAAATACCAACACGCATATTCAGGAGCTTCCAGAGTCATAACAGCCATGGACGAGGCTCTTGACAGGCTTATAAACGGAACAGGAAGAGTTGGGCTGTAAATTCGCAAAAAAACCGGATTATAGAAGCGATTATTAATTGCCCGCTAACGCTGATATAGTTGCAATTCAGACCACTAGCCGGGGAAGGCATGTGATATGAGCCGAAAAAGCGCTTGCGGGTACAAGGAAACAATTATGATAGGCAATGAGAGCGAGAATTTACCCCCGCTCGCAGCTCGACTACCGCTTAGCGCTTTTCGGCGAAGATTACGTGCCTTTCACGGATAAGCGTGAACAGTTACCCGAAATAAAAGGAGAGCGTCCATGAGAATCACGAATTCAATGCTTGTCAACAACCTGATGAAGAACCTAAACTCAAACCTTAACAGAATGGACAAGCTTCAAAACCAGATGGCAACAGGAAGGAAGTTTGGGCACATCAGCGATGACCCCATAGCTCTCATATATAGCCAAGCCGCGCGCAACAAAATAGCCCGCCTTTCCCACTACCAAATGTCGGTCGGAGCCGCAGGAGATTGGCTTCTCCAAGCAGAGTCCGGAATAATGGAACTCCAGAAAACAATGGTAAACGCATATGAGTCGGCGGTCGATGCGGCAACGGACGTTAAAACAGCAGACGACAGAAAGGCCATCGCAGCAACCATGGCGCAGCTGCGCGACCACTTCGTTGACACTCTGAACACCACGTTTGGAGACAAGTTCGTCTTTGGCGGTTACAACACGCCCGGCGATCCGGCATCCGGTTTCGTTGCAGACGGAGTCAAACCTTTTGTCGTTAAAGACGAAGGTGATGGGCTGGAACTGTTTTATAACGGGTTTAACCTTTCTCAGCTTGACAGAATGACTGCGGAAGATTATTATAACATGATAGGGCCTCCGCCGGACCCCACTTTGTTTCCGGGTTCTCTCCCAATAGCGGACGCCACGGAAGCGTTAAACACATTTCTTGCTCTTAAAAACGATGTTTTAACCTTCGATGTCGGGCCGGGCATAAACATGCCGGTCACGATGAACGGGATCGATCTCGTTATGTTCATATCGAGAAACGAAGACGGCGTTGAGGAAATGCGCAATGCGTTCAACGTGCTGCAAGAGTTGTTTCAAGCAGCCGATGACGATGATTTCATTGTCGGAAACACATCAACAGCCATCAGCAGCATGATTAAACCAT
>Ga0099364_10012487_pt1 | contig 11445 bp, 4 predicted proteins | sample TergutTh196P3_FD_73070 | JGI IMG/M metagenome (GOLD analysis project Ga0099364, IMG submission 73070) | Microcerotermes parvus P3 segment gut microbial communities from Pointe-Noire, Republic of the Congo - Th196 P3 | ecosystem: Host-associated > Arthropoda: Insects > Digestive system > Gut ...
GCTAATATTGTTCGTTCCAATTTCTCTACTGTAGAAGTCAGGGTTCCGGTCATCACTGTTATAACACAGCCTTCGGCAGTTACTACCGTCATGGAAGGCAAAGTATCGGGCAACTTGACTGTAGAGGCAGACGTTACGCTCAATGCTGCGCTTAGTTATCAATGGTACGTCAATCTGATAAACAGCAGCGATGGGGGCGTTCAGGTAATCGGCGCCACGTCTGCAAGGCTGGCAATACCTGCGGGGCTTGCGGTAGGAGAATATTTTTATTTCTGCGAAGTTCGCGCCAACAATCAGGCTGTTCCTGTTCGCACAGACGTATCAACAGTCATTGTAGAGAAAGAGAGTTTAACGGTAAGCCTTAATGCTCCCGACCTTGCGGTGCAGAGTGCAATAACGGTTCATGGCGCTGCTCCTGCCAATTCGTTGGTAGAGGTTTACGACGGCGACGTTTTGATAGGGGAGGTTCGCGTACAGTCAAGCGGGAACTGGTCGTTGCGTTGCGAGTTGAATCAGCCGCGCTCATTGTCCACGCATGATATTTACGCCAAGGTATATGTACCCGGAGGGGCAATAATGACTACCGGAAAGAAAATAGTAACACATGATGTGGCTGCAATAGCGATATCAAAGGTAACGATGTACTGTACCGCTCTTCCTGCCGAAAATCATGAGCCGCGCGAGTATGTTACGTTGTTTGATTTTCTCAATCTCACGCCCAAAGGCGGAGAGTACTATTATAGCAGTGATTTTCCCAAATTTACCTTTACCATAGAGTTTACTAAAAATGACCCTTCTTTGATTTCAAATGTAAGACTGCATGTATTTACAACATTAGGAGATGTTGTAACTCTTCCTGCGATATTCGACCCCATGCAACAGTTATGGATTGCTTCGAGCGATTTCCTTGACGGGTTTAATCTTCCGGTAAACGTTAATGTAGATTATACCGCTAAAGCAGAAACACTGTTCGACAGCGATTATATTAAGTTTTTCATTAGCGAATTGGTAGATTTTCTGAATAGCATTCAGGAAAATTCAGACAAGGCAGATATGATTTATGCAGCAATATTAGCAGAGTTGAATAAAGAAAATCCCAACGAAGACCTTATCAAAGAATTGATGGATAAATTTGATATAAGTATGCCAACAACGGATACATCGCCATCGGTTATCAATTATTTGGAAAGTTTGAGCAACGCAGATTTCTATTCCTTAATATCACAATCGCTCGGCGGAGCAGAACAACTTATTGCCGGATGGGAAAAGATAAATGACGATATGCTTAAATCTTCCGGCGAACACAGTATATACGGCGTCCGTACCATACCTTTGGAAGATGGGCAAACGGCAATAATAACCACCAGTCCCTGCGCACATCTTTCAGAAAGCGAATTCCAAAACGACGAGGAGTATATGGCAATACCCACCACAACAACAGGGCGATTCATATACATGAAATCTTTTGAAAGCGAATATATATTAGTTGATTTTGACAGAAATCTGCATAAACACGTTATTATTGAACAGGACATATCAAGAATGAGGCGAACTGCTACAGACGACTGGTCGAAGACAAGGTTTGCAATAGGCGACGCTATTCAGCAAATATCATCAGCAAGCGTCGGCTATCAGGATTATGACCAGGTACTATTTGCGTATGACGCAGAAATGAAGAGTCTACAGCAATATGATCAGGATTTGGCAGACGAACTTAATGTTGTAATGCGTAAGGCGGCGTCTGCCCATTCGGCAGAACTGGCTGCTCACAAGTTCAATATTGAGGTGATGCGCGCAGAAATATTGCAGGCATTGAACAAACATGTCAAGTATGGCGATTATTTGAATAAGATACCGCGATACATGTCTATCGTATCCGCTTTGGAAAGAGCATACGACGACGCGTATAACAACTGCGACAGAATAGACTTGCTGGAATCGGGAATGCCTGAAAACGCCGAAGAATCGGAAAAGTTAAGTTTGAGAATAAATATCGAGCAGATACGCGCAAGACTTATTGGCGAATATTTGGGCGCTCTTGGCAGGATTGTCGGTTTTCTTTATGCAGACGTACTCTCGTCTTCAATAGACGTGGGAACGCTAACGTTAGTAACAACCGAAGGACAGTATGAACTTGACCATGTAAGCCGTTTCAATTATATCATGGACAATCTCATCAAATCGATAGAGAGCGATATGGATGCAATCCGCAAAAGAATTTCCGGCGAAATTAGTAACGCTGTACCGGGTCCATGCGCTCCGGCTACTGCAAAGTTCGATCCGTCGGGATATGTATATGAAGCGGTTCCCAACAATCGCCTGGAAGGAGTAACAGTTACGCTTTATTATAAAGAATTGACAGAAGACGGAGAGGAGACAATCACGCTTTGGGATGCTGAAAATTACGGACAGGAGAATCCGCAACTCACAGATGAATACGGTATGTATGCCTTAAATCTTCCTTCGGGACAGTGGCAGGCAAAATTTGAAAAAGAAGGATACCAAACCGTCTATAGCGAGTGGAAGCCTGTGCCGCCTATTTTTGAAGCCAATATCGGTATGCTGCATAGCGTCGCCCCTAATGTTATACAAGTGAAAGGCTATGAAAGCGGCATACACATAGAGTTCGACAAATACATGCAAGCATCTGACCTCACAGTAGAGTTCATAAGCGTTACTTGCAATGGAGAACCCGTTGTAGGAACAGTTACATTGCTGAATGCAGAAGAGAACCCGTTGAACGCAGACGAGAGTTTTGCATCAAGACTATTCTTTGAGCCAGCAACGCCGTTTGCTGTTACAGATATAGTGATATTAACCGTAAAAGGCGCCGTTAAGAGTTATGCCGGCGTTGCTATGGGAGAAGATTATGAGCAGCATGTTATAGTTCAGGAAGAGGTCAAAGATTTTTCTGTAACGGATATGCGCGATGTATTGCTTCACCAGTATGGATTTATTGATGTGATAGCCAGCCCAGCCTCCGCTGCTTCCGGTAAGAGAATCACGGCGCGTTCTATTTCTTCATCTATCGTTTCAGTATCAGACAGCGCTATTTTTGACGCTTCTGGCAACGCAAGATTGCGGGTTACCGGACTGTTGCCCGGCATTTCCGATATTCTTGTCTCGATTGATGAGACTGATCGGATAAAACGTTCAACAGTAAGGGTAACAGTGCCTGCTTCGGAACTTAGCGTAGACCGTCAGACAATGGCATTCGGCAATGTAGAGTTAGCCACAAGCGCAGTAGAGCAAACCATTATAACTACCGGAACATACGTATCGGGCAACATCCATTACATGCTAACCGGGGAAGACGCAGCAGCGTTTACTTTCGTAAAAACATCGTGGAACTCCAACTTGGGTGGCGCCTTAAGTATAATCTTTACGCCCGGAGAGGCGCGTTCTTACAATGCAAAATTAGAAATAGGCTCGCCTGCGATAGACTCAAAAATCATTACATTGACAGGAACAGGCGTACCTAAATCATTATTGCCAAGATTTGTAACAGGTATTAGTCTTGCGCCGGAAGCCGTTAATCTCAAGACGGGCGAAGTAGAAGAACTTGTAGCGGTAATATATCCTGCCGATGCTACCGATAAGTCTGTTACATGGACAAGCAGCAATCCGTCTGTTGTAACAGTAGACGCTAATGGCAAAATCACCGCTCTTGAAGAGGGAACAGCCATTATAACCGTAACTGCCAACGATGGCGGAGGCAAAACAGCCGTCTGTACGGTTACAGTTACGAATGTAACTACCGGCGTAGAAGAGTTGGAAGTATTGCGGGTATCAAACGTATATCCCAATCCTAACGATGGGCGCTTCACATTAGAGTTCGACAGCGAAGGTACTTATCGCATCAGTATAGTCAATGCCTCAGGCGCTATAGTTAGCGTTGAAACGGTAACAGGCTCGACTGCGTCTATTGATATTAGCAATCATCCCGGCGGTATGTATCTTTTAATTGTGGAAGACGGCACGAGTAAAACAACAATAAAAATAGTGTTAAACAAATAATATTATATATATTTTAATAAATAAATGAAACGTTTTATAATTTTGATTTTATGTCTTATTGCAGGCAATATAGCCTTTGGACAAGACTTAATAGTAACAGTTTCGGGCGATAGCCTAAATTGTAAAATCACCGAAGTTAGAACCGAAGAGATATTTTTTCGTTACGACGTTGGCGGCAACATTGTTTCGTTGCCTATGAGTCAGGTTTCTTCTTTCAAGTACGATTATTACAAGGTGCAGCGAGGCTTGTCTTCAGTATCGGTATCCATGCGGGGACGCAGCGAACTGGCGGTATACGTTGGCGGCGGTCTTTCGGGATTGACTTACAATCCCGATATAGGCTCCTTAAATATGGGAGGCGGCGGGATGTTTGGCGTTGGCTACACTTGGTTTATTACCGGAAGGTGGGGCATACTAACCGGTATAGAAGCGTCGCTGTATAATGCCAAATATACTTCCGACAACGCTTACGCCGGTAGCCTTCCCGCAATGAGCGGCACAATGGGAGCCTTGGGGGAAGATTTCGTTTTCTCATACGAATATCAAAACTATTCGGAAAAGCAAACCGCATTGTTTCTACAAATACCGGCAATGGCGCAGTTTCAAACCGGACGCCTGTTTGCTTCGGCAGGTATAAAAATAGGTATTCCCGTATCCTGTAAATATGACATAACTGCTGCAGGGCTGAACACTAAGGGAGAGTTTCCTCACGAAAACCAAATATACGACGACCTTCCTGACCGCGGGTTAGGCAATATCGGCGGAACAACGCATTCGGGCAATATTGATTTGAACGTACATTACGCGGCGGCATTGGAAGCGGGCGGACAATGGTTTCTGGGACGCAGAACAAATCTTTACGTGGGCGCGTGGTTAGACTACGGGCTGAACAACCTCAGCAGAACAGGGGCAATAGGCTTAAAAAAATCGGGCGTGGAATATGATAACAATATTCAGGGCTACCTGAAATATAACAGCATCATGGACACAATCGATAAAATAGGCGCAATTTCGGCAGGTTTAAAAGTAAAATTAACATATAGTTTATAAAACAATAATTAAAATAAATTTATAATGAAAAGATTATTATTTTTGATTTTATTGCTATCGGCAAGTTTGACGTTGAGTTTATACGCTCAATCGGAAGAACCAATATTGATGCTTCATGCCGATATGCACAGCGCTACAATCAATAGCATTTCTACCGACGCTAATGGTCAGTTCTTACTGACATGTTCGGACGATAAGACTGCGCGATTGTGGGACGCTTCGACGGGAAATCGTTTACGTACTTTCCGTCCTCCGGTTGGACAGGGCAATGAAGGGCGATTGTTTGCCTGCGCACTGTCTCACGACGGTAATTTTGCCGCTACCGGCGGTCAAACAGGCAGCAGTTGGAACGCGGGCAAAGAAGTTCCGCTCGCGCCCGGTTCGCAAATACTCGTCAAACAGCAGCAGTTTAGCGTTTACATTTTTGAAACTAACACAGGCGACATGATTGCAGCGATAGACGATTTGGGAGGCGAAGTATTAGACCTTAAATTTTCTCCCGACGGGAAATACCTGCTTGCAGCGCTTGGCGGTTCAAATGGCATAACCATAATAGACGCCAAAACATGGAAACGCGCGCGCGAACTGACAGGCTACGGAAGCGCTGCGCGAAATATGTCTTTCTCTGCGCAAGGAGAATTGGCTGTTGTTAGCGACGACGGATATATCCGAACTTACGACAACGACTTAAAATTGAAAAAAGCCCCTCAAACTTTGCCTTCGGGAAAAGAACCCGTAAGCGTAGATTGGTCGCCAAACGGCAAACAATTAATGGTAGCCTGCGCAGACCTGGACAGGGTATTGATGCTGGACGCCGAAACAATGAGACAGACAGAAAGGTTGATGGAGGTTACAGGTAGAATAAAACAACCGTTTGTATCAGTCGTCTTTTCATCTAATGGCGACAAATATGCCGCAGGGAATTTTAATTCATCAAGCAAATACATAATCCGCTCATGGCAAAGCGACGCGGTAAGTATGCAGGCATTTACCGATACTCCCGCCTCGCAAGGCGACATAACAGCGTTAGTGGCGATGCCCGACGGCTCTATTGCCTTTGCTACTTCATATCCCGAATTAGGACGCATAAATAAGGACGGCAAAGCGCCCGCGCAATGGGCTATCGGCAATACGGCGCAAACATACGTGCGAACAGCAGAAGTTACACAATTAAGTTCGCGACAGCGCAAATCGTTTCAGGTTAGCGAAGACGGTACCCGCATAGGCTTGTCTTCTTTGGATAAAGAAGTATTGTTCTTTTCACTGACCGACCGCGACCTGGAAATAGCGCCAACGGCTTATCCTACTTTCAACACGCGAGCCAACAAATATAGAATAGACAATTGGGAAAACAGCTCTGCGCCGCTACTTGGCAAAAAAGTATTGAACTTTTTAGAAAGCGGCGAACTGAACTATTGCGTTGATGTTTTGCCAAGCGGTGAAAGAATGCTCTTTGGAGCCGATAAAAATATATACTGTTTAGACGGAAACGGCGAGGTTGTATGGAAGCGACCTGCATTAGACCGTTGCGCCGCAGTGAAGATTACCGGCGACAAAGAATTGGCTGTAGCCGCCTTCAATGATGGAACAGTCAGTTGGTATCGCATGGACGATGGAACAAAATTATTGACCCTTTTCGTACATGCAGACAACCAGCGATGGGTTATATGGACTGACCAAGGTTACTACGATTGCGCCATTGGAGCCGAAGATTTAATAGGCTGGCATCTTAATCAGGGCAAAACACGCGCTGCAAACTTCTTTCCCATATCTCAATTCCGCAGTTCGTTCTATCGTCCCGATGTAATAGGAGCCGTTCTTAGCGGCGAAGAGGTACCGACTATTGCAGGCAAAGTAGACGTTCAGCCGCAAGAACAGGTAAGCATCGTAGAAGCCCTGCCTCCTGTTTTATCTATCATAAGCCCGCGTCCCGAAAGCAATATGAATATGCAATCGGTTACTATTGAATATGACGTGCGTTTGTTAGGCGAAAACTTACAATCGGTAAAAGTATTAATAGACGGTCGTCCGGTGCAACTGCTCACCAGAGCCGTGCGAGGTAAAAATACGGTTACAGTTGAAATACCCTCGCGCGATTGCGAAGTTACGCTGATTGCCAAAAACAATTTCGGACCAAGCGTGCCTGTATCTGTAAGTCTGAAATGGAAAGGCGAAGAAGAGCAGGAAATACACAAACCCAAACTGTATATTTTGGCTATCGGAGTAAGCGACTACGACAATAGAGACCTGCGACTGCGATATGCTTCAAAAGACGCGAATGATTTCGTAAAATCAATGACGCCGCAAAAAGATATAATGTATGAAGATGTAGTTGTAAAACTCCTGACCGACAAAGAAGCATCAAGAGAAAAGATACTCGAAGGACTGCAATGGCTGTCGCAAAACACCACCGCCAGCGACGTAGCAATGCTATTTTTAGCGGGGCATGGTGTTAATGACCCTGCTGGCAACTTCTTCTTCCTGCCGGTAGACGCCAACGCTAACGAAGTACATACCACCTGCGTTAATTATATCGACATTCAGGAAATGGTATCTACCGTTGCCGGAAAAATAATAGTATACGTAGACGCCTGTCATTCGGGCAACATAGTAAGAGACGGCAGACGCGCAAGCGTAGACATTGTCGGAATGGTAAACGAACTTGCCGACGCCGATAACGGAGCGGTAGTATTCACCTCTTCCACCGGACGACAGTACTCGTTAGAAGACGAAGCATGGGGCAATGGAGCCTTCACCAAAGCATTAGTGGAAGGTATACACGGAAAAGCAGACGTGTTTAATGAAAGAGTAATATCTTTCAAATCATTAGACTTATACATCACAAGAAGAGTAAAAGACCTGACCAAAGGCAGACAATCGCCAACGACAATAGTTCCGAACAGTATACCAGATTTTAATATAGCGGTGAGCCAATAAAAAAGCGAGAATGTATCAATTTAAGGTTCAATTGATAGATGTGGATTCGCCTAAGGTTTGGCGGCAAATCATCGTTCCCGAACAATATAGTTTTTTATCTCTTCACTATGCGATAAAGGCTGCTTTCGGATGGAAGAATGGTATGTCGTTTCGGTTTGAGCCGGAAGAAAACAGCGCTGACCCCGTAATACTCGGATATGACCAGCATAATGATGAAAACTCATTAGACGCTGCTGAAACGTTACTTTCAGATGTATTTGTTCGCGAACAGCAAATATATATTTATACTTATATCCCCGGCGTCAAGTGGTTGCATCATCTCCAATTAGAGAAAATACTTGACTGCGATTTGAGAAAACCGGATTGCATTGCCGGCGAAGGTTGCTGCCCGCCTGAATACTGTATGGGAACAGACGATTACCAAAAAACAAAAGAAATAATGGCAGATAATAACCATCCGGAATATATTGATACGAAAAACTGGATGGAGTTGAACGAGCAGTGGAACCCATGCGAATTTGACCTGGCAGAAACAAAGGAACGCATCGCTAATGTGAACGGAGGACCGTCTTTTTTCAGAAACTACCATATAGCAAGTCATGATATATTTGATGAAAAATACGGTTTGACGCCAGAGTTATGGGAACTGATAGACGAGGTAAACGAGCAGATAACATCAGGCACAGGCGACCTTGGCAAATTGAAAAATTTAACGGAAAAATACCCAAATATGCCTCATTTCAGAAATATGCTGTCTGTTTATTATCTTCGTGAAGAGAAAAAATTCAGACGTTTTCGTAAAATTGCACGGCAAATTATTAAGGAATTTCCCGAATATGTATTGGCGCGTTGCAATATGGCTTCATACTACACATTATTGGGGCAATTGACTAAAGTTCCGGAATATTTGGGCAACGAACTCGACCTTTCCATACTGTATCCCGAACGAAACTCAAGTTTTACCGAAGTGGAGATATTCAATTATCATGCAACTGCCTTTCAATACCTCATTGCAAAAGAAGATGTTATTGAAGCGCAGAAACATTTTATATTCCTTGTACATTTTTTTCCGGAAGCGACCAAAAGAGGCGAACTGTTTCTCAAAATGATTTCTTTGCGTTATAAAAAGAACAGCGAAAAACTAAAAAAAGAACATACTGTTAAAGCAATCGCCCAATACGTGCCTCCCACCGAAGAAGCGCCGATGTTCAGACATCGCGAAGTAGAGATTTTTTACCGTAAATCGTGGAACATAAACAGGGATACGCTACGCAAAATAATAGCCCTGCCGCAAGAAACATTAGTGGAAGACATGAAAAAAATGCTAATGGACAGCATATCGCGACACACGCATTTTTTATCCAGAGAAAAATTGACGGAAAACGATTATTCTTTTCACATACATGCCTTCCATATACTATCGTCGCTCAAAGCAGAAGAAGCATTTGATACTGTTTTGACGGTGATGCGGCAAGACAAAGAGTATTTTGATTTCTGGTTTGGCTACATTCTAACAGAAGATTTCTGGCGTTTTCTGTATATGATAGCGCAAAATCGTCTTGACCGGCTCAAGGATTTTATGCTCGAACCCAATCGCCACGCATTCGTACGCACTGCCGTATCAGAAACGGTTTTGCAGGTGGCGATGCATCAACCCGACAGAAAATGGGAAGCATTGCAGTGGTATTACGATGTTTTGCGTGCAATTATAGAAAAGAAAGACGACCTGAGAATATTTGACACAATTGTTTTTTCGTCTGTTGTACATGATTTAATGATAGCAGGCGACAGGCAACATTTTCCGTTAATAGAAGAATGTTTTGCGACAGGTTTGGTTTCAGAAATCTACGTCGGCGCCTTACAAGACGTGAAGAATCAACTTGTGAACGAGGATAAAAGTTACTACAAAAATGAAATTTTCGCAACTATCGACCAATATTACGATAATTGGAAAATAAAATTTGGAATGAGGCAAAGCGACGAACCCCCGTCTACTAAACTTGCCAAACCAGTCAAACCAATCAAACCTGCCACGCAGTCGGGCAACACGCATAAGGCGGCACGCAATGCCCCATGTCCGTGCGGAAGCGGAAAGAAATATAAAAGATGCTGTAGTCGTTAAAATATAATAAATAAAACCTCGCGTTTTCCAGAAGGGATTGGGTTACGCAGAGAATCGCAGAGATTATTTTCTCTCTGCGGTTCTCCGCTTGAACGCCCGCAACCTGTAATTGCCTGTTGAATTAAGAGCCTACTATTCAAAGTTAAGATTTGTTGGCTTCCTGTTCACATGATTTGGAACATTTCCCGTTGACTCTATTTCCATTTCGTCAACAATCTCGAATGAAATGTTGTCAAACCATACTTTGCCGGTTCCATTTAACAATACTCCAAAATTTAGAGTAGCGCTTTCTACCGGAACATCCAGTACAATTTCACACTTAGTCCAATCATTACTGTCTTTGATTGGTCTATTCTGCATATTGTCAAAACTCAGGGATTTACCCCGCTCTTTTGAGTCTACGCGCAACCACATGCCAGCCCAACTGGACACGTCTTTGGATTTGATATAAGCGGTCATTTTTATCCGCTTGCCCAAATACTCGTCTGCAAGGCATGTTTGCATAAGAGTTCCGAATCCTTCGATCTTCTTATCAGTCGATTCGAGAAAAGCGCTACTGCTTCCTGTCATGTAAACTGACTTGTCCAATCCTATTTTGTAACTACTCGGTTTGCTGCCGGCTAAGAACCACCCATCTATTTTTTGGGCATTAAGGTCGCTTTTTGCCAAGAATAATCCGGCGGCTACAAAAATTACTACTAACGATAACACTGATAACTTCTTCATGGTGTTTGTTTTTAAATTAAAAAAATCAACTATATAATTATTAAATAATTGCTTAAACCGATTTGCTTTTGTATAAACCAATGCCTGATTATACGTTATAGCCTCGTAATCATAACCCAAGTTGGAAAATATAGCCTTAATTGTATGACCTCTTGGCGTTGCTTCGGCAGCCTCAATCCTTTGAACTGTCCGCAAACTTAAATTACAATTTTCGGCGAGTTCTGTTTGTGTCAAACCTCTACTTTGTCTCAACTCTAAAATCTTTTTGCCTAACTCTGGTTGCTTCATAAATCTATCAACTAATTTTTGCTGCAAAATTATAATTTGAAAAAGTAAGATGCAAATATTTAATATGACTTTGTTACGTCATTTTTACGACAAATTGCCAACTAATTGATACTTTTCATATATCAAGTCCGTACCAAGTCCGTACCAAGTCCGATACAAGAGTGTTATAATCGAGCAATAACCGTAGAAATAGCGTTCAAAGACAGGAGTAGACTCGAAGAAGTTATGCAAAATGGATTATCTTTTAACCTGGATTATTCACAGAATTACAGAATTTTTACAGAATTAACATATTTTCAAACATA
>Ga0099364_10012488_pt1 | contig 11445 bp, 6 predicted proteins | sample TergutTh196P3_FD_73070 | JGI IMG/M metagenome (GOLD analysis project Ga0099364, IMG submission 73070) | Microcerotermes parvus P3 segment gut microbial communities from Pointe-Noire, Republic of the Congo - Th196 P3 | ecosystem: Host-associated > Arthropoda: Insects > Digestive system > Gut ...
CGTTAAGAGAGTTTCTACTACATGCAGGAAAACTCTTCTCGAAAGAAGAGTGCACAAACTATATCAGACACGCCGGATATGGTACACAATAAAACGTGAAATGCTCTAAATTGCCTAAATCGCCAAATCACACAAATTGTACCAACTAAAGGAAAAGAAACGATACCAACCCGGAACAGGAATTGAGCCTTTCTTAATTGTTGCAAGTGATTGTATATCAAGGCTTTCGCCACTGGGCGATGACGGGGTCGAACCGCCGACCTTCTGGGTGTAAACCAGACGCTCTAACCAACTGAGCTAATCGCCCCTTCCACCTCCGAAATCAATCCGCGAACATCCAATTCCTTCGACAAAGCACGCAAACGCCGTAAAAAATCAGGATACGTCAATATCCGACTCAAACGCGTTAATATCCGCAAATGTACACGATCATCCATCGAACAAATCAGAAAAAAAACATCCGTTAAGCCCGACACCCCCCCAAACGGAACACCGCTCGGCACTACGCCCAATGCCAAAAACGTGTCCCCTAAAATGCCCGGCATCGGACGACGCGGATGAAGCAACGCCACCCCATTGTCCAACGCCGTCGTGTGCAAGTCCTCACGAGCCTTAACCGCCACTGTCATTGCATCCATGTCCCACAACAATCCCGTTGTGCCCGCCAACTGCACCATCGAACGAATGACCGAATCTCTCGTTCGCGCCAACAGCGGCAACGCTACCGCTCCATCAGGAAACAACGAAACCAATGAGACATCATCTTCTATCGTTCCCGGCGGCACCGATTTGATCAATGCCTCTTCAACTTGTACCAATTCCTCTTCGTCCGAAATGCCGATCCGCTGTTCCAGCCAGCGATGCACTTCGTCCCGCGCAAAGACCAGTTCGCCATTCACACGGCGGCTGGGAATCGCACCCTTATCCACCAACTTCCGAATCTGGACATCGGGAAGGTGAAGATAACGCGATAACTGCTGTAAATTCAAATTTGAGTGCGGCATCCAGACGTAGCATTGTAATCGCTACCGCAATTCCTGCAAGGCGGGTGTCCCGTAAATCCTGTCAAAATGCAATCTATTCTCATTTATGCTATAATCTTTTCGTCGGCATTACTGTTCAAAGATGTTACTGTTCAAAAAGAAATTTCTCGAACAAATCAGGCGCGGGGAAAAGACACAGACGATTCGGCTTTGGAAGCATTGCCGCATGAAGCCGGGACAGCGAAGTTATGTACCCGGTGTCGGTTACATTGCCATCGTCAGCGTCAAACCAGTGGAACTGTCCGAACTAACAGATGCCGATGCGATTCTCGATGGTTTTCCCTCGGCAGAATTGTTGCTGCAAGAGATTTCTACTTTGTATGAGGCGGATGTCTGGAAAGAATTGACCCCATTTCTGATACGTTTTTCGGTCTATCCGCCTCGTGAACAGAAAAGAATTGCCAAAGAGCGACAGAAACAGAAAGAGGAGCAGAAGCAAAATCAGCAACAGAGCCGCGATGCCCAAAAGCAAGAATTCATTGTCCAAACGCTCGATAAACTCTTAAAAATAGGTAAATCGAAAGGCAAAAGGAAAAAGTCTGCGTCGTAAGCCGCGCTGTATTTTCCGTATAATGAGCCGCGAACGTCGGGGAGCAGAATCCGTTCTTTCACATTTGCGGTTCGTCCGCTTCCCCGTCGGCGATAGTCGACGCAACTGCCGCGGTGGTCGGCTGTCCGTCTTTCCTCCGGCATAAGGCTTGCGCCGGAAAATTTTGAGCAAAAAAATGCAGTGACCGGATCACTCGGAGTACCGGCTAAATGATCCGGTCGCTCCACTGCGTTGCGCTCCCGGCTTTCATGTCTTGCTTGTTATTTTCCGGCGGAAGCCTTATGCCGGCTTTTGGTATATCATCCTCTCACGATTGAGGATCGGCACACCGCAACCGCTTCATTCCTTCCGCCATCGAGACCATTGGAACGTAACCGAAGTCCCGCCGCGCCTTGGCGATGTTCAAATAATGCGTGTGAGCAAGTTGAGCGGCAAGAAAACGCGTCATTACCGGTTCTCCTTGCAGTCGGCAATACTTGTACAAGTTTTCCAATGTCCAGCCGAACATCCACGCCGCCGAAAAAGAGATAGACCGCTTCACTTTCGGCAAGCCCTTCATCGCTAAAACTTCGTTGATCCAATCCCAGCAGTTGACCGGTTCCCCCTGCGAAAGAAAATAGGCGTTGCCGTTTACCGGACTCTCTTTGTCCGTCAATGCTTCCGCCGCCAAAATGTGTCCCAGAGCAGCATTTTCAATGAAAATAATGTCGATCAGGTTGGTCCCATCGCCGACCCGGAACAGCCTGCCGCTTCTCGCCCGTTGCACAAGGCGCGGGATCAGATGCCGATCCCGACTGCCGATGATTAAATGAGGACGAATCGAACAGGTCAACAGTTCCGGCGACGCAACCGCCGACTCTCTGTTGCCATCTATTTTGGCGGCATCCAAAATCATCTTTTCGGCAATCGCCTTGCTGTGCGGATAGTGGGCGAACCATCGGTCAGGATAGGGAGCGGTTTCATCAATGCCGTATTGCGGTTTACACTCGAACGTTACGCTGGCACTGCTCGTGTAGATCAATTTCCGCACTCCCGCCGCCTTGCACGCGTCCAGTACGTTTTGCGCTCCGACGACGTTCGTATCGTAGAAGGGTTTCCAATGCAGGGAAATGCTGGGAATGGAAGCGGTATGATAGACGGTTTCGACTCCTTGACACGCCCTCTCAATCGACACTGGGTCTGTAACGTCGCCGAAGACGACTTCCGCTCCTTCCGGTATGTCTCCGCTTCGGCGGCAAAGCGTCCGAACCTTTTGTCCTCGTTCTAAAAGTTGTCCGGCAATTTCTCTTCCGAGAAAACCGGTACCGCCGATCACAAGATTCATTGTTTTCGCGCTTTGCGGCTAAAAATAAGGGTGATCGACGGGGCTCGAACCCGCAACAACAGGAACCACAATCCTGTGCTCTACCGATTGAACTACGATCACCGTGAGAACCAGAATTGTAACGCTAACCGCCGAAATGTCAAGGCAACCGGAACCTCTCTTAAAATCTGCCGCTTGCCGTTCGATAGTTGACAAAATGGAAAAGATAAATTAGGATAGCGCCGGTCTCTGTATTTCTCGCCATAAAATGTCTTTACAATCGCAGTTACAGGAAAAAGCAACGGAACTTTTGACCGAAAAAAAGGTTGATGTCGTGGTCGGCTTCGGACGGCTCGAAACTGACGTAGTCGGAGCAATCTTCGTAACCAGTCCGCACCAGACAGACCGGCTCCTCTGGAACGATCAATGTTCGGAAAATCTGACCGTCTATTTGACCAAAAAAGAAATCAAAAAACTGGGTAAACCCGCTGTCGTCGTCAAAGGATGCGATGCGAAAACGCTCGCTGTCCTCGAATCGGAAAACCAAATCGACCGGGAGAGTGTCGTCGCCATCGGAATCATTTGTCCGGGTATTCTGGTGCGGGGAAAATTGCAAAATAAATGTCTTTCCTGCGATGTTCACACGCCGCCGCACTGCGACATTGTCCTCGGTGAAGCCGTTACGGTCGAAACACAAGCCGACCGCTACGACACACTGTCTCTGATTGCCTCCATGACGGCAGACGAGCGGCTGGACTACTGGAAAAAAGAGTTTGCCCGATGCATCAAGTGTTACGCTTGCCGACAAAATTGTCCTCTATGTTATTGCGATGTTTGCGTAGCGGACAAAAACCGACCGACTCGCATTGACACATCTTCGACACTCAAGGGGAATTTTGCGTGGAATATCCTTCGGGCATTCCATCTGGCGGGCAGGTGTATTGGCTGTTCGGCTTGCGCGAGGGCGTGTCCGGCGGGAATTGATCTCGATTTACTGAATTTGACGCTTGCTAAAGCCGCCGAAGACAATTTCCAATTCCGGTCAGGGATGGAACGCCATGCCGAACCGCTCATCGGCTCCTTTTCTCCCGACGATCAAGAAGGATTTATCCGGTAGCGGTTTTCGGTTGATGGGGCAATCGTAAGCGGACAGCAACGACCGCGATACGCACTGTGCGTTCAGGGCATCTCTTCGCCTAGGAGCATCTCTTCCAGTTGGTCCTCGTTTTCTTCGAGCAGTAATTCGGTAATGTCCATTGCGGCAAGAATCTCCTTGTATTTCGGCGGTTTGAACTGAATCCGTTTGAACCGCGTCGCTTTGTCCGCATCTTCTTTGCTCAATAAGGCAATCCGAACGGCTTCCGTGGCGATGGCACTCTTTTGCGCCCAACAGCATTGAGCCAATGCCAACTCCCTTTCCACATCGGCAACGTATGCCAGATCGAACTGATACCGTGCCTGGGCAAGACAATAGACACACATGCCCTGCCGGGCAATTTCGTATCGACCGGCTTTCATTTCGAGACAAAACTGTTTGTACGTCTTGGTACAATGAGAACCGACCACTCTGCCGCTTACATGAACTTTGTTGCAAGGTTTTCCCTGCGGTTCGAGTTCTTCCCACGCTTCTTTCGTCAGTCGAAGTTGCTCTTGGGCATCTTCCAGTAATTGGGTCAGAAGGATGACACGGTCATAGGCGGCTTCTTCGGCGGCAACCGCATTTCTCGCATTGACCTGCTCCCAAATCGCGTGATTGAGCGTCCGCACATATTCCCACGGCACGATTGCTGATGCCGGCCGTCCCCGCAAAAAATAGGGCAAACCATGCTGATCGTAACCGCGTTGGGTAACGATGGCAACACTATGGGCGGTTCCCCGATAGAAAAGTTGCCGCTGACTCGGACCGGCAATATACTGGTATTCGTGTCCATAGTCGGCTAAATGCTTCGAACACCGCGCACAGTAGGGATCGGGACAGGATCGGTGCGGGTCCTGGCTTTCCGCTTCCAAAAGTTGCGTCCGTTTCAGCGTTGCCGAGCCGGAATGGATACCTGCATGGAAATCATTCCGGGGATTCAGGAGATTCTGCAAAACAGTCTGCGCACTTCCGAGTTCGCAACAGATCAAACAGATAATGGCAGAAAGGGCGATTTTTACGATTTTCATGGTGTTCTCTTCCGCTGTGAGGACAATCGAGACGTACGCTACGTCAGTTTAACCTCTGTTTCAGCGGACTCAAAGTGAGTCATCGGCACTTTATACAATAAAATGCCGACGAGATACAGGTTGTAGCGAAAATAAGGATATTTTGAGAGATGTCCCAAGAGTATGTCCTATGATCGCGGCTCCGAAAGCGAACGTTCAAGTTGCTCCAGCGTTTTCAGAATAGACATCGACTCCTCTTCGGTCAAGACGGCACCGCCGAACCGAACACGGTAGAATGCCTCTACAACGGGCACCATCAAGGGCGTAAAGGAGGACTGTCGGGCAAACTCCAACGGCGTAAGAGCAGGTTTACGTGTCAAACCGATTGCCGCCAACATTCTTTCCATACGGAGATAAAATTCAATCGTGATTCTCCGGCGTAAATCTTCGGCAGTACGCCGCTGGGCGGAACGTAACATCGCAAACAACCGCCAACCGGCAAGACCAAGCAAACCGAGAATGACGAAGGGAGGAATTAGATAAAACCAGTCCCACTGTTGCCGATTCTGTTGCGGAACATCAGAAAAAAAAGATCGGTAAAACCAATACATATCGGCACAAAACGCCTTCCAAGACTCCAAATTGAATACTCTATGGACCACGTACTGCCATGCCTGATAGAGAGGTTCGTAAATCCAGTCTCCTTGTTTATTTGAATTCATGTTCAAGACAAATTCGTGCCAAAAGGATTGGATGAAGCGGCTTAAGTCTGCCCAGCGCAGCGACAGAGCCGTCATCATAGAGGCATCGTCCGTCGCGGGTGTCGGATCAAGCCGCAGCCAGCCGCCGTTTTGCCACCACACCGAATAGCGGTCCGCCGTCCGATGCGGCATCGTTTCCGGCGGAACGTAAACTTCAACCCAAGCGTGAGCATCCGATTGCCGAATGGTGCAGGCACCGTTGTAATCCAGTGCTTCCGTTTTGAAGCCGATGATCACCCGAGAAGCAATGCCGACGCTGCGCAGCATCAATGCCAACGCACCAGCAAAGTATTCGCAGTGTCCCCGCGGATTGTGTGCGATAAAATCCTCCAGCGGATCAAGAGCATAGTCCCGAATAGTTCCTCCTAACTGATAGGAAAACTCCGGGGAATGAAGAAATTTTTGCTCCATAAATCTTGCTCTGCCGAGGATGTCCGACGGGGGGAGATTCGACTCTGCGTCCCATCGGACGGCGAGGGCTTTTAAGGAATCGAGTCCCTCATCGGGAATCTGCAACAGATCGTGGCGGCTGACGATTTCTTGACAGGGTGTGATATCAAGTTGGACACCCCGTTTGAAAGCGGCGGTAACAATCGTTTTGTTTCTTTCCTGCCATCGCCGCCGTCCGGTTTCTTCGGTTCTGCCGTGAGTACTTCTCAGATTGATTTCGCCCGGCTTGCTGATGCTAAAAAAGGGATGCGGAGCAAAAAAGACTTGCGTGTCTAACGGTTGGACACTCATCGCCAATGTAACGATATCGCAACCGTCCTCAAAAAAGATGTGCTGTTGATTTTCCGGCTGGAGAAGTGCGCCCATCCGAAATACACTGGCATCCGTTTCACCGATTTGTCCGGCAGAGTCGGGCTGTTGCCGTTGAATCCAGGAACCTTCGGAGTACGTATCCAACGGAATCCCGCGAAAATAGAGCGTTTCTCCGGTAATTGCCCGATAAGGATTCGCCGAAGAGTCGGTGTTCGTTAAAAGTGTGTTGTCGGGACTGTGTAAAAACCGTATTTTGATGACTTCTCTATGGTGCGGAATGACGGAACCGAGTGAACCGAGTTGAATCTCTTCATTGATCCCGACGACCCCAATACTGATGTGTTGACGGATAGGTTGCAGCCACCCTTCAAATTCCTGTTTCAATGTGTAGTTGAACAGGTCAATTTGTCCAACTCTCGGAACCAGACAAAAGACGATGACCGCCAGACAAAACGCAAAGAATGTTCCTGTGGTCAGATGAAGAAAGAGTTCCCGCCAGTTGCCGCTCCACGGACGAGGATTTCGGGTTCCGGCGGAAAAACTGGGATGTTCTGTAAGCAAGGGAAAACGGCTGAACGCAAAACCGGCGGTATTCGAACGCTGGGGAACCGATTGAAAATCCGATTCTTCAAGGTCGGGATTGTCGCCGACCGAAACGTTTTCCCAACGCTCTTTTTGAGCGATGTCTTCCTCAGTGGGAAAGATCAAAAACAATGACCGCAACTTTTCCTGTGTCTGTGTTTTCTGATTGGTCGATTCTTGTTCGGGCTTTTTTTTGCCGAAGGACAGTATGAGCATCAGCGGTCCCAGGAAGAGGGTCATCAACGCGATGCGGGCGAGTTTTCGGTGATCTTGCCGCTCCGCCATTTCGGCTTTGATCGATTCCATGAATGTTTTAACGAAGGAGTGTTGGCGAAAATACCGGTGTTCCTGTTGCAAAAACAACAAAATGAACGCACAGAGACCGACGAATACGTACAGGAGGAGTAGCATGCCGAACAAAATACTCTGCTGAAAGACGGTAGAGACGATGACTTGTAACAGGGAGATCAGCAGGATTTGCCAGCAGCATCGGGTTTCTTTTTCCCGAAAGAGCAAGACGACTTGAACGAAGACGAGGACTCGCGCAATCGACCAAGCGAGGTCTTCTCCGCGATGTTGCCACACATCGAGGACGTTGAAGGCGAAGATGAGGACGGCGAGAACATTGACTGTCCAGTCTCCTAACTGGATGATTCGCCGATAGTCGGTCAAAATGAAACTAGTAACGGCGGCAATTCCTAAGAGAACCGGCAGGGACGCATCGCTTTGTCCTGTTCCCAGCATAAGCGAGGAGAGGAATGTCAAAAAACCGAGTGTACCGGCAAGGGCTAGACGAAGCGGCATGGGAGTTTGGAGTGGGAGCGGCTATTTTACGCTGTCTTGCATTTTTCGGCAAGATGTGGTTCGCTCTAATACACTGCTCGGGAGTGTCCACATTTAGTTGGCAGTTTTTCGCTCTGCAAGAGCGCAATATCTAAATCCCCGGGGCGTAAGCCGGGGGAAACGACGCATTACACATCGGTAGCCCCGACGGGACGTTACAGAATCCGGCAAGTTACATCCCGTTGGGGCTATGGCGTATGAGATGTGCCGTATCCGCTGGTTGACACCAGCGGTTATAGACATTCTGCCCCATCATCTGATTGTACCATGCGGGACGGGAAATTGCAAGAGGGATGTGCATTTTTTCCTCCGGGCGCACGACGCAAGAGCGGCGGGATTACCCTCAATACACCCCACCGCCGCGGCGGCTACGCAAGAACACCGGTTCAAGACCCAACGAAAAACTCCACTCCGATAACGCCTCACTGTACACCGCACCGACAAGCAAACGGAACGACTCTCCCGTCCGGGCAAACATAAAATTGTGTCCGACATTCTGTCCCTCACGAAGATCATACGAAGTCGTATAAGACATCGAATACTTTTCGTTCATCGCATAACCGACGTTCAACGACAAATAGGTGCGCTCCACAATACCGGAAAATTGATCCAACATCAAACTGAAACTGCCCCGGTCTGGACGATTCCACACTCCGCCGATCCGCGTCAGATTTTGTCCCCCATCAAAGAAATCATAAAGTCCTTCCGAAAAGAGGGAAAACCGGTCGCCGACGTGCCAAAGAACATCGTAATCGAGCAAACCGGCACCCTGTCCATGATTTTGATCCGATTGCGGATAGAGATTCACATGCGAGGAAACCGTGATCCAATCCAAAATGTGCCGGTTCCCGACCGAGCCCCGCTTCGTTTGGAACCGATGCGTCATACCCAGCCGGAACATCTGTATATCGTCGGCAATCTCCATGTTACCCGCCGTTACATTGCTTGCCAAACCGCTTCGGAGAGCGTAGTAGCGAGGATCAAACTTATTCGGTATTGCTGCGTTGCCGAAGGAAGAATTCGTGAAGACATACCGTCGCCGGAAATCATCCACCGACCAGTGATCGAGCGGGTCGGTCAATATCAAGCCGTCCATACTGCGGTTTGCTTGACCATAGAGATATTCTGCGTTCAGGTCGATTTTGTGAGCGAGTCCATTGAGATACCACGTTCGGCTCGAAACGTTCGGATTGACTTTCCAAATCGGCAGGTTGAGCCGCACCCCCCACTGTCCGTAGAGCCGATCCGCCGTGTCTCCGCTTTGATCTTTACCCCAGACCGAAAAATCGCCGAGAACATACGGAACGACTTTTACCGGACCCGCCTGAATCGGCAAATCAAGTTCATGCCGGGTCGAAAAGGCAAGACCGGTGCCCTCGGCTGTGCTTTCTTCCCAGGGCAGATACCTGAAAGGATCGTTAAGCGGATCGTTCGGATCCGTCGCTCTGCGGTAATCGACCAGACCGATCCGGGTGTGTTCGTACCACGTTAGATAATCATTGAATAGGGATTGTCCCAGCCAATAATGATCGAGCCGCGGCAACCAGTTCGCATTGGAATAGTGCTTGTCGAGGGCATACTCCGCAGAAATTCCGTAAGAGGTGTTTCCGTCCCGGCGTATCAGGTCAATCGCCGTCGTGGCGTTCTCTTCGGCGTGCCAGACGGAGTTGAAGTAATTGTTGAGAAAGTTTCGGCCAGAAGTTTTTCCGATTTCCGTCCGAAAATCCCAGGGACCGCTCACGAACGGTAAGGTGCTTTCGATGCGCTGCTGATGAAGCCAATGAAGCCGATAGCGGTACGCGTTCGGAAACCCCACGCTGTCGCGGATTCCGCCGAGTTGATCCTTGCCCCGGTCGTGGATTCCCCAATAGACAAAACTGCCTCTTGTCTGACCGGAAATGTGACAAAACGAAGGCAAATCGTATCTGAAAGTTGCTCCGTGTCCGATGCCCCGCTTCTCCATCCAAGTGACGTTGACATCTCCATTGACTCCGTCGGGACGGCGGATGTTGAGAATCTGGAAAGGATTCCACAGTGTTTTGACGGTGTGTCCGTTGCGTCCGCTGTTACCGTAGGAAAAATTCTTGATGTAAAACGTCGGATCTTCCACGTCGGTGGCGATCCAAGGCCAGTAGAACACGGGCACATTTCGGACGGCGATGTAATTTCCTTCGGCAACGACGACCTGCCGAACTTTTCCCGCCGAATAGCCCGACTCCGCAATCCGGCGGTCAAGCCGCAACGTTTGAGAGCGGAGCGAATATGCCGGCTCACCGAGTTGACTCGTCGTTACCATCGCATTTTTGGCGGTGAAGAGTCCATCTCCCATCTGCCGCAGGATGTCCGCCTTCAACCGTACGGAACCTTCGATGCCGCTGATGTCGCTGATCGGAGCAGAAAGGTGTCCGTCGAGAATGTAGGCGACTTTGTGTTTTGCATCGTAATACATCCGGCTTGCCTCGATCACCCGGGAACCGTTCCGATAGATGATGTTTCCTTCGATATAGATTTGAAAATCAAGCGTGTCCGATTCGGTATAGGAACCACTGTTTATTTTTCCGGGATTCTCCGTCCAAATAACGGCATTATCCGCCGCAATATCAACGATATCCCCTTCCATCAACGATCCGCCCGCTCCCAGTGCTTCGGTATCAATGCCTTCGATAATCAAATTGATTCCGCCGCTCAGTACCACGATCCCTCCCCGGGCGGGATCATCTCGGTCATAAAGTTGGGTGGAAATTCCGAACCCCGTGTCGCTGCGGGGATGGAATTGTACCCGGCGAAAACCGAGGTTCGAACCGTCGGACAACTGCGGAATAGCCGACGACGAAACGAACTGCGTTTGAACGATGCCTTCGCCGGAAAAATGCGGAGGATTCATTCGAGTCATGGCACGCCGGAAAATTGCAGGTTCCTCTTCCTGCGGCGGCGAAGGATGGGCGATCATGACATCCACGGACGACCGGGTGTACCAATGTCCGAGCCATTTTTTGTCGGCGATCTTCGTTGCTCCCTGATCGGAACCGTCCTGCTCGATGCGAATCGGCACTTGAGCGGATTCGCTTTCCAGATAAAACGTGATTTCCCGAAGTTGGGTGATTTCGTTTCGTTCGGCGGCGATCCAAACGACGGCGGCGGGACCGTGAGCGGCGGTTTTTCCCTGACGAAGAGAACAGTCCCCGCTCAAAAAATAGACTTCGTAGGAACCGATTCGCTTGTGCCAACCCGTTTGAGCGGAAAGGACAATCGGTTCGGATTCCCTTTCTATCGGCATCGAAAGGGTGTTGGGGCGGGTTGTTTCCAGTTGCCGGGAAACGGCGGTGGGAATCATCACAACGGCGGGATCAACGCCGGGACGCTCGAGCAGTGCCGGATCGATGTACGGTTGAATACTCGGATGGTCGAGCGGAACGTAACCTTGTCCTTCGATGTAAATCGAGGGGACGTAAGCGG
>Ga0099364_10012489_pt1 | contig 11444 bp, 8 predicted proteins | sample TergutTh196P3_FD_73070 | JGI IMG/M metagenome (GOLD analysis project Ga0099364, IMG submission 73070) | Microcerotermes parvus P3 segment gut microbial communities from Pointe-Noire, Republic of the Congo - Th196 P3 | ecosystem: Host-associated > Arthropoda: Insects > Digestive system > Gut ...
AGGCGCGACACCCAGCGACACGGCGGGTCCCCAGCCCGCGGGCACCGCCCGCTGCGTGGGATGTCATCCCGCCGCGAGCCGTTAGAATGCCTCGCGCCGCCGCCATGCCTTCTATGTCTTCGGGAGACGTCTCCAACCTAACCAGAATTACTTTTTCGCCACTGTCAGCCCATTTTTTTGCTACGTCTGCTGTGAAAACAGCGCGTCCTGTAGCGGCGCCCGGAGATGCAGCAAGACCTGTTCCAATGGGGGTTGCGGATTTGAGCGCAGCTGGGTCAAATTGCGGATGCAACAAGGAATCAAGAGACTTGGCATCGATCATCGCAACAGCCTCCTTGTCTGTGATTGCTTTTTCATCGACCAAATCACAAGCAATCTTCAAAGCTGCTGCTGCAGTTCGTTTGCCGTTTCGGGTTTGTAGCATGAAAAGTTTGCTATCTTCGATGGTAAATTCCATATCTTGCATGTCACGGTAATGTGTTTCGAGAATGTGGCAAATTTTGACAAATTCGTTGTATACATCCGGCATTATTATGCGAAGCTGATCAATGTCAACCGGGGTGCGGATTCCTGCCACGACATCCTCGCCTTGGGCATTGAGCAAGTATTCGCCGAAAAGCGCTTTTTCGCCGGTAGCAGGGTTTCTTGTGAAAGCAACACCGGTTCCGGAAGTATCGCCCAGGTTACCAAAGACCATTTCTTGGACATTCACTGCGGTACCCCAATCGCCGGGAATGTCATACATGCGGCGGTATGAGATAGCGCGCGGGTTGTTCCATGAACGAAAAACAGCCCGAATCGCGCCCATGAGTTGAATCTTTGGGTCGTCCGGGAAGTCATCGCCGATTTTGTTTTTAAATACCGCTTTGAATTGATGCGCCAAATTCTTGAGATCTTCAGCGGTGAGCTCAGTATCCTCTTTTACATTTTTGAGTTCTTTCATCTCATCGATTAGCTCTTCGAAATAGGATTTGCCAACCTCTGTGACGACATCGGAATACATCTGGATAAATCTTCTGTAACAGTCATATGCCCATCGATGATTTCCGCTTTTTTGCGCCATGACTTCTACGACATTTTCATTGAGTCCAAGGTTGAGAATAGTATCCATCATGCCAGGCATTGAAGCACGTGCGCCGGAGCGGACGGACACAAGCAGCGGATTATCGGCATCGCCGAACTTTTTCCCGGAAATGGTTTCGAGTTTATCGATATACTCCATGATCTCGCTTTGAATATCGTCGGATACCGTTTCGCCGTCATTGTAATATTTTGTGCAGGCTTCTGTTGTTACAGTAAACCCTTGGGGGACAGGCAGATTTAGGTTGGTCATTTCGGCGAGGTTCGCTCCTTTGCCACCAAGCAGCGCTTTCATGTCGCCGTTTCCTTCGGAAAATAAATAAACATACTTATGGCTCATATGTTTCTCCTTATTTGATTGTTGATTCGAGGTTTCTGAGCATTATATCACCATTTATGCTCTCGGACTACCCCCAATTTTACACAAGTTTTACGAATTTTTGGAAAAATCCAACTTTCTCGTTGTTGTATAGCTGTTTGGCAGCGCCTTTTGCCAATACCTTAATATCACCCCTTGTACTTTGAACAATCGTCTATATTGCATAATCAACGCTGAAGAGGCAGCTTTACTATTTGCCTACGCAGAAGCGTTCGAATATCTTTGATACTATATCCTCGCGCATATTTTTACCGGTTATTTCACCGATGGCGCCAAGCGCTTCCTCAACATCTGTCAGGACTGCATCGGGAGTGACGGATATTTCGATGGCTTGAATGGCTTGTGCGATGGAGTCTCTTCCGCGAGAAATTGATTCCGCTTGTCTAGCATTGGTGATAAGTTCACCGACGGGTGTGGCGGTATGCTCGGGGAGAGCTTTTTTTATCAAGGCTTCCAAAGCATCGAACCCTTCGCCATTAATCGAGCAGACACGACAGTAATCTGATCCAAGTTCGAGGAGTTCGTTGTCTCCGAGCATCTGGGGAAGGTCGGATTTATTAACGACTATTATCTTAGAAACACTCTCAGGTACACAACGCAAAACATCAAAATCTTCCTTTTGCAATGGCATTGAACCATCAAAAACAAGTAGAGCCAACGATGAGCGAGAGATTGCCTCATGGGATCGAGAGACCCCCATCTTTTCTGCGACATCATCTGTGCTGCGAATTCCTGCAGTGTCGATGATTCGCAAGAGCATGTCGCCGATAACAAGCTTTTCCTCGATTGTATCTCGAGTGGTTCCGGGGACATCGGTGACTATTGCGCGCTCAAAACCAAGGAGCGCATTGAGCAATGAGGATTTACCGGTGTTCGGGCGCCCGATAATAACTGTTGGTACACCATTGATTAGTACTCTGCCACGGGAATAGGTCGAGAGCATTTGCGAAAGCTCGCCCAGAACGCTCTGCAAGGTAACGATATAGCTGTGTGCTTCAAATTCGCTGACTTCCTCGTCAGGATAATCGACGACAACATGAAAATGAGCCATGATTTCCAACAGAGATTCATAGACGGAATCGAGGCGCAATCGCACAGCACCTTGTAGTTGCGCAGCTGCGTTTTTTGCAGCTGATGGAGTTTCTGCTTCAATGAGATCTATCACTGCTTCCGCTTGAGTGAGATCCATACGCCCGTTGAGAAAGGCGCGTTTTGTAAACTCGCCTGCCTCTGCTTGCCTGGCTCCATGGGCAAAAAGCGAACGCAAAGCCTCAGATAGAACAACAGGAGAACCGTGGCAATGGAATTCCACAGTATTCTCACCAGTGTAGCTATTTGGAGCATGAGCTATCATGCACATGCATAGGTCGATGGCATTGCCATCGACATCAGTGATTTCACCATAATACATATGCCGGTCCTTGGCATCTGCAAGCCTTAGGCCGGAAGATGCGCGAAATACTTTATCAGCAATTGAAATTGCAGCGTCTCCACTGAGCCTGACTATCCCGATTGCTGATATTACAGCACCTGTTGAAATTGCAGCTATTGTATCAGACATTTTTTCACCAGTTGTTTATATATTTACATCTTGTATACATGAGTGTATTATAAAGGAAATAAATCTACATGTAAACATCCGAAAGAGGGATTATTCAATGAAACGCAGTATATTAGCGATATTACTAGCATCATCTGTGTTTTTATGCGCTTGTGATAGAACACAAAATGCACAACCAACTAATAGTGCAGAAGAAGCCTTTGATGGCGATGATGTTCGCGAGGAGTTTGTATTCACAAGGGAAAACTTCCCTAGGATGGATGGTTCGACCTCTACCGTACCGCTTGCAGAAGCGATAGCTTGCGTATTGCTGGGCGAGCCGAGAAGCGATGTAGCAGAACTAGTCGAATTCAATAGAACAACTCAATCTCTCAGAAATCTCGCAGCGGGGCTTTGCGACATACTCATAGTCAGCGAACCTAGCCCGGAAGCATTTGCTGAACTGGAGCAGCAAGGTTTTGTGTATGAAATCGCACCAATCGCTACAGAAGCTCTGGTTTTCATAGTCAACGCGTCGAATCCTGTGGACAATCTGACGCTGGAACAAATACAAGGAATTTATTCAGGAAACATTACCAATTGGAGCCATGTCGGCGGAGATGACATAGAAATAATACCCTTTCAAAGAAATGCCGAATCAGGAAGCCAGGTTCTAATGGATAAGCTTGTTATGGCGGGCATTGGCATGATAGATCCACCAACAATGAAGTATATGGTAGCTTTCAGCATGGGGATGCTCATAGATGCAGTTAGAGGATTCGACGGTTCTGCCAACGCAATTGGCTTTACAATGTATTACTATGCAGAGGAAATGCGAATGGCAGAAGGTCTGAAAATCCTTTCTGTTGAGGGGATTGCACCAGGAGATGACAGCATCAGAAACAACCAATATCCATTGCTAAACCCTTACTTCGTTATTATCTCAGCAAATGAAGCTGAGGATAGCCCGGCACGTGTAATGTATAATTGGCTATTGAGCGCGCAGGGACAATATTTAGTGAATAGCGAAGGATACATTGGCATCAGGAAGTAATGCGGGGAAACCCAATTTCGATATATGGAATATGTATTGCGGCAAATTGCATGATGCTTACTATGATGCAACCTGAGGCTAAAGCCCATGGCTTGCAAATAGCGCAGAAGCCGTTTGTCTGCTTTGATATTAGTCTGATCTTGCCAGGATGAATTGAATGTAGGTGTCTGGGATGAAGAAAAAAGTTATATTTGCTGCGCTTGCCTTGCTGGCATTGCTTTCTGTGTCATGTAAAAAAGAGACAGGATACTTGCCGGAGATGCAAGTTGTCGATCCGGACTTGCGTTGGAATGTGAAAACCGATTATTCAGTACTGTCACCTTATGTTTCGCGATCATCTATGTATTCACGACTAAATAACGAAGCGATGACAGAATTGATGCCTAACAATGATTACGGGATGCTTCTACCATATGCAGGCTCATATGTCGTCACCGAATATAATCGTATCCAAATACAGAAATATGGTCTGGTATCGGTAAAAGGCGTTGCGGTTACCGATCCAGTCTACGACTCGGTTAACATGGGGGAGTTGTATATAGGATCACCAAAAAGGTTTCCGGTTTATCTCTTAGGCATGGATCAACCAAATTCGGAAAATAGTTATTATACCATCAGACTTCATGCAGTCTGCGCATTGGATGGCAGCTGGGTTACTCCTCTGGAATATATGAATGTCAGTTTTTCGGAAACAGTGATGACTATGGTTCGCGATTATGGGAACTACGATATTGATGTGTTTGACCTAAAAGGAAATCTCCTTTATAATGTCTCGGAGTTCGGTTGGGTAAAGGATCTTGGACCATATTCGGCTTATAGCATTTCAAGTTCCTGTGACACCGAAGGTTATGTCGTAGTAGAAATGAAGGACGGTACGAGCGGATACCTCCATCTGCCCACAGGCATTCTTAAAAAAACCGAATTCTACCATGGAAGTCAATTTGCCAACGGTCTTGCAGCCGTGGCAATACCGGATTCACGTTCATTGACAGAAAAGTATTTGTGGGGTTATATCAATACTGAATTTGAGCTTGTAATTGACTGTCAATACGATTGGGCGAATTCATTCATCAACGGATATGCTTTGGTAAGGGAGATGTCTGAGGCATCCGAAGTACAGCAGTTGATAAATACCCACGGGGATGTGCTGATGTCGGTGAAAGACGCTACTATCACTATCCTTGACGATGGAAAAGGGTTTATGGTTGTCGAGCATTTAAATTGGGAGCCAAAATACTATTCAATTGATCTTGCAGAGATTAATGCATACTCAAAATACGGGATAGTCAACGATGTATATCAAATGGGAAATGGCTGGTTTGTGGGCGATTGTTATGAAAATGCACCCTTTGAGCAAGCTCACAGTGATCGCCAAATGGGAGCATTTCTTGGCAAGCTCCTATTTAATGAAAATGCCGAGTACCTGTATCCCGGTATATCTGCAATCAGCGCAGTTGTTGGGGACTATGTTGTTTACTCGAAGGTCTTAAAGAGCTTGACTGGTTCACAAGCAGATGGGTTTCCATACTATCAGCAGGTTTGGGGCATGGGTGTTATGACGCTTGAAGGAAAAGACCTTATTCCTGCAAAGGAAGAAGTGTTCATAGAAATTGCGGTGTATGCAGATTCTATATATACATTCATCCAGAATGAAACTCCATCAGGTTCATTTTTTGCGCCGATGAGCAGTTTTGACAGTTGCTACCGATTGATTGATGCCTACGGGAATGTGTTAAGTTCAGGCGAAGGACGCATGGCCTATAATGAGGAAGCGCAGCTGTATTCTGTAATCTCCCAAGACACACACAAATATCTTGATATCTCGGGCAAAACTGTAATCAGCATTCCACTCATGTCATACATGCTTGACTAAATAGCCGGACCTACTGTGCTGTGAGCAGTTTAACCGTTTGGAGGTAAGACATTGATTAGAATACTCATTGTGGAAGATGAAAAACCGATTTCAGACCTTCTGCGGATGAGCCTTACAAAGGTAGGATATGAATGCCGCTGCGTGTTCGATGGCATAGAAGCAGCTGACATACTGGAAAACGAGCGGTATGACCTTGTTTTGCTTGATGTGATGCTGCCCGGCGCGGATGGATTTGAGTTGATGGAATACATCAGACCTTTGGAAATCCCTGTAATCTTTATTACAGCTAAAGATATGGTGGAAGACCGTGTCAAAGGTTTGAAAATGGGGGCGGAGGATTACATTGTCAAACCTTTTGAGATAATCGAGTTGTTGGCAAGAGTAGAAACCGTTTTGCGCCGATATCAAAAGCTTGATAGGATGATCGAAGTTGCAGGAGTTTCAATTGACACTCGCTCGATGGTCGTGAGGCGAGATGGCGAGGAAATCCCTCTGACACGCAAAGAATATGAGCTGCTATTGCTTTTTGCGCGAAACCCAGGAACAGCTCTATATAGAGAAACGATATATGAACGTGTCTGGGGAGGGGATTACTATGGCGATAGCAGAACAATAGACCTGCATGTTCAGCGGGTGCGCAAAAAGGCAGGTTGGGAGGATAAGCTTCAGTCTGTGTACAAAGTGGGTTACAGGCTGGAGGTGTAAGTAGAAACCGGGAATGTAATATGCGTTTTGGTACAAAGATGATGATTGTCTTCACTGTCATGCTAGCTTTGGCGTTTGGCATTGGCGGCAGCTTGCTCATTGTCACATCTACGAGCAATTCTCTCAGCCAGTCTCAGGACGCAGCTGCTAGTGCGCATACACTAATCTTGTACACACTGTCCACAGTTAGCTTTGCTCCTTACTTGGAACAGCACAACAGAGATTACAGCGAACTAATCAATGCGCTGACAAAACTGGACGCTCAAGGAGGTCAAAGCTGGCGCTCGTTGCGATTGTCCGATAACGAAGGCGTCATATATGTCACCCGCGAACGAGGACGCTACAACAACAGTTTGATAGATAATGTCGGGAGCGATAATTATGCAATGATGGCATTCCGCAACGAAACCGGTGATTATCACTTGCAAATTGCAGGGCAGTTCCGTTTTGGCGCGCAGCTCTTATATCTCGAGAGCATACACGATATTACCCATGTGTTCTCCGGGAGGCAATACCAATTGGTGGTATTTCGGCGTATGTTGGTTACTGTTGTCGCTTTGGGGGCTGCTTTGTCTTGGCTTTTATCGTTTCTGATGACGAGACCATTGCGACGCCTATCCAGAGTCACGCGGAGAATAGCTTCCGGTGATCTGAGTTATAGAGCAGATCACAGCGGGAAAGATGAGGTAGGTGTGCTTGCCACTGATTTCAATAATATGACAGATCGGTTGGAAGAGAATATCAATGAATTGCGAGATACTATGCGTCGTCAGGAAGAATTCATGGGTGGTCTTGCCCATGAACTCAAAACCCCGCTAACATCCATTATTGGCTATGCTGACCTGCTGCGAGGGCATACGCTAGCCGAGAATGATAGAATTGATGCCGCAAACTATATCTTCATGGAAGGGCGTCGACTTGAAGTTTTATCGTTGCGGCTGCTCGATTTAATCGTACTCAAAAAACAGGATTTCACTTTCATGCCTATAAAAATCAAGAACATTGTCGAAGATATGACTCGTCTGTTGCAACCCACCCTTGATAAACGTGAAGTCGGCATGTCTAATGAGTGCGATGATAGCGAATGCATGATTGAACCGGATCTCTTTATGTCTCTTTTAGTTAACCTGATTGACAATGCACGAAAAGCGATTGATGAATCTGGTTTGATTAAAATCCAATCGCGCTCGTTGGGAGATATTTGCGAGATTCGGATAATTGATAACGGGAGAGGAATACCGGAAGAAGAACTAGAGAAGATCAAAGATGCTTTCTACCGGGTAGATAAATCCAGGTCGCGAGCACAAGGCGGAGTTGGTCTGGGGCTTCGTCTTTGTGATGAAATAGCTGAGTTGCATAATGGAGAGATAACAATCGAAAGCGAGCTTGGTATTGGGACAACAGTAATAGTCCAACTGCCGATAGCGAGTGCCAGTGAGCAACGATGAGATGAGAAGGTAGTGTTAAGTGTTCAATAAAAAGGCGAGAACGGCTTAATGCGCCACCTCGCTGACAAGAATTGGGAGCTTTCCATATGAATATTAGTGATCTAAAACAATACATACCTAGGTTTTTGCCCTGGATCGCCGTAGCTGTTGGATTGGTTGGGAGCTTTTTTCTGCCCAATGCCACTGCTAACGTCATGGATTCGAGGATGCTCAACAACCTTATTATAATCGAAGCGGAAAGCATCAGTTTTGAAACCGAGTTGGAAATGAGCTTACCTGATCGGATAGCGCTTTTATCCAGCCCAAACTCAGAGGTGCTCTCCATTGCATCCGGGAATGTGATGAACATGGAATCGGCGAAAACTCGCACTATAAGTGAACTCGCTAAATTCTTTAGCGACAACCAGTTTGAGTTTGAAACGGATGGTTGCACTGCTGAGGACGGGAACACTGTGTTTGTCATCGAGTCTAACAATCCGGCTGTAAATCTGATTATTTGGGAGTTTCGCATATTGGATCGCAATGCTAACGAAGTGACTGTGACACTGGATGATGAAACAGGCACTATCCTCAAACTCATTTATCAACAGCGAAGCAATGCCCACAATCAGGATTCAAATCCAAGAGAAGAAAATACCATATCAGCAAGATATGATATGTATACCGCCGCGCAGCAATTATCTGATATGATGACAGAATATTATGGAATTCCGGTGAGGCTCGGCGACTATCAACTCGGGAGCAACATAGCTTATTATAGAGCGGATATGTACGACAGAGGCATTGTGGTTCCAATGTATGGGGTAGTGCGAGCAAGCAGCTTTACGATAAACGAAAGACTATAGATATTCCAATATAGGTCTATAGTCGGCGAAAGATCATTTGCTTAGTTTATAACATAGAATGACTAAAAAACTGCTCTAGGACGGTAAAAAGCCGGCTTGGAGCGATTTTTGCATTTGCAGCAAATTGTGAGAATTTCTCATTTTACCAATATGCTTTTCTTCCCATCACCCATAAATAGTTTTCGCAACTGGGGGGTATTACGTTGAAATGGGATATGGTATACATAACATTGAACTGTAAATTGAAACACGATATACGACATTTCAGATGGCAAAGTGTATGATTCGGCACATTTGTCTTCAACTAAGCACGTGTAGGTGGTATAGTGCTACCGTCAAAAAAATGCTTAATAAAAGAAAGAACGAAGAAAACAGAGTAATCAACATAAGGCGGTGAAGCATATGAAAATGAGAACAGCGATTATTACTGCTACGCTCGCAGTTGCCGTTATATTATCAGCAGGTACAATTCTTTATCTATCTAACCCACTCGATGGACGCCAGCTGTCTGTTTTATGGGGAGCAACAGCTGTTGGAATTGCTTTTGTTTTTTATGTGCTCAAAAGATTGAACAACAGCATATTAGCAAGGGAAGACAACGATAAATGCAAATGAAAAGCTCTTGTGACTACATAAACTATCAGAAGATTGCACCTTATTGAGCAATACAATTTGCGCAATAAGGTGCAATTACACATTAGCATATGGCTAATAATCGGTCATGCATGTTCCAACTTTGGTGATGTCATACGGTGTCAGTTGATAAACATAGTAATTAAGCCAGTTTGAGTACATGAGCTGTGCATGAGCTCGCCAGTAAACCGGAGGAAGCGCTGAGGGGTCATTCCCGGGGAAGTAGTTCTTTGGTATTTCAATAGGCAGTCCCTTTTCTACATCGCGATAATACTCTAGAGCAAGAGTTTCAGCATCGTATTCCTGGTGACCTGTGATGAAAACACGGCGGTTGTCAGCAGATTTAACTGCGAAGACTCCAGCGTCTTCAGAGGTCGATAATAGTTCCAGTTCTGGTACAGCGAGGATATCGGATTCTAACACGCATGTGTATCGTGAATGCGGCATGTGGAATACATCATCGAATCCTCGGAAAAAAGGAGATTGAGGTCTTAATACAGTATGGCTGAATACACCGGAGAGTTTTTTCTCAAGCGGATGTTTCTGAACGCCATAATGATAGAAGAGACCAGCTTGAGCCCCCCAGCAAATGTGGAATGTTGAATGTACATTGCTGGATGTCCATTCCATGATGCTGCACAGCTCTTCCCAATAATCCACATCTTCAAATTCAAGGTTTTCCACAGGAGCTCCAGTGATTATCATCCCGTCATAGTGTTGGTCGCGAACTTTGTCAAAGGTAGTATAGAAGGACGAAAGATGCTCCGGATCGGTGTTTTTCGATGTATAGCTGATAGTTTGTAAAAACTCGACTTCCACTTGGAGGGGCGAATTGGAGAGTTTTCGTAGCAGTTGGGTTTCCGTAACGATTTTTGTGGGCATGAGGTTGAGTATTAGCAGGCGAAGTGGGCGAATATCTTGGTGTATTGCTCGATACTCTGTCATTACGAAGATGTTTTCGCTTTCAAGTATGTTCTTTGAAGGCAGTTGATCTGGAATCTTTATTGGCATAGCTTGTCGTTTGCTCCTTTTTGTTGTTCTAGATTCTCTTCTGGCAGTATAACATAAAATAATGAGTGAGGAACATATTTATTTTGCAATGTTGGAATTCCTTGAATGAATGCAAGTGTTTTGTCCATACTCTAGATGATTATTCCGATTTCGCAATCGCTGAGAATTAATGACATTGTTCCATGACCGGCATAAAGAAACCGCAAAAAAGAAAAAAAGCAAAAAAAGTTCTTGACAAGAGAGGACGGGGTGTGGTAGATTGACCGGGCGTCATTGAGGGACAATGGCGGCGCCTGGACCGAGCGAGCGGCGCGCGCGGCGCGAGCGAGCCTGGTGGCAGGCGGTGAAAAAGGGAAAAAAGGCGGGCGCGGGTGTTGACAAGCAGGCCGGGTCCGTGGTAGAATGAGAGTCCGCTGGGAGCGGCGGGTGTACCTTGCAAATTGAACAATGCAAGCAAATGCGCACCAAGACAAGTCAGCGAGAGCTGACGGGTCACAAGATTCTTTTGAGAGCTTGAAGATAGCGATCGATAAGGTTTTAGCTACGCCGGAAGACAGGTGGGAGATGGGCAGAGCGCGAGGGCGGGAAACAGAGCCCGCGCGGCGCGGCCTTCGGCCCCTGGGCGACGGCGGAGTCAAGATACCATGATATTGAGAGTTTGATCCTGGCTCAGGACGAACGCTGGCGGCGTGCCTAATACATGCAAGTCGAACGGGGCTCCTTGGATTTATTTGGGGAAGCCTAGTGGCGGACGGGTGAGTAACGCGTGAGCAACCTGGCCCTCGGAGGGGGACAACAGCTGGAAACGGCTGCTAATACCGCATAACGTATACTGTGGGCATCCATGGTATACCAAAGATTTATCGCCGGGGGATG
>Ga0099364_10012490_pt1 | contig 11444 bp, 8 predicted proteins | sample TergutTh196P3_FD_73070 | JGI IMG/M metagenome (GOLD analysis project Ga0099364, IMG submission 73070) | Microcerotermes parvus P3 segment gut microbial communities from Pointe-Noire, Republic of the Congo - Th196 P3 | ecosystem: Host-associated > Arthropoda: Insects > Digestive system > Gut ...
CCGCCTCCACAAACGCGGGATTCTCCCACAATAAACCCACTCGATCATCATACAGATTCTCGTTTGCCAACACCATAAACTGGTCTCCAAAACGCTGCTCCTCCTCCGGCTGTACCGCACCCACGTCGTGCAACGCACGAAAAACGGATTCTGGCACTTGCACCGTGTAGGGTTGCAGGGCGCGGGCGATGGCGCTAGGGCTTTCCACGAAGCGCAGCTTTTGCAGCAATGCTTTGATAGGGCTTTCTTCCTCGCCGTTCGCCTTGAATGGCACGATGATAGGGCGCAGTACGTTATCAATCATTCGGAACTTCTCGGCAATCGTCTCAAACGGTATACCGTCGATGTCACCACTTTTCAGTATGCCGAGAATGTCATATGCATCAAGCGCCTCTTCGCCTTTTTGCCAGTACAGTTCGTGGAAATAGGCATCAATGGCGTCCAGCGACAGAGGATCACCGGCGTGATGTCTTAGCGTCTGACGCATGGCCTGGGCAAATTGTTTTAGTTCCGATGGGGGCGACCAGCCAACGGCGAGGAAAACGTGCACGAGGCTGTCGTCGCGTGCACGCCGACCTTCTCGGTTGCAGCGGCCTGCCGCCTGAGCAACCGAATCCAGCCCAGTTTCGGCGCGTAACACGTAAGGGAAGTCTGCATTCATGCCTGCCTCGATCAACGAAGTCGAAACCAGGCGGCACGGGCGATTGTTTTCGGGAAGAAGATCGTCACGAATAGCACTGAGCACTTGGCTACGATGGCGAGCACACATGAAGGTGGAAAGGTGGCGCGCGCCGGGTTCTTCGCGGATTGCGTCGAACAACGCGCGCGCATGGCGGCGGTTGTTGACGATACATAGCACCTGTGGGTTTTCCTTGAGGCGTTTTGTCAGCGCATCGTCGTCCTGTTCTCCGATGTGAGTGACGCGCACACGTTCCAGTTGGCGGTACAGGTTCCTGGGTTCGGGTGCTAGTTCGCGGACATGGGTCAGGCCGTTAGGGAAACCTTCGGCGGGGTTGGCATCATTGGCATTCAACGCTGGTTGCGTCGCGGTGCATAGCACGATACTACACCGATAATTGCGTGCCAGTTCGTCAATGGCGGCAACACAGGGGCGCAACAGCTTGATCGGCAGCGTTTGCGCTTCGTCGAGAATGATGACGCTACCGGCAATGTTGTGCAGCTTGCGACAGCGAGAAGAACGGTCGGCGAACAAACTTTCAAAGAACTGAACGGCGGTGGTGACGATGACCGGCCTGTCCCAGTTTTCAGTGGCAATGCGCAGTTTGTCACGGCTGTTTCTATCTTTCAGCTTGTTGTCATCAAAAGCGTTGTGGTGTTCCAACACTGCCGCTTCACCGAGTTCTCCGAATGCTTTGCGGAACTCGGCGGCGTTTTGTTCGATGATGGAGGTGAACGGGATGACGTAGATGACGCGCCTGAAAGGGTGGGTCGGTTGGTGGGTTAAAGCATGATCGAGCGCGAAGGCCAGCGAAGTCAGCGTCTTGCCGCCGCCGGTGGGTACGGTAAGCGAAAACAATCCCGGCGCTAAAGCGGCCCGTGCACGCACATGGCGCAGGATGTCGGCGCGCAGCCGGTTAACTTCAGAATCGGTTTTGAATTTCGACAGCGTTTTGTTTAGCTCGACTTGCAATGCTGCCAACGCTGGGCCGCTGTCACGCAATGAAGGGCGGTTTCCTACCTTGTCGTAAAACGCCTCGGTGTCGAGAAAGTCGGCATCGACGACGCAGGAATACAGCATGCGAGTGAAGAACGCTAACTGGAATGCTCCCAGTGCCGGATCAGGATGCGGTTTGAAATCCTGTGGTAATGGGCATTGTTCCGGCAGTGACACTTCTGTTTGCCATGCAGGCAACAGTTCCGGCGTACCGCTGCGCGCCAAGCGTTCTTTCAACGAAGAACGACGTGTTCCGATATCCCGCCCGTTGGCTAGTCCGGCATGGTGTCCGGCGATGGTATAGGCAAGCAGTGTGCCCAGCTTTCCGTAGCGTTCGATTGCTTGTCGCGCGCCCTGTATCGCATGTTCGCCCCGGATGTTTTCGCCGGCAACACGGCGCTGGACTTCTTCCGTGTACTTGCCCAGGTCATGCAGCAGGCCAGCGATGTAGGCTGATCCGTCAGCGCCGAAAATTTTGGCAAAGTCAGCAGCCAACTCGGCAACGTTGGTTTGATGGTCATCAAGAAGCTGCCAGTCGGAACAATCCCGGCGGTCAGTGGAATGAGCGTAGAAAAGCCTTGGTGTTTTGGAAGAATCGGGAACCGACATCGTGTTCTCCTTCATGGACTTGCACGTCGCATTGTAGTGGTAATGTAGCGATCGTCATCTGCCCTCTGGAGTGCCTGAGTGAAAGCTGGCAAGGCCATAGTGAGGCAGGCCCAAAAGCGTGGAGTCCAATGGTGATCATCCTGTTGCCGAGTCTTCCGCGAGACCATCCAATCCCTGCTCCGCTGAAGGCCATGCCGATGGCCGATGCTTGCTCCCATGCCGGCTCCGTGAGTATTTGTCATTTCAAAGACCGTATGAATTGAGGAGTTGGGGGTTTTGTTCTAAGATGGAAGTTATGCCCTGAGTTTCCGGGCATGACCATCTGTCTATCTCAAACGGATGCGGATCGCTTCCGCGTCTGCACAAAACCAACAGGAGACGCTTTCAATATGGCACACACGCTTCCCTCCCTGCCCTATGCCCAGGATGCCCTGGTTCCTCACATTTCGGTGGAAACCCTGGAATTCCATTACGGCAAGCACCATCAGGCTTACGTGACCAATCTCAACAACCTGGTCAAGGAGACCGAGTACGAAAATCTCGACCTCGAAGCCATCATCAGGAAAGCGCCTGCGGGCGGTATCTTCAACAACGCGGCGCAAGTCTGGAACCACACCTTTTTCTGGAACAGCTTGAAGCCCAACGGCGGCGGAGAGCCCGTCGGCGCGCTGGCAGCGGCCATCGACAAAAAATGGGGTTCGTTCGCGGAATTCAGGAAAGCCTTCCAGGCTTCCGCAACGGGCAATTTCGGCTCCGGATGGACGTGGCTGGTGAAAAAAGCCGACGGCAGCGTCGACATCGTCAACACCAGCAATGCCGGAACGCCGATCACCACGAACGACAAGCCGCTCATCACCATCGATGTGTGGGAACACGCCTATTACATCGACTACCGCAACCGTCGACCCGATTTCGTCACCACTTTTCTCGACAAGTTGGTGAATTGGGAGTTCGCGGCGAAAAACTTCGCCTGATTGTCGTATTCTTTCGGGTCGTTCAATGTTCGACGGGCGCTTGCATGCGCCCGTTTGAACAACAAGTCCGGTGAATCTGAACACACACCGGTTCCCGCTTTGTTCTCATTCCGAACCCGACCCATGAATCCGTTGCTTCAAGTCCGTGCCCTCGGCCAGCAAATCTGGCTCGACAACCTTTCCCGCAGCCTGCTCAACGACGGAGATCTCGCGCGTTTCATTTCCGAGGATGGCATTGCCGGGATTACCACCAACCCGGCGATTTTCCAGAAGGCCATCGCAGGCGGGCGTGATTACGAAGACGATCTCGTCCGTCTCAGACAGCAGCCGATCACGGCTGAAGAACGCTATGAACAACTGGCTATCGCGGACGTGCAACGCGCCTGTGATTTGTTGCTTCCCCTGTTTGAGCAATCGCGCGGCAACGCCGGGTACGTGAGCCTGGAGGTTTCGCCCGAGCTGGCGCACGATGCCGAGGGCACGGTGGCGGCGGGCAGGCGTCTCCACGCCCAGACCGGGCGGCCTAACCTGCTCATCAAGGTACCCGCCACGTCCGCCGGTCTGGTTGCGGTCGAACGCTTGATCGGCGAGGGCATCAACGTCAATGTCACGCTGCTGTTTTCGCTTGCGCACGCCCGTGCGGCGGCATATGCCTACCTGCGCGGACTCGATCGCCTGCGGGCGTCGGGCGGCGCGCTAGAGTGGGCCATGTCGGTGGCAAGCCTTTTTCTGTCACGGGTCGATACCCTGATTGACGCGCGGCTCGACGCGCTTGGCGGTAGAGCGTTGCCGCTGCGCGGGCAAGCGGCGGTTGCAATGGCGCGACTCGCCTATCGGGACTGGCGTGAGCGCTTTCATGGCCCGGACTTCGCGGCGCTTCGCGCGGCGGGCGCGCGTCCGCAATACCTGCTGTGGGCAAGCACCGGCACGAAAAACCCCGCCTATAGCGACCTGCTCTATGTCGAACCCTTGATTGGCGCGGAAACGGTGACGACCCTGCCCGATGCCACCCTGGCCGCCCTGCGCGATCATGGCCGCGTCGATGAAACCCTGACGCGCGACGCAGACGCCGCGCATGATCTCATCGAGCAGCTTGCTACACACGGCATCGACATGACCGAAGTCGGCGAAACCCTCCAGACCGATGGACTGGCGCAGTTTGAACAGGCGTTTGCCAAACTGCTGGAGCAGGCTGGCAATGAGGCAGGTTGAAACCTCGGCACTCCCCATAAAACAGTTTTGAACACAGTGGGCCGACGTGTATATAATGGCTCCCATGGAGGCTCTTAAGCAATATAAGAGTTCTCATAGGAGTTATTATGGCAATTTCACCCATCCCGCCACTTGTCGAGCGCGCCATTTGCAAGCTTGGCAACGACCTGTCGCTCGCCCGCCGAAGGCGGCATATTTCCCAGACTTCGCTGGCCGAGCGCATGGGAGCATCCTTGTCGACCGTCCGGCGGATGGAAAACGGCGACGTGCGCGTGCCCATCCATTTCATCGCCCGTGCCCTGCACGTCCTTGGCGAAATCCATGCGCTGGAACGGCTGCTGGATACCCAAAACGACGACATCGGTCTGGCCCTGCAAGATGAGCAGTTGCCCAAACGTGTGCGCAGCAAATCCCGTGCATCGGGGGCGCTATGAAGGCGACGGGGTTGCGCCGGCAGGTTCAGATCTGCGTCGGCAAGGCTGGGATGTCGGTTGGTTCTCTCACCTACTTCCGGCAAGGCCAAAGGGAAAACAGCGCCTTTGCCTACGAGGAGGCATGGCTCTCGAACCCGGCGCGTTTCAATGTTTCAGCCGATCTTCAATTGACATTGGGCTTCCAGCACCACAAGGCTGTCTCGTCTCAAGATTCGCCGTTTCACGGAGCGATTGCCGATACAGCCCCGGATGCCTGGGGGCGGCGCGTCATTGCGCGCGATCATGGCCGCGTCGATGAAACCCTGACGCGCGACGCAGACGCCGCGCATGATCTCATCGAGCAGCTTGCCGCGTATGGCATCGACTTGACCGAAGTCGGCGAAACGCTCCAGACCGATGGATTGGCGCAGTTTGAACAGGCTGGCTATGACAAAGGTGAGCTACACCCTTGACAAGTAGGTTGGTTTGTCATACGGTTTGAATATGAGATAAACCATGCAAAAGGAGAGGGTTGTCATGGCTTCAAGTTTATGCAATGTTGCTCAGGCTGTGGAATTTGTCCATAGATTCCGCGCAGACTGCCAGCGCGTCATTGATGAAGATAAATTGGATATCCCATTAGAAAATTTCCTGGGATTGTCCGCAAAAGAATGTGGATATGGACAAAGTCCGATTATAAAAAGAGGTTTAAACAACTACTTTTCAATGCATTCTCCAGCCCCTTTGGAGATAGGGCGAAGCCAGGCTTTGGGGAATCCAAAAGTTTTCTTGGCACATTACACTTCTTTTTATCATTGTGCGAAATCTTTTTCCATGAGATGGGGAAACACTGTTCGAGGTAAAAAAGATCCCTCGGCTTTTGCTAATGCGCTTGTTTGTAGTCGAGGTTGTTACAATTCTGGTAACGATGCAACAGGAGGAAATTCAAATTTTATTAAAGATTTGCTTGATGTTATCAGAGCAGTAAAAGTGAGGCTGTCATGTTAAAAAAAGTTCATTGTTTGGCTCTGGTTTTTTGGGTTGTAGCAACTTCTATGTCATGGTCCCAAGAGTCAAATAAAGTTTCTTTAGGCAAAGTCTTCGTAGAGGGATTATCGGTTTATCAAGCAGAACAAATTCTTCGTCTTGTTCTTAGACATGAGGGATTCAAGTTAGATATGCCCCGTATGTCTATAGAAAGAGGCTTGGCTGATGAAAAAGGAAGACGATTCATTCAGGAGCACTTCGATTTTCATCTTTACTACTCTAATCCGAATGCAGGGGCATTATCGAATTTGGGATTTTTTATTGTAAATCAAAAGAATGGAGATGTTTGGGAATTTCACTCTTGTAAACGTTTTGTTTTTCCAGCACTACAGCGCCTTCAAGAAGACATCGTGAAACAAACAGGGGTTTTGTTGATTGAGGAGAAAGTTCAACGCAAGAGGTTGGGTTGCGCAGATGAAGATTGATAGTTAACCCGCCGCGATTTCCACAAGCACTTCCGCGCCGCCCTCCGGGTGGTTTCTGAAACGCGCCTCACCGCCATGCAGATGCGCGACTTCGCGCACGAACGGCAGTCCAAGCCCGGTGCTCTTGCGCTCGGTGGCGGGACGAGGCAGCGAATAGAAGCGTTCGAAGATTTGCGATAAGGCGTATTCGGGCGCGCCTTCGCCGTGGTCGCGGACTTTCAGAATGAGCCAGTCGGAAGTTTTTTCCAGCGTGATGTCGATCACGCCGCCCGCCGGGGAGAAATCAATGGCGTTGTCGAGCAGATTGGCAATGGCCTGTTGCAGCAGGAAAGCGTCACCGTGGCAGGAAACGCCGCTTTCGGCCTCGACATTCACGGAGAGGTTTCGCCTTTGCAGCGCGGCCCGGCGCGTTTCGACGGTTTGCTCGATGAGATCGGCCGGAGCGATCTCCTGATGCCCCTCCAACTGTTGCAGTTGTTCGACCTTTGCCAGTTGCAACATGCGCTCGATCACCAGGTAGAGACGGTCGGCCTGCTCCTGGATGAGCGCGGTGAAGCGTTGGCGTTCCGCCTCGGGCATGTCGCCTTCGAGCAGTTCGGAGGCCGAAACGATGGCCGTGAGCGGGCTTTTCATTTCGTGGGCGAGATTCTGGACATACTTCTCCACGTACTGCTTGCCTTCCAGACGCTCCCGCATTACCGCAAGCGCGCGCGCAAGCTCGGAAAGCTGGCTGCCGCCATCGGTGGGCGGGGATGCCTTGTGCCCGGCGCTCACGTCGCGCGCGTAGCGGATGAGTCGGTTGATCGACCGGATGAGCCAGGCTGAAAACAGCACGCCGACCACGGTCGAGATCATCAACATGATGAGCCCGCTGGAACGGATGCGCTCGGTCATGCGCTCGATGTAGGGGGTGAGCGTTACGTTGTGCTTGCCAAAGGAAACAACGCCGATGATCTCTCCTTGCCAGAGAACGGGCGCGGCGACGTACATCCAGGAGGTTTCAGGATCGCCGAGGTCGTCCCGTGAGTTGCGCGCGCCATATTCTCCCCGCAGGGTGCGGGCAACATCCCGCCATTGTGAAAAATCCTGACCCACGTACAAACCTTCGGAGTCGAAGACGACCTTGCCGTCGGCGTCGGTGACATAGATGCGAAAGTCGATCGCCTCTTTTCGGATGCCGTATATCTCAGCGCCTGGGTTCTGCTGCCTGACGGCCTGCAGGATTTGATTGAAACGCCCGTCGGCAATACGGCCCGCTGCCAATTCAGGGGCGGCCAGTTCCGCAAGCAGGTGAGCGACGTCGACCTGTGTTTCTTCGCGTGCCTGACGCAGCCCCGGACTGATTTCGTCGGTGACGGTGTTGAGCACGAACCAGGCCGTCATGCCGAGCACGAAGAAGTAACCGAGGAAGAATCGGACGGAGATGTTCAAAGGTCGATGCTGTAGCCGAGGCCGCGATGAGTGACGATGGGGTCCTGCCCGGAGAGCGCCGCGCGTAGCTTGGCGCGTAAGGTCTTGATGTGGGTGTCGACGGTGCGATCCACGGTTTCTTCGGCGTCCGTCCACACTTTGTCCATCAGCACGGCACGGGAGTAGACGCGCCCCGGATGTTCGAGCAGACAGATGAGCAGCAGGGTTTCGTAGCGGGTGAGGTTGAGCCATTGCCCCTTGCAGGCGATGCGCAAGCCTTCGCGGTCGACCTGAAACGTTGGGGCGGACGCAGCCGTCGGCGGATGCCCCGATTCATGGTTTTTCGCGCGTCTCAGGATGGCGCGCACGCGGGAGACCAGTTCGCGCGGGCTGAAAGGTTTGGAGACGTAATCGTCCGCGCCCAGTTCCAGCCCGACGATGCGGTCGACTTCCTCGGCGCGCGCAGTAAGAAAAAGAATCGGCACGTCCGAACTCCGCCGTACTTCGCGGCAAACGTCGAAACCGCTCATGTCCGGCAGTCCCACATCGAGAATGATGAGATCGTAGCCCCCGCTCGTTGCCCTGGCAACCGCCTCGCCGCCGAGCTGGCAGCTATCGGCCTCGAACCCGTTGGCCGACAGCGCGTAAAGCAGCGTATCGGCAATGGCCTGTTCGTCATCGACTATGAGAATTTTCATGGGGCTTATGGTAGGGGCTTCAACGGGGAAATGGGAAGCCCTGCGGGAATGATTCTTCACTTTCGCTTCACATGAACCTCATGTGGCCTTCCTTTGTTGCTCACATGCGGTCTCTACGCTTGTCGTCAGAGTGACCGGGAAAGTTTCTTTCCGGCGCGTCCATCCACAAATGGGAGACCGATATGGAAACGCATTTTGAACATACGCGCGGACAAGCGCCTGAACACGCACGCGAACAGGTAGCGAGGCAAGCCGGAAAAATATTCCACAACTTTGGCAGTCGTGTCGGGCCGGTGGGAAAGTTTGTCGGCGTGCTCTTTCTGGTCTTGTGCCTGTTGATCCCGTTGGGATTCGTCGAGAGCCAGATTTTCACCCGCGCAAGCTATCAGAATCAGGTGACGGCGGAGGTTGCCAACACCTACGCGTCGGCGCAAACCATCACCGGGCCGATCCTGGCGATCCACTATCGGACAAAAACGCCCGAAAAAAGCTATCAGGATCCAGAGTCGGGCAGGATACTCACTCGGGCGGCCAGCATCAGCGAACATCTCGAATACATACCCGCCAGAAAGCTGAAGATCCGGGGCAATGCCGAAGCCAAAGACCGCAAACGCGGTATTTACAAGGCGAGGGTGTTCCATCTCGGCGCCGAGGTCGAAGGCGCGTTCGAGGCATCCGCCGATCTGATAAAGATTCCTGACGGAAGTGAATTCGTCGATGGCAATGCCTCGATCCTGTTCGGTCTTTCCGACCTGCGCGGTCTCGACTCCGATCCGGATGTGCTCATCGACGGAAAAACGTTGCACTTCAAGACGCCGAACAGCAAGCGTTTTGACGCAGTGATGAACGGCAATCGGCTGGAGATCGACCTCGGCGCGTGGACGCCCGGCAATGCGCGCACGGTTGCCTTTTCCTTTCCGCTGAAACTGTCCGGCACAGAAGCCCTGTCCATCTCGCCCACGGCGGAGAACAACATCGTTGAATTGACTTCCGCCTGGAAGCATCCGAGTTTCACAGGTCGTTTCCTGCCGCGTGAGCACGAGATCGGCGAGAAAGGTTTTACTGCGCGGTGGGAAGTTTCGCAACTCTCGCGCAACCTGGATCATGCCCTTCGAGGCGTCGATTTATCCGGAGGGCATTATATCCCGAAGGATCAGGAAGTCCTGAGAATCGGGTTCATCGAGCCGGTCACCATCTACCTGCAAGCGGAACGGGCGGTGAAATACGGCAGTCTCTTCATCGTGCTGACCTTTGCCGCGTTCTTCATCGGCGAAGTCCTGCGTCGCCGCCCGATGCACATCATGCAGTACGCGCTGGTGGGTCTGTCGCTGGCCATCTTCTTCCTGCTCCTGTTCGCGCTTTCCGAACACCTGCCGTTTGCCGTGGCTTACCTCGCGGGCGCTGTCGCCTGTATCGGGCTGATCGCCGTCTATCTTGCCGGGGTATTCAACTCCTGGCGCACGGCGTCAATCTTCGGCGGCGGGCTTGGCGTCCTCTACGGGATGCTCTTCGGCATCCTGCAACTGGAGGGCCTGGCATTGCTCATGGGCAGCCTCCTCCTCTTTGCAGCCCTTGCCGCCGCCATGTTCAGCACCCGCCGCTTCGACTGGTATCAACTCAAGCAAAGCGAAGCGATCACTGAAGCCTCGGGAGAGTGAAGATGAAAGCGATCCGGGAATCGATCTGTCGCCTGTTCCAATGGACTCCACGGCGACTCTGGCTCAGGAACTGGCAGAAGGCGCTGTTCTGGTGGGTGGCGCTTGCGTTCGTGGGCATCTGGGCGGGGCTTTACTTCAAGCATCCAAACCTTCTGTCCATGCGCGCATACGAGACGCCGATCATGTTCACGGTGGCCTGCGTCGGGCTCTGGAGCGCCCGGCGTGTCCGGAAGATTGCCATGAGCGTGTCGCTCAAGCGGGAGTCGGGGTTGCGGCTGCTGGCAAGCATTTTGCTGGTGGCGCTGGTGGTCGGCCAGGAAGGGTGGTTTCGTTGGCAGCAATGCCAGGTGCTCTGGGGGGGGCATGCGTTGTCTCGCATCGGGCAGCACTTCGTGGTGGGATTCCGGGATTTCGACGAGGTAAAACCGCTGGCCGAGCGCGGCCTGATCGGCGGCATCTACATCACCCGACGCAACCAGGTGGGCGAAACCGCCGAAAGCCTCAAGGAACGCATCAGTGAATTGCAGGCTTTGCGCGCCAGGGCAGGATTGCCGCCGCTCTTCGTGATGGCCGATCAGGAGGGGGGGAAAGTCTCGCACCTGTCGCCGCTCATCGCGCGCATGCCGTCGTTGGCAAGCCTCCTTGCCGGGAGTGAGGAAGAACTGGAATCGCGCGCCTACGTCTATGGCGAACAAAAGGGCCGCATGCTTGCCGAGGTGGGCATCAATATGAACCTTGCGCCGGTCGTCGATTTGAAGATCGAGTCGACGGAACAATGGACGGATCTGCGCACCCGCATCGTACAGCGCGCCATCGATAGCGACCCGTGGATCGTGACCCGTGTCGCCACAGCCTATGGGAAGGGGCTATCTGCCAGCGGGGTGCATCCGACCGTCAAGCATTTCCCCGGACTGGGTCGGGTCAAGGCCGACACGCATTTCGTCAAGGCGTCCCTCAAGGCCGATCCGGTGGAGCAGGCTGCCGACTGGCTGCCTTTCCGCGAAGTCACCGCCCGTACCGGCGCTGCGATGATGCTTGCGCATGTGATGTTGCCCGATATCGACCCGAACAAGCCCGTGTCGCTTTCCCGCGTCGTCGTGCAGGACGTGCTGCGCAAGCAGGACGGGATGGGCTGGAATTACCAGGGGTTACTCATTACCGACGATCTCAACATGGGCGCGGTCTACGGCGACGGCATCGGTCAGGCGGCCATTTCGGCGATGGACGCGGGGGTCGATCTGATCCTGGTTTCATACGACCCCGACCAGTATTACCGCGCACTTTACGCAACCTGGAAGGCATGGCATCGGGGAACCCTCAACG
>Ga0099364_10012491_pt1 | contig 11443 bp, 8 predicted proteins | sample TergutTh196P3_FD_73070 | JGI IMG/M metagenome (GOLD analysis project Ga0099364, IMG submission 73070) | Microcerotermes parvus P3 segment gut microbial communities from Pointe-Noire, Republic of the Congo - Th196 P3 | ecosystem: Host-associated > Arthropoda: Insects > Digestive system > Gut ...
TGTCCCACGGTTCGTCAAGCCGGATTTGTTGGTGCCAGTCTCCCGTTTCTAAAAACGGTAACAACAGGACTCGCCAACTGTGAAGCGGTTTCCCGTCGGCACCCACCGTATATGCCGGAGGAAGTGAACCATATTTGTCGTGGTACGCATGCATGGCAATCCACATTGATTTCAAGTTGAAACCGCAGTTTTGGTGACGTCCATAACGGTCACCGGTTTCCTTGGCCGCCTTGACCGCAGGCCAGAGTATTGCGACCAGGATGCCGATGATCACAAAAACAACGAGCAATTCGACAGACTTCATCTTTTTCGGTTTGGCTGCGGACGGAATGGCGGAACACAACAAACGGATTACAACGTAAAAAAATGTTGCGGGTGACGCAATCAATGTCATAGTTCCCAACCGTTCAACGACTTTGACCATATCAATACCACACAGCCTGCGTTCAGGTTGCGGGCCGTCCATATACGGATTGTAGTCATGCAACTTGACTCCCAAGAACACAGACATGAAAATGACTGCTATTAAACAAATCGTTGGAATTATACAACCGATCACTGCTATCGCAATTCTGTTTTCCGTGTCATGATGTTGTTCGAGCGTCTCTTTGGGGCGTGCATTTCCTGCCGTAATGACAAGTCTCACGAGCAAAGTTGGCAGGATTGCGAACCACGGAAAGAGGAAACCGCTTGTCACACTGGCCGCACGATCCGTAGAAAGCCGGGTTCCGATGAAAAAAACAAGGAAAGCCGCCAACAGTGCAGGGGCGAATAATGCCATACCGATTCGTACAAAGTTGGTGGGACTCCACGGTTTTCGATTGTGAAAAAAGATCGTCTCAAAGAGAACGCAATAAGCAAATATCCCTGCCAAGCCAGTCAATACGATAACAACAAATGAAGGTAGCATGGCTAAAAATCAATCTTTCAAATGGGTTTTAACCGGCCACTTACGCCCTCAACTGCCATACTTGCGGTGGCTGCAACGTGACTGCTGCCTTGCGATCAGTTGTTTTTGTCCCAAAACCCAAACCTCGTTTTTACTTCATTCAAACTGAGATTGTTTCTGTTTAACCCCAGGTCTTTGAGACCGGGAATGAGGTCAGAAACAGCAACTTGAAACGCAAGTGACCGGTTTGACCGTATTAACCCTGTCACTCACGCTTCGGTCTCTGGTTTGTGCCGTTGACTCTCCGGAAAAAATCTTACGCCGATTTTCCCGGCACACAAAGCGGGTACAGCCCATTGGCATCCGGTTTCAGCGGTGGTTCCATTGCCAGCGAAATGTCCGTCTCGGCGGGGCCGTAAACGGCACCGGCTTGGATCGTGTCGTCCCAAAGAACCTCCTGACCGTTGCGGCAGGCCATAAAACCGAGAATCCCAGCCATCGTGGTTCGTATCATGCGGTTGCCGTCGTTGACAGGTTTTCCGTTTTCGATTGAAGAGAACAACTCATAATGCTCCTGAACGTACATACTGCGTTCGCGTTCCCCGGCTGTCCAGGTTTTGTTGCCTTTCAAGTCGGTGAAGTACGGCTTCCCCGTTGCATTGAAATGGCAACGTCCCTTCGTTCCGTGCAAAACGTCCCTGTTGGAATTAAAACACTGCGTCGCACAGCGGGTCATGCCGTAAATTCGTTTTCCATCCGCAAAGTTAAGGATCATCGCACTGTGATCGAACTGGTCACCCATGGTTTCAACGAACATGGCCGACCGTCCGCCGATTCCATACGCACTGACGGGTGCTTCGTCACCGAAGGCTGACATCACGGAATCAATGTTGTGCAACAGCGATTGCAGAATCTCGTCACCAGCCAGCCAGGTGAAGTGATACCAGTTCCGGAACTGGTATTGCGTTTCCGTCCATTCCGGTTGCCGGGTGACAAGGCTGTACGGTGTTCGGATGTAATCACATTGCACCGACGTGATCTCGCCGATTTCGCCGTCGGCGATTCGTTGGAACGCTTCCCGGCGGAGCGTGTCGTAACGATAACAAAGTCCGGAAACAATCGCCGTCCCATTCTTTGCGGCGATTTCCGTTGCCTGCTGCACGATTTTGATTCCGGCGGCGTCCAATGCGTGCGGCTTTTCGACAAACAGATGCTTTTTTGCTTCAACGGCCGCCAAAGTGTATTTCGGGTGGAATCGCGACGCACAAGCAATCAGCACCGCGTCGGAATTGGCGATGACGCCCTTGTAGCCGTCCAAACCGGAAAAGCAACGGTCGTCGGGCACATCCACCCTGTCGGGAAAGCTCTCTTTGAGCGTGTTCCTGGGGTTTTTGACACGATCCTCGAAGGTATCCGCCATGGCGACGAGTTTGACGTTCGGAGTCGCCTGGAATGCGTCCTGAACGGCCCCGCAACCGCGGCCTCCGCAGCCGACCAGGCCGATTTTGATGATGTCGCTCCCCGCCGCGTGAACATTTCGGGCAGAGGAAACGGCAAATGTTGTCGCGCCGAGAACGGCACTTGTTTTCAAAAAATCACGACGTGAGGTTTGTTGGTTTGGTTTCATGGGAGTTTTCCTTGTGCTGGCAGGGTTCCTGCTGGTTGGGTTTATGTTATACTGTCCCACGCCATTAATGTGGTATTTTAGCAGGGTGGCAACCGGAAATATAAGTGACCGGTTTAACGGTACTGCTCCAGAAAAACCCGTCGCTTACGCTCCGGGCTCTGCTGTTTTCAACTTCACTTTCTTGGCGTTGTGCGTAATAGCAGGGCGGTCACGGCGTGACTGCCTTTCATTCGTTGCGTTGCATCAAACTGTGATTTCCACAATTTCACCGTCCCGGGTTGCGGATCGGTGTGCCGCTTCACAGAGCAGGACGTTATGCAAGCCATCCTCACCGCTGATCGGTTTCCCGGTGAGAATGGATCCCGCGTGTTCATCAATCACCGCCTGATAAATGTTCTCCGGCTTGTCGATAAAAACGTTTTCCTGCTTTGTAAACGTGTCGAGTTCGAGTCGCTGACGGATCGGCTCGTCGGCATAGCCGGACAGTTGGAACAAGGTGCCGTAACTGCGCAGCGCGGCGTCGGAGCCATAGACTTCGAAGCCGAGACCGGAAAGCGTACCACCCAATCCGCCCCGAAAATCGCGGAATGAAACGCGGGCGGAACAGGTCAAGCCGTTTTCGAGCGTCATCAGAATCAACGCACCGTCTTCCACCGCAATCGACATCGTTTTGGGGTAATACGTTGCGGCAATGGAACGTATCCGGCAGTCAAACAGAAATTCGGCCATGTAAAAACAATGGCTGGCCACATCGCCGATCGGGCCGCCGAGTTCACCTGGGTCGGCGCATCGCCACGTGGCCGCCTCCGCCGGGTCGTAGCCATACGCGAATTCCATGTGAAAACAGGCGTCGTTTACCGTGCCAAGCTGACCGTCACGAATCATCTCCCTTGCCTTGCGGTTCAGGACGTTTTTCGTCATCATGTGATCGACGCTCAAACTGAGATTTCGGGCTTGGGCCAGTTCGACAAGTTTTCCGGCCTCCTCACTGTTCACCGCCAGGGGTTTATCAACGATGACATGTTTTCCCGCTTCGAGGGCAACCGTTGTCAACGGGGCATGGGTACGGTTGTTCGTCGCGATGAAGACCGCTTGAACATCCGGATCAGCCAGCAGTGCGTCCGTATTTGCGTACCATTTCAGGCCGAATTGCTCGACAACGTCTTTTCGCGCCGGATTCAGGTCGGTCGCGCCGACAAGTTCCGCGTGGTTTGGCCGCCCAACACGTTCCGCGTCAAGACCGAACCCTTCTTTTGCTATCCGGTTTTCGGCGATACCGCCAAATCCGACGAGGGCGTATTTGATTGTGTTCACGGGAAATTGTTCCTGGAAAGTGTGTTTCTATGTTCATCCCGTCAAATCGCAAAACAGGGTTTGCGTGTTTTCCACGCACCTTTGGTGAAGTCGGGGAATGCGATGGGACGGTTCTCGGCAATCGAAATTCCGGACAGTTCGACCACGGCACTCATCGTCACGGAGTCGTAAACATCCAGTGGCGTCTGTTGTTTTGCGGCAACGGCATCGACCAGTTGCCGAAGTTCGCAACCGTCCGTGCCGTTGTGTCCGCCGACGTACTCCGTATCCCAGAAACGGTGATTGTATTTTTCCTGATACGGTGCCGCCGGTTCCCACTCGCCGGGTTTCGGGGAGATGCCTTCGAGGTAAATCGACTCCTTCTCCTCATCGTAAATCCCCTTGGTTCCCTGCACCATCCAGCGGTTGGCATAAGGCCGGGGAAGCTGCACGTCCAGGTTCAGCACCACCGTTTTGCCCAAGGCGGTTTTGAGGATCGACGTGACGACGTCGCCCTGTGGAAATGCCGTCGTCGCGCCGGGATGGTCGTCACCAAAACGCTGCTTCATTCGGATGTTGACTCCCTTGGCAGGCGTCGCAACGGAATAAATTTCGGTAAACCGGTCGCCTGCATTGATGTCCAGCCAACTCAAAATTGGTCCCAGCGCATGGGTCGGGTAAAAATTCCGGTTGTATTTCTTGAAATATTGAAGCTGCCAGCGTTCCCCGCCATTGGCATCGTAATAAAAATAATCGCGGCAATCGTGCGAATAAGCACAATGGGCGTGCATCATTTCGCCGAACAGTCCGAGCCGGATCATGTTCAAAATCGCAAGATTGTCCTGCCGGAAACTCCAGTTTTCCAGCATCATGCACGGCGTCTTGGATTGTTCTGAGGCTTCAACCAGTTTCCAGCAATCCTCGACGCTCGTCGCAATGGGAACCTCGCAACCGACATACACCCCCTTTTGCAGGGCGGCCAGACTGATTTCGGCATGGGTCGGCCAGCCGGAAGCGATGACAGCCAGATCAATCCTCTCCTTGTCCAGGAGTCGTTGCCAGGCTTTTTCATCGTCGGCATAGACCATCGGGGCAGGCTTTCCGGCGTCGGTACAGACCTTGGCGGCACGCTCGGCGGCGGCCTTGACAAGATCGCAAACGGCAACGACTTCGATCTCCGGGAAGGCGAGAAGGTTGCGCAATTGCCCTGTGCCGCGACCACCCGTACCAATCACTGCGAGCCGAACTTTTTTCGACTCCTCAGGTGCGGCGGTTTGGGCGGCGGTTTCCCAAGTCATCGAAGCGGCGGCAACGCCTGCACCTGCCGCCATGGCACTATTTCTTAAAAAATCCCTGCGTTTCATGGTCCTGCTCCCAGGTTGGGTTTTTTTGGCAATATCACGTATTTCATCACGGAACACATATCAGGCAACCCGAGTCATTGTAGAGTCACCGCAGCAAAAAATCAACCGCTTTTTCGCGCAAAGCCCCGACAATTCTGTGAGAGGCTGTTTGGAAATGGGCATTTTGAAGCTTGAGTCCAACCCCCTCACCCAAAAAAATCGTTAAATTCGTTCAGAAATCGATGCCGGGGATGGAATGATTCGCCAATCTGATGCAACGAAGCAGATTTTATCTGAATCGGAACAGATTTTATCTGCAACGACACGGGTTTGATCTGAATTGGAACAGATTTGATCTGCAACGATACAGATTTTATCTGCAACGACATAGATTTTATCTGCAACGACACAGGTTTTGTCTGCAACGACATAGATTTTATCTGCAACGACATAGGTTTTGTCTGCAACGACATAGATTTTATCTGCAACGACATAGATTTTATCTGAATCGGAACAGATTTTATCTGCAACGGGACCGGAAATATCGGAACCTTCGGCAAAGTTGGCGGCAAATTCGAAAGAATTGGGAGAAACGGGATCAATGTTCTCACGAAATGCCGATGTGATGTCACCAAAACCATTGTCAACGCACTGCATCAATTCCTCTCCTCCACCAACCTGCCTCACCACAGCAAAAACATTGCCCGCGTTGGCCTCATTGCCCGAAAATTCGGCTGAATCGTTACGGACTTCCGTCATCCTTCTCTTTGCCATGCTTGCTGAAAAAATAAAAACAGCAACAATCGTATGCCGTGAGTTGACGTTCCGGATTTTTCCGCATCATTTATTTCACGTTTTCCTTATTGCATGGCTGGTTTTTTGAGTATAATTGAACGACATGGTTGGCAGCTCGCAATTAATTGTGTATTAAATCAGGAAAGTTTTGTTCCCATGATCGCAAAAGACATAAAACGTGGCAATGTTGTAGTTTACAACGATTCTCCTTGCATAATCGAATCCGTGAGTGTTCAGACGCCTTCTGCGCGGGGAGCCGCGACTTTATACAAATTCAGGGCAAGAAATCTGCTCACAAAACAAAAAGTCGATATTACCCTTCGCAGCGGTGACTCGCTCAACGACGCCGATTTCCGGAAACGGGAAGTCAAATACATGTATTCCGACGCCGATTCCTGTATTTTTCTTGATCAGGCGGACTACAATCAATATTCGTTGGCCACGGTGGACATTACTGAAGAAATGCAATATGTGACGGAAAACCTTGAAGGCGTCCGCGTGCTGGTTTATAACGAAGAATGCGTCGGCCTTGAGATTCCCGCCACGGTCGAGTTGAAAGTCACCCGATGCGATCCTGCCGCCCGCGGTAATTCGGCCACTTCGCGTGCCAAGCCGGCAACGCTCGAAACCGGCGTCACGGTGCAAGTCCCCGAGTACCTTGAAGAAGGTGAAATCATCAAAGTCGATACGCGAACCGGTTCCTATCTCAGCCGCGCGAAATGAGTGGCTGACAACTGTCAAAGAGGTCTTCCCGTGATTTCAACCACAGTCAAATTCGTCCGTTGGACCGGTATTCTCCTCCTTGCGGTGACGGTTTTGGTCGCGCCCTGGTGTCTGGGGAGTATTCACACTCCGATCCAGCTCTGGCTTTTTCCGGGTGTCATGCTGAGCCTGGTTTGCGCCTCGGTCACATTGCTGTTTGACGGAAAAACCCGTTTCACATTTCCTGTTTTGCAGATTCCAATCCTGCTCATGCTGCTGTTGATTGGGTTGCAGCTTAAACCACATGATAAGGCCACGCTGGCCAAGCGGTCGCCCAAGGTTGCCGGGCTTCGCGAACAGTTGCTGCCGGCTCCGGATTCGGAGGAATACCGTTTTACCCATGAGATTTTCCCGGAAATGCAAACAAGCGACGACCCGGCACCAACCAGCATTTTTCCGGCAGCCACACGCCACCAGCTTTCATTGTTCGCGTTGGTCATCTCCGCTTTTTTCGCGGCTTCGGTTGTCTTCCGGGAAAGGACCGCGATTTTTCTTTTCGGAATCGCCGCCGTCATCAATGGTTGTGTCCTGGCCATGATCGGGATCGTGATGCGGCTGGACCCCCGGTTTGGGTTTTCCGTTGGAAACTTCTGCACGGGTTTATTCAGCACGTTCATCAACCGGAACAACGCTGCGGGTTATCTGGGAATGTGCCTTGGCCTTGCCGTCTTTCTTCTGCTGTGGTATTTCTTTCGTTCCGACCGGGAAATCGAAGACAGTCATCGCTGGGACAGACGCTTTGAGCGTGACTCCATGACAAGGACACAGTTGATTGCCTACCGGTTGACCCGCATGTTGACCGCCGGAGTTCTGACAAACGTGTTACTAGCCGGAATCCTGATCGCCGGAATCCTCGTTTCCATGTCACGAGGCGGATGCCTTGCCATGGGAGTGGCACTTTTGATCGGGTTTCTCGTGGTTTTCGCCACCCGCCGTTTTAAGCTGTCGATGCTCGGTTTTGCCCTGGTCGGTGTCATGGGGGTGGGGCTGATCTTTTGGGCGGGAATGGACGAGCGCGTCCAAGCACGCCTGGAAACCATTTTGACGGGCGATAACAGCGCACGTCCGCGCAACTGGTCGAATGCCATCGACACGGCACGCGATTTTCAATGGCGGGGTTCGGGGTTCGGAACCTACCAGTACGCGAACCTGCTGAATGATGAATTTGCCAAAAACAACCAAATCTTTGTCCGGGCGGAAAACCAGTATATCGAGATTTTTCTTGACCTCGGAGTCGGGGGGCTGCTGCTTTTCCTGGCCTGTCCGGTCACTGCCGTCGCACTTTGCTGGCGTTTGATCTGGTTGCAAAAAGATGACTGGCTGACGGCTCTGGGATGCGGCCTGTTGATTGTGATCTTGACGCAAGCGGTGGCCTCGCTGTTTGACTTCGGGCTTTATATTGTGGCCAATACCCTTTTGCTGGCCGTTTGTTGCGGTATCCTTTCCGCAGCGTCAAACGACTCTGACAGCTCCGAACAGAAGAAAAACGGCAAGGAGAACAAAAAACCGACTTGGTGGAACCATGTTTCAAGAGCCGGCCTGTTGGCTACGGGTTGCCTTTTCCTTGTCCTGAGCCACCGGGGAAATCAGGAACTCAAAAATATCCATCGCATTGAACTCGCAACGGAGCGACTTGCCGAAATAAAGGATTTTCGTACCGTCCCGCCGGAAGAACTGGCGGCGGCCATCGAACAGCTTGACGTTGCGATTCAACATCGTCCCGATGATGCGACCGCGACCGGCATTTTGGCCGATGCACTGATTGGTTCCTATCGTCAAACCCTCTATCGGGACCTGCTCGAGGTTTCCGCCCCACAACTCTCCGAAGACGAAATCTGGGCAAGAACCTCGCTCATCAACACACATGCCAGTCTTGGACGTCTGCGACGCCTCGGTTTCAACATTCCGGCTCAAGCCATCCGGGAACATCCCGCCGTCAATCAATACCTCAGACCGGCGTTCGCCAATCTGGTGCGTTCGCGGCAGTCCAATCCCATGTTTGTTGGAACGCACAGCCTTATTGCGGAACTGATTCCCATTCTCGACAAGAACGACAGCCAACAGGAATTTGAACGAACAGCCATTGAGCGCATGACGACGGTTGTTCCCTTGAGTGCCAGAGCATGGTTTGAAGCCGGGATTTTGGAACGGAATTTGGGCCGTACTGCCAATGCCAGAGTTTACTGGAAACGTTGCCTCTCGCTTTCCCGCTTGTACCTGGTGCCAATTGTGGAATTCACCAAAAATGATATGCGCGGCAACAACGCACAAACCTTGTTTCAGGAGACTTTCCCCAATTCCCCGGAGTTATTCCTGATCCTGGTGACCAGGCACTTTACGCAACGCCTGACCCCCGACTTCAATCAAGCGGCACTGGATATGCTGAAAAACTCCTGCGAAACGGCAGATGATATTACAGAAGGGGAACGCCATTTTTATCGCGGTCGCTATGAATTGCTGACCGGGCAGTACGAATCCGCGATCAAGGAACTGAGTGCTGCTTGTGTCGCGCAACGGTCAAATCATGAATGGCGATACCAACTGGCGCAGGCATATCATTCCAACCATCAATACAAGGACGCCGAAGAGGAAATCAATCTGGCTTTGTTTTATGCACCGGGAAATACGACATACACGAAATTTCGCAATGAAATAAAAAAAGCCGCCTTGACAAAATGAACCATGAATCACGTGCAATTTTGAGACGGATTGACATTCCCATCTTTTACGGTACAATGATTTATTCATCGCTATGTCGGTGAACCCATCCTGTTTTACCCAAAAAGTGATTTGAATTTGATTTGAAATTTGAAAGGATCAAACACCATGAAAAAAATGATGTCTGTCTGTTTTGCGTTCATGTTTCTTTTAGCCATCGTTGCAGGTTGCCCGCAACCCCAAAGTGGTGATTCGAAGCCCGCCAACGGCTCATCCAGCGTGGAAAGCTTTGATTCTCCCGAAGATTCCATGTCCATGACTTCATCCGATGAATTGACTGATGACACTATCGAATTCTGAACCGAACGCAAAAGTCGTCACAGTTCCCTAGGATTTTGTGTTTGCCCCCTGAAAGTTCACTGCCAGACTTTATTTTGCAAACGGCATCCGTGAACGTAAGTGACCGGTTCTCTGGTGGTTGAACGATCCTGTTATTCCTGCCCGGCGAGGTAGCGTTCTGCGTCAAGTGCGGCCATGCAACCGGACGCGGCGGCAGTGACGGCCTGACGGTAATAATCGTCGGCCACATCCCCGGCGGCGAACACGCCTTCGACGCTTGTGTTGCAGCGAAACGGCACCGGCCGGGCAATGTAACCCGTGGCCGTCAGTTCCAGTTTTCCCTTCAGAAACGCCGTATTGGGTGTGTGACCGATGGCCGGAAACATGCCCGCCGCTTCAAGACGCAACTCCGTTTCACCGACCGTACTTTGCAGCAACACGCCGGTAACGCCCGCCTGATCGTCGCCCAGCACTTCGATCGGCACACGATTCCAGAGAATTTCGATCTTTTCGTTTTCCATCGCCCGTTTCGCCATGATTTTTGAAGCGCGAAGTTCGTTGCGGCGATGCACCAGAAACACTTTTCGGGCAAATTTGGCCAGATAAGTCGCTTCCTCAACCGCTGAATCGCCACCGCCAACGACAACCACATTCTTGTCCCGAAATCGCGGCAAGGCACCATCACACACGGCACAGGCACTGACGCCCTTGTTTTTGAAGCGATTTTCCGATTCAAGCCCCAGATAATTGGCTCTCGCTCCGGTCGCAATGATGACGGTTTCCGCCTGATACGTTTGGCCGTCTGAAGCCGCCAATGAGAACGGACGTTGCGAAAAGTCAACATCGACAACGTCTTGCATTAACGTTCGCGTACCGAAATGAACCGCCTGTTGGCGCATCAACTCGACCAGTTCCGGTCCGGAAATGCCTTCTTTGTTGTGAGGCGGCAACATCGCCAGCCGGGACTGGTCGAGCGAGCCGGCAAGATAGGCTTCCAGGTCGCCAAACGGAAAGCCCGGGTAATTCTCCACTTCCGTCGTCAGAGACAATTGCCCCATCGGCAGTGTGCCGTTCGCCTGATTTTCCGCTGTCATCGCCCCTTCGATGACCAACGGCTGCAATTGCGCCCTTGCCGTATAAATAGCCGCCGTCCACGCCGCCGGGCCGCTTCCGACAATCATGACTTTTTCTGACATGGAAATCATCCCTTTTTTGTGAAATTTGTTGTTGACAAATTGCCGCTCGTCACCCTTGTGGAGCGGGGTGCCAGGTGATCGAATTGAGGTTCATGGAAATGCCCGGTCAGGGCACTCGGGATTTATATCCATTGGAAGAATCCCGTCATTGCTGCGTTCCATTCCGGCTTTAATTTTCCGGCTTGTGGTTTTGGCGAAAAATTACCGTTTCACCACTTCGTGGAACGCGTCGAGCAGTTGTTTTGTGATCGGGCCGGAGGACTCGCTCCTCGTCGAGCGTCAGTTCGGTTTTACCCGTCATCGTCAAATCCGGCTGTTCATTGCCGGGGCCAAAAATCGCTTCACGTGGCACTTGACACCATCATTTCCTTGCCCTGAAAGAGTGTTTGAGTAAACCTTATTTATACCTCATTTCCTCAAGAAAACAACCTGAATGGAGTTCAAAGTGCAGAATGCAGAGTGCAGAGTGCAGAGTGCAGAGTGCAAAGTGCAAAGTGCAAAGTGCAAAGTATTCTGCTCCTAACCACTAGCCACTAACCAC
>Ga0099364_10012492_pt1 | contig 11442 bp, 11 predicted proteins | sample TergutTh196P3_FD_73070 | JGI IMG/M metagenome (GOLD analysis project Ga0099364, IMG submission 73070) | Microcerotermes parvus P3 segment gut microbial communities from Pointe-Noire, Republic of the Congo - Th196 P3 | ecosystem: Host-associated > Arthropoda: Insects > Digestive system > Gut ...
GAGGAGATCAAGGAAGCGGGTTATCCGATAGATAAGGAGCCCAAGCAGGCTGTTGACAAAAACTGGCAATTCTGGCTCACGGATCCGGATGGTATTCGCATTGAGTTTATGAGCTACGATCCCGACTGTCCGCAAATCAAATTCGCCAAGGAGTTTGAAAGCGGGTCTCACAGTGGATAAATTAAGCAGCAGCACAGTAATTAAAATCGGTATTGTTACCAATGACATTGTGGATGTCGTTAATCGCTACGGCCGACTCTTCAACCTTAAAGAAGAGCCTGTGGTAAACGTGCCCGACCCGGCTGCTCCCAAGCCCGCCGCAGAGGGCGCTTACAAGCGTTATAAGGGCCGGGAATACAAAATATTGTTGAAATACGCCCACATCAATCTTGATCCTGTATATTTGGAGATACTTGAGCCCTTTGACGACACGCCAAGCCCTTGGCTCGACCATCTGAAAAAGTACGGAACCAGCATCTGCTTCATATCTTTTTATGTTCAAGGTTTCAGGCATGAGATCGACTTGATGGAGAAGGAAGGATACAAGCAGATATTTGAAGAGGAAAAGGGTCATGAGCGGTACGCCTACTTCGATACCCTTGATAAGCTGGGGATTACAATCGAATTGAAGGAAAGAGGAGAAATGTAATGCGCGCGCTCATAACCGGGGCCGCACGAGGCCTTGGACTTGAAATCGTCCGTGAGGCGATCAAGCGCGGGCATCACATCGCGGCGGTCGTTCGGCCTGAAAGCGATATCTCAGACCTTAATGCCGTTGCACATGAAAATCCTCAGTTGCTTGACATTCACAAAACGGATATCACCAACTCAGAGCAGGTTGCGGAATCAGTGTCGAAGATGACGGAAAAATGGGGCGCCCTTGACGGCTTGATCAACAACGCAGCAATCCTCATCGGCCGCTATGATTCGATTGATGAGCTGAGTCTCGAAGATGTGCGCCGGAGTTTTGAAGTTAACGTAATCGGCAATATGAACATTGTACAACAGTGCCTGCCGCTGCTGTACAAAGGAGAGAAGCCTGTGGTTATCAATGTTTCAAGCGAAGCCGGCACAATTGTGAACGCTTTCCCGTTAAATTACCCATACGCAATATCAAAGACCGCTGTAAACATGTTCACCGAGCGGCTCCGCACTCATTTCGAGGACAAAGGTATCTTAGCATGGGCCGTTCATCCCGGCTGGATGCGCACCGCAATGGGCGGCGACGCTGCCCCTGTGGATCCTGCGGTGACAGCTTGGGGCTTCTGGGAGATTATGGAGCGTAAAACCGTCATTACAAGCAAAATCTCTTTCATCGACGCTACGGGCAGGCCGATGCCTCTATAAAAATTAACCGGGAGGTTATGTTATTGAGTATAGAAGCCATTGATGAGTTGATTCCTGCAGGAAGTTTCAGTCATAGTTGTATCGTCGTTGACGATATAGAGAAAACATATGAGCATTATTCCAAAATTTCCGGCGCGGAATTGACCGTCCTGAAACAGACAAACGAGCCGGAGATAGCAAAGGTGATTTATCGCGGCCAAAGCACGCCGACGAGGGCTCGTCAGTTCTTTGTCACTTTAGGCGGCTTACGCACAGAGGTGCTTCAGCCGGACGAACACCCCAGCGTATGGGCCGAAGTCCTCAAACGCCAAGGCGGGAACAGCTTGCACCACATGGGATTCAACGTGGAAAGCGCCGCGCCCGTCATCGACTTCTTCGCGGAAAAAGGGATGATGGTACTGCAGACAGGGAATTATATAGGAGGACGTTACACCTATATTGATACATTGGATGCGCTTGGCATGATTATCGAGTTATTGGAAACCGTGTGAATGTAGTTGTATTGATGTTATTCAATGCGGGCAAATTCCAAAAAACCTTGGTTTGAGAACTTGCTCGCTATGAATTATAAAAAAAGAAGGAGGGAAACATAGTGAAAAAGATTTCCAAAGCGTTAGCGCCGGTACTTTGTCTTATGTTCTTGTTTGCCGCTTGCGGCACAGCTATTGGCTCAGTTGCGGCCGGGGGTGAAACCAAAGTCGTAGAGGTGTGGGTTGGCGACTGGTGGGCGCCTGAAAAAGAATGGATCGAAAGGCAATTCGCCGAGGATAATCCAGGCTGGGCCGTCAATCTTGTACTGCAGCCGGTGGCGGGTTATCTTGACAGCGCCATTGCCGCGGTTGCCAGCGGCAGCGGTCCTGATGTCCTTGACCTTGACACGCTGATGATCCCCAGCGCCATTGACGTGGGGCTGATCATGCCCTTGGACGATTTCATGAGCCGCAACGGCATCACCGCGGACATGTTCGTTGAAGCGAACTACGACGCCGGCGTGGCAAGAGGCGGTAATTATTCCATCCCAAACCGCAACGCCCCTATTTCCTTGTTCTATAACAAGACGATGTTCGATGAGGTCGGTGTTGATTATCCCACTGATCGCATGGCTCTTGCGGATTTCGTGGCCCTGTGCAGGGAACTGAACGAGAAGCTGGGCGAGGGCAGATACGCGTTCGGTATCGCCGCGACAAAAACCGACCAGGCCAACGTCATGACCTCGTTTGGTACGTTCCTTTGGGGCGCGGGCGGAGACTTCCTTAACGCCGACATGACCCAATCCGCCATGAACACGCCCGGATCCGTTGCCGGAATTAAGACATGGGTTGAGCTGTATACGGTAGATAAGGTTGTCCCGGAAGGCAGTATAGATTACGCCATCACCCGTGACCTGTACCCGTTGGCACAAAACCAGTCCATCGCAATGTTCCCGCTCAATGATAACAACATGGCGAATCTAAGAAGCGGGCAGGCTGACGGCAGCATACAGGATTTTGAATGGGGCCAGGTCTTACTGCCCGGTTACGGCCGCGCCGCGGGCTGGTCTTTCACCATCCCCACCGGCACCGCCAATCTCGAAGGCGCCGAATTATTCATCAACTGGTATATCAAGCCTGAAGTGGCGTCCCGGAATAACACCGTTATGCCCGCTATCATTGAAGCACAGAGTTTTGGGAGATGGGGTGAGCCCAATCTTGAGATTTTCTACCGCCAGATGGAATATCTAAAGAACGCGCCGCCCACGCCCAAGTGGTCCGATATTCAGATGCTTGTGATTGAGGAACTTCAGAACGCGCTGACCGGCACCATCACTCCAGAGCAGGCTGCCGCGAACATGGACGCCGGAATAAACGCGTTGCTGTAAAGATTCTTAACCGGGGAATTTAATTTGTCCCTGTGTCCGCCTGGCTGTCCGATGCAAATCTAAATCAGGGTTAGTATCAGACAGCCAGGCGGTATAAAATTTACTAAAATGTCTTAGGCAATATTCGTTTAAGCTTAACGATAGCGGGAGGAGGATAAGCCTGAAAAACACGGAATATACCCCAACGAAGAAATTGCAGATGCGGAAATATGGAAAGTGGGTCACCGGTTGGCTGTTCGTATTACCTTGTGCGGCTGTTTTGACGCTTATGGCTATTTATCCTTTGATTCAAGTGCTGCGGTTTAGTGTTTCGGACGTAAGTATAATTGGATTCCAAACCGAGTTTAGCGGCACGCGGAATTTTCAAAGGATATTCTCTAATCCGGCCTTAGTGACCGTTCTTCGCCAAACCGTTATCTGGACGGTAGTTTCTCTTGCTCTGCGAATTCTTATCGGCTTTTCCGCTGCCCTGCTGATAGACACCGGAATGAAAGGCAGAACATTCTTTCGTATTTCCATGCTTATACCGTGGGTGGTTCCATCTATTGTTGCCGCAAATACATGGCGTTGGGTATATAACCCGGATGTTGGCTTGATCAATATATTTATGCGCCGGATTATTCCGGATTTCAGCGTGGTATGGTTCAGGGATTTCGCGATGGCTTCCGTGATCGCGTCCTATGTATGGACAGGATTCCCGTTTATTATGCTGATGGTAATGGCCGGGCTTCGGGGCATCCCGTCCGATTACAAGGAAGCCGCAAGGATTGACGGAGCCAACTCTTTTCAAGTGTTTTGGCATATCACCCTGCCAAACCTGAAGAACATATTGATGATCGTTATTGTGCTTGAGCTGATTACCGGATTCAACGCCTTTGACCTTATCTTCACCATGACCGGCGGCGGTCCCGGCATGCAAACCACGATCCTTGGCATTATGATCTACAATCTCGCCTTTGTGAGCCGGGATTTCGGGCGCGCCTCCGCGGCTAGTGTCTTACTCCTCGGAATAGTCTTGATTTTCTTTTTGATTTACACGCCTGTTACGGCGGCGGGTAACCGAGCTAAAAACCGGAAGGGAGCACCGAAATAATGAAAAAGAATTTGCCGTTTCAGATATTCGTCTACGGTTTTAGCCTGCTGATTCTTATATTCGCGCTGGTGCCGTTCTTATGGACTGTCGTCAGCTCTCTTAAATTTGATTCGGACATCTATACAGCCAGATTTTTACCTACAAATCCCACCCTTAGTAATTACATAAGCGTTTTGAATGATCAAAGAATGATGGGCTTTTTCTTCAACTCGGTAAAGATTTCGCTTCTCTCTACTTTTGTGTCCACAATTGTTGCCATTCTGGGCGCTTATGGGTTTTCACGCTATAAATTCCCGGGGCGGAACATGCTTTTATATTCCATCATGTTCACGCGTGTACTGCCCCGCGTAACATTGCTCATCCCATTCTTCGTCATACTTTCGCGGCTAAATATGGCCAATACGATACAGGGACTGTCCCTGGTGTACATGATAATAGGGATGCCGGTATCCGTGTGGCTGCTGAAAGGGTACATTGATAATATCCCTTATGAGATAGAGGAAGCCGCTCTGATTGACGGCTGCGGACCGGTACAAACATTGGTGCGCGTGGTAATTCCCATAATCTCTCCCGCTATCGCGGCGATCAGTATGTTCGCTTTTATCCTGTCGTGGAACGAATTTCTCTTCCCCCGCGTGCTGACAACCTCCCCCGATATACGGCCTATTTCCGTTGGGCTCGCGTTTTACATCGATGACGTCGGAGTAAGGTGGGGTATGCTTATGGCCGCATCCGTCCTTATGAGTATACCGGCGATAATCGTTTTCAGCTTCGCTCAGAAATATATCGTCCACGGCCTTAGTGAAGGCGCCGTCAAAGGATAACGCCGTTTACCCATGTCGCCGTCCGAACCGATTAATATGAAATACTCTCTGTGCGTCGCTCCGCTTTTTGAGGGATATGACTATTACGACAAGGTAAAGCTGGCCGCGGAAATCGGCTATGACGGCGTGGAATTCTGGAAAACGGATCAGTTTGAACCTTCGCGAATGCGCCGCGTATGCGATGAATACAATGTACGCGTGGTTACTTTTGTCTGCCGTGAAGCCTGGGTACATAATTTGTCATGCCCGCCCCGAATAGTGCTGCAAAACATCGAGGAGAATCTGCGAATTGCGTCGGAGATGAACGCGGAATTCCTCCTGTTGTTGAGCGGCAACCGCTTGCACAGCGTTTCATGCCAACAAAGCGTTATAACGGAAAATCTGCGCCGAGCCGCGCCTCTCGCGGAAAAATATGGTACTCGTCTTTTATTGGAACCGCTTAACAGCCTGATAGACCACAAGGGATATTTTCTTGACAATTCCGGCGTGGGCTACGAAATCATGAAATGCGTCGATAACCCGTTTGTCAGTTTGCTTTTTGATATTTACCATATGCAGGTCATGGAGGGGAATATGACCGCAAGCCTCACCGCCAACGCCGAATACACCGGACATATTCATGTAGCCGGTGTTCCGGGGCGGTGTGAGCCTTACCGCGGAGAGCTTCATATCCCAGCGATTCTCACTGCTTTGGAGCAATCGGGCTACAAAGGTTATGTGGGGGCGGAATATCTGCCGACGGAGGACGACGGCGCCGCTCGAACGTTGAAATATCTGAAACTGCGCGGTGAAGGGAGAGCCTGATGGAAAAACTAACTGTCGGAATTATCGGATGCGGCGTTATCAGCGAAATTTACCTTAAAAATCTTACGAGCCGTTTTGCGGGCGTACGTGTAAAATCATGCGCAGACCGTTTCACTGAGAAGAGTGAGCAAAGAGCTGACCAATTCGGTATCCAAGCCGAATCGCCCGAGAATTTGCTTGCCGACCGGGAAATCGACGTCGTATTGAACCTTACCAACCCGGCAAACCACACCGAAATATCACTGGCGGCATTGCGGGCGGGCAAGCATGTTTTCTCCGAGAAGCCGCTTGCGCCGTCGATTACCGAGACTAAGCTTATCTTGTCGGAAGCAGGCAAGAGGAAACTCCGCGTCGGTTGCGCGCCCGATACTTTTCTTGGCGCCGGCATACAAACCGGGTTAAAAGCCGTGGCGGACGGCTGGATAGGCAGACCGGTCGCCGCCGCTGCCTTTTGCGTCTGCCGCGGACATGAGCGGTGGCATCCATCCCCCGCTTTCTACTACCAGGCGGGAGGGGGCCCGCATCTCGACATGGGGCCTTATTACATCACTGCTTTGGTCACGGCTCTTGGCAGCGTAAAACGAGTTACCGCGATGGCCAGCGCGGCTTTTAACGAGAGGGTTTTTAACGCGGGCGCGGACAAGGGTTCGTCTTTCCTGGTGGAAACCAACACACACTATTCCGCGTGTCTTGAATTTGCCTGCGGGGTTATAGCCACGGTGATGTTTTCATTCGATATCTGGGCCACTAACCTGCCTCGCGTCGAGATATATGGTACCGGCGGCAGCCTTTCCATGCCGGATCCCAACTTCTTTGACGGTCCGGTTATGATAAAGGGCGTTGGTCACGGCGACTTCACTGAGCTTCCATTGCAAAGCGTTTTCACAGAAAACCTCCGCGGTATCGGCCTGGCTCAAATGTGCAAAGCCATCCGGGACGATAGGGAACACATAGCCAGCGGAGAGCTCGCCGCTCATGTTCTGGAAGTTTTAGTCGCTATGGACAAATCGGTGGAACAGGACGCGCCCGTGGAATGTGAAACCGTCTGCAAGCAGCCCCCCTTACTGCCGGCGGGCCTCACAGAAGCGGAGTATGGTTTTTAAGTTCCCTCGTATATTATGCAGCTATGGCATTCATTAAATTTCGGAGGTGCGCTCTATGATCCGCAATCCTATTCTGCCGGGCTTTAACCCTGACCCTTCCATCATCCGGGTTGAAAATGATTATTACATCGTTACGTCCACATTTGAATGGATGCCGGGTATTCCGCTCTACCATTCGCGTGATCTCATTCATTGGCGGCAGGTGGATAATCTTCTTAAGACCAAGAAATATTTAGATATGACCGGGGAGAGGCCCTCTCGCGGAGTTTGGGCCCCCGCCCTGACCCATGATGAAAAAACCAAACGTTTTTATCTTGTGTATTCAAATGTACACAATCAGACAAGGTCATTTTTTGACGTTGATAATTTTCTTATTTGGTCGGATGACCTGTTTGGCGTATGGAGCGACCCTATCTACCTGAATTCCAGCGGATTCGACCCGTCACTCTTTATTGACGATGACGGCAGCTTTTGGCTTGTAAATAAAGATCGCGACTTCCGCCCCGAGAACGTAGACAAACGCTCCATTGTACTCCAGCGTTACGACTGGGACGGCAAGGCACTTGCGGGAGAGCCGGCGGTAATCAGCCGAGGCGCGACAGAGCGCCGCTTTGTTGAGGGAGCGCACATTTTCAAAAAAGACGGGCTCTATTACCTGATCGCTGCCGAAGGGGGCACCGGCTACGGCCACGCCGTCGCTCTTTCCCGAGCGAAGGAAATTACCGGACCTTACGAGTCCTCTCCTTACGGCGTGATCCTGACCAGTCAACCGAAGGAATTCGCAGCCACAGAGAAAACCCATTTCATGATGCCGGAACAATACAATCCCGAAGCCCAACTGCAAAAAAGCGGCCATGGTTCGCTGGTGGAAACCACAAGCGGAGAGTGGTATATGGCGCATTTGTGCGGCCGTCCCGTAATGCCTCAGATGCGCTGCGTATTGGGCCGTGAAACCTCCATTCAGAAAATGGAGTGGACAGACGATGGATGGCTGCGTATGTCCGATGGTTCAAACCTTGCCAAAGTAATGGTTCCCGCGCCCAATCTTACAGTCCATCCCTTCCCGCCGGAAAACCCGCTTTGTGATTTCGATGAAGCAGAGCCGCCTGTTTATTTTTGCACGCCGCGTAATGAGATTACGCCGGACTGGGCGGATTTTACATCCCGCAAGGGATATTTACGCCTGCGCGGCAGGGAATCCCTTTCCAGTTATTACCGTCTCAGTCTCCTTGCCAGAAGGCTCACGTCCTTAAAAACCGAAGCCACGGCTCTTTTGGAATACGCCCCAACCCATTATCATCATCTTGCGGGTATCACCTGCTACTACGACAGCGAAAGCCACTTCTGCCTGTACAAAACCTATGACGAAATAAAACAACAGGAGATTCTCGCGGCGTATGCTTTTGAACACAACGCCATGCGGATGATCGGAAAGCCGTTGGCGATTAAAGCCGGCGCCCCCCTTTGGCTGCGTATGACAGTCGAGGTGGACAAGCTTCATTTGTTGTACAGTACCGACGGAGAAGCGTATCAAACCTTTGGTGACCCGCAAGACATCACCGTGCTGTCTGATGAACACAGCAAGTGCGGATGCTTCACAGGGACATTTATCGGCGTTTTTGCTCAGGACACCCATACGCAAAGCAAATGGGCGGATTTCGACTGGTTCCGTTACGATGTTCTGGAATGAGACACAACCTTAACGAAACGCTGCGCGAACGCAGACCGATAATAGGCATAACCATGGGTGATCCGGCCAGTATCGGCCCCGAATTGTCGATACGTGTACTTGCGTCGGAATGGGTATACGATGAGGCCCGGCCATTGATCGTCGGCGACGCGGTTGTTTTACAGGAGGCCCGTAAAATGCTGGGACTGGAGGATATCGCCATCCGTCCGATCGAAGCGGTTTCAGAGGCGCGGTTTGTCCATGGTACAATAGATGTGCTGGATCTTGGTCTCGTCGATACATCCGCGCTTCGATACGGGCAGATTTCAGCCACTACAGGCGAGGCGTCTTACCGTTATATAGAAAGGGTCATTTCTCTGGCTTTGTCCGGGAAAATCGATGCAACAGTTACCAACGCAATCAGCAAGGAAGCGCTTAACATGGCCGGTTACAAGTACTCCGGCCACACCGAGATATATGCGGCACATACCAAAACCTCCAAATATACCATGCTTCTCGTCCACGATAATTTGCGGGTAGTGCACGTTTCGACCCATGTGTCGCTGCGAAGAGCCTGCGATCTTGTGCGTCGTGAACGGGTGCTTGAAGTAATCGGCATTGCTGATGCGGCGTGCAAAGATATGGGTATTGAATGCCCGCGGATCGGCGTAGCGGGCCTGAACCCTCACAGCGGTGAGAACGGAATGTTCGGTTATGAGGAATTGGAGGAGATCATACCAGCCATCGAAGCAGCAAAAACGGCGGGTATGAGCGTGGATGGCCCATTGCCGCCGGACACTGTTTTTCCTAAAGCCCGGGGTGGCTGGTATGATATCGTGGTGGCGATGTATCACGATCAGGGGCATATCCCGTTGAAGTTGGAAGGTTTTGTTTATGATAAGACAATGGGCAGATGGCAGACTGTGTCCGGCGTGAATATTACACTGGGTCTTCCTGTCATACGCACCTCCGTTGACCACGGTACCGCTATGGATCAGGCGTTCAAAGGAACTGCCAGCGACGCAAGCCTTGCAAGCGCCATCCGACATGCTATAAGTATTGCAAACAGGAAGATTTCTGAAGAGAAATAATGGTTTCGGGATGAGCAAAACGTAAGGAGGGTGAAGAAATAAACCGTTATTTGATTATTGCGGATGATATTACGGGTGCAAATGAAACAGGGTTGCATTTTACCCGCAGAGGGATTCCGGCCATTGTTTCTTTCAATCCTGTCATGTTAGCGGAAAGCGACCGCAGTCTTGTGCTTGAAACCGACAGCCGAGCCCTTGATGGTTCGGCAGCTTACGAAAAACTGCGCGAATTGTGCAATGAAATTGATTTCAACGCTTTTCGGCACGTTATTAAAAAGGTGGATTCGACGCTGCGGGGCAACATCGCCTGGGAAGTGCGCGCGGTGGATAATGCTTTTGGCGGTGACATGGTGTTCTTAATGCCGGCTTTTCCCGATATGGGCAGAACAACTAAGGGCGCGGTGCAAATGATTTTCGGCAGACGAATCATAGATACTGAGTTCGCCAGTGATCCAAGAACCCCGGTTGTAGAGGACAATCTTGTCAAGCTTCTGGCGGCAGCGTACAGCGATAAAGTCACCCATTTGACAATCAGGGACATTGAAGCAGGGCGTTTTGACTTTTCATCGGGCCGGCTTTACGTGTCCGACGCCGTCACAAACAGCCATATGCAAACAGTAATTCACGCGGTTCTGCAAACAGGGAAAAGCGTGTTGTGGGTAGGAACGGCAGCCATAGCGGACAATTTGCTGGAAATTGAACACCCAACACTGCCGGCAATGGCGTTAGTGGCCAGCGTCAGCGAAACCACCCGTAAGCAGGTTCGTTACGCGGAAAAAAACGGTGTCCCGCTGGTTGTAGTTCCTGCCCATGAACCAATTGGTGAGGACATAAATCGGTTCATAAGAGAGGCTGTGGCGCATTTAAAACTAAAAAAAGATGTCATTGTGTTGACTGGCGCCGCATATGACCGTGCTGAACTGGAAAATTCCGTTGTCTCTGGAGATTCGTTCGATTCCAGCGCGGCCGGAGAACGCATACAGGCAATTATGGGTGAAATCGCGGCGGATATCTTGAAACAGACGGAAATCTCCGGCATATTCCTGACCGGAGGCGATACGGCAAAAGCGTTTTTTACCCAAATCGGCGCGCACCGCTTTCGGATTTTATCTGAGGTGTTGACGGCAATCCCTCTTGCGCAAATTGTGGGCGGGTTTTATGATGGCTTGAAGGTGATAACAAAAGCCGGCGCTTTTGGAAAAGAGGACGGGTTGCTGTTCGGTCTGCGAAAACTTAAAGAGAAAAATTAGGATTGTCAAGTTTTAAGGAGGAGTCGTATGAAAAACGCTTTGGTCACAGGCGCAGGCGGCGGGCTTGGCCACAACATTTGTGCGGAATATGTCAGGCGCGGTTACCGCGTGTTCGGCTGGGACTACAAAAGAAGCGCCGCCACCGATGAATTGGAGGAAACGTACGACGGCAGTTTGTTCATGTCAGCGGTGGATGTGGGCAATTATCCATCGGTGGAGCAGGCGGCGGCGGAGCTGTCGGCATGTACCAATAGCCTCGACGTTATTGTCAATGCCGCGGGGATATTGCCTCCGAACAGCGCTATGCAGCTTCCGGATTTCGACATTGACGCTTCTTTAGCTGTATATAACATAAATTCGCTGGGGCCTCTTCGTGTTATCAAGGCCCTGCTGCCTCTGCTAA
>Ga0099364_10012493_pt1 | contig 11441 bp, 10 predicted proteins | sample TergutTh196P3_FD_73070 | JGI IMG/M metagenome (GOLD analysis project Ga0099364, IMG submission 73070) | Microcerotermes parvus P3 segment gut microbial communities from Pointe-Noire, Republic of the Congo - Th196 P3 | ecosystem: Host-associated > Arthropoda: Insects > Digestive system > Gut ...
TAATGAAAACGGCAAAAAAAGTTTTATTTGAACTGCCGGCGGTTTATACTGCCGATGTTTTTGAGTACGGCTCCTCGCTGTATATTGGCGCGGGACCTGAAAAGGACGGCGTAGTGAAATTGTATGACATGAACAGCGGCTCTATTGAATGTATCGAGCCTGTTCCGGGCGGAACGATGAGTTTGATGCCCATACCCGGCGAGGACAATACGCTGGTTTCGGTTATGGGACTTTTCCCGCCTTTCATCGGGTTCGAGGGAGGCATTTATATCCACAAAAAGAAAGATAAATCGTGGAAAACAGAAAAAGTTTTGCATATTCCCTTTGCCCACAGATGTGATATTTTGACGATAAACGGCGTGAACTATTTATTCTCTGCCTGTGTAAGTAAATATAAAAAGAATGTCGAGGACTGGAGCGAATCGGGGCAACTTTATGTTACGGATTTGAGCAAAGGAATTTGGGAAAAAGAGATTGTCGTAAGCGATTTATGGAAAAATCACGGCATGTTGAAATGTTCGTCCGAAGCGTTTCCGCCCCTTCGGTCAAAAACCGCGCATGATATACTTTTTATATCGGGCATAGAAGGCGTCTTTGCGATATATTGGACGGAAGGAGCATTCAAAACCGAACAAATTTTCGATAAGGAAGTAAGCGAATTTACATTTGTAACTTTTGACGGAGCGTTGCACATGGCAACCATCGAACCTTTTCACGGCAACAGTTTCAACATCTATCGCCTTGACCGCCATTGGCAAAAAGTTTACAACTCGCCTTTGGAGTTCGGACATGGACTAAGCGCGGGTTATTTCCGCGGCAAAGCCTCTGTGGCTGTCGGAAACAGACGCGGCACAATGGCGCTCGAACTTACACAATACGAAAATGGACAATTTGCAAAACACATATTGGAAGAAGACGTTGCGCCAACGCAAAGCAAATTTTTTACCCACAAGGGCGTAGAGTACCTTTTAAGCGCAAATCAAAACAAAAATGAAGTAACAATTTATTATTAATATGAAAACACCCAAAAATATCGTATATGAAGAACTTGTCGAAATGAAAGCGCTTCCCGGACGAGACCTCAGATGGCTGTTTACGCCCGAAAGCGGCGTCAGCGAATCGTTTTCCTTCAATGTGGTTGTCATCAAACCCGGCAACACCGTAAAGCCTGCCCACTCGCACCCGAATCACGAAGAACTGATATATATTATCAGCGGCGAGGGCAAGGCGTATATTGACGGCGAGGTATATCCCATTCACGGCGGCACGGCGGGTTTGTTTCCTAAAAAATCAATTCACATGTTGCGAAACTCAGGCAGCGCAGACATGAAAGTCGCTTGCTTCTTCACGCCACAAGCAACAATGTCCGATTATACATTTCACGAAGACATTATTTTTCCAGAGTAATAAATAAAAAACAGGAATATCATGCAAAGAATTATCAACAATCCGGATTTGGTCGTAAACGAAATGGTCGAAGGCTTTCTTGAAAGTCATAAAGATATTGTTTCCCCGACCTCGAACTCAAGAGTTATAAAGTATAAAAATGCTCCCGTCAAAGGAAAGGTAGGTATTGTTACCGGCGGCGGATCGGGACATAAACCTGCATTCATAGGCTATATCGGCGAAAACATGGTGGACGCCGTAGCGGTGGGCGAAATTTTTTCTTCCCCCACCGCCAAATCGTTTTACGACGCCGTGCGCGAAGCGAACGCAGGCGAAGGAGTAGCGGTGCTGTACGGCAACTACTCCGGCGATAATATGAATGTGAAAATGGCGAGGTCGCTTGCCGATGATGACGATATTGTCGTAAAAACGGTGGTTGCCAACGACGACGTCGCCTCCGCTCCGGTAACGGAAAAAGAAAAGCGCAGAGGCGTTGCCGGCGAAATTTTCATGTGGAAAGTAGGAGGTGCTAAAGCCGCGCAGGGAGCAAATCTCGACGAAGTTATTGCGGCAGCCCAAAAAGCTATCGACAACACGCGAAGCATAGGCATAGGACTTACGCCCTGCACTATTCCCGCCGTAGGCAAACCCAACTTCTCGATAGACGAGGGTAAAATGGAACTCGGAATTGGTCATCACGGAGAACCGGGCGTTGCCATAACCGAGCTTGCAAGCGCCGACCAAATGGCGGCAATGTCTTTGGACAGAATTTTGGGAGACGATATTGACTTCGGCAAAGGAGATAAAGTTGCCGTACTTGTTTCCGGACTTGGCGCAACGCCCGTTATGGAACTTTATATATTCTTCCGCGAAGTAGCCCGATTACTTGAGCAAAAGGGAATTATCATCCACCGCAGTTATGTTGGGAATTATTTTACTTCGCTCGAAATGATGGGCGTAACGCTTACCCTTATGAAACTCGACAAGGAACTCGAAGAACTTGTGGACATGAAAGCCAACGCCGTAGCCTTAAAACAATTTTAAAAATTGAAATAGAACAGCATGAACTATTTTTCAAATAAAGACAATGCGGCGATTATTGTCGAACTGTGTCATCAAATCGAGGCAAACAGAAAATACCTGAGCGATGTGGACGGATTGATAGGAGACGGCGACCATGGAGTAAACATGAGCAAGGGATTTTCAACGGCGCGCGGACAAATCACCGATGCAGACAATTTTTCTGCGGCATGTAAAAAGCTCGGCGATGTGCTGCTGCTCGAAATAGGCGGCTCGATGGGACCAATCTACGGAACATTTTTCCGCTCGATAACGAAAGCGACAAAAGCGCATGAAAATATTGACGTCCAAATTATGACGACAGCATTGGAAACAGCCTTGAACGGCATTATGGAAATCGGTGGCGCTAAACTCGGCGACAAAACACTGGTAGATACGATTTATCCGGCGGTAGAGGCTTTTAAATCCGAAAGCGATTTCGGCGCGGCGATAGACAAGGCTGTTGCGGCAGCCGAAGCCGGTATGAACTCAACAAAAGACATGGTTGCGAAAGTTGGTCGTGCGGCAAGATTAGGCGAAAGGTCTGCCGGAGTTTTGGACGCTGGCTCCGTGTCGTCTTTTATTATTCTTAAATCGTTGCTGAAAGGCATAAAACAGCAACTTCGATAGACTATGAAAAAATTATATAAATTATTATTTTTGACAGGTTTTCTATTGGCTGTTTCCTGTTCGGGCGGCGGTCAAAAAGTGAAAACCGGCAACGAGCCGAAACTTGTTTTTCGGCTTGCGAACGAACTGAAACCCGACAGCAAAATCTGGGAGGCTTCCAACTTACTGAAGGAGGAGCTTGAAAAGGCTGCTCCGGAACTTGGCATTGAAGCGGGAGAAATAAAAGTTCACTTTTTCGACCAAGGCTCGATTGGAACGGAAAGGCAGTTGCTCGAAAATTGTTACTTCGGCGTAATTGAAATGGTACAGGTCAATTCCTCAGTCGTAACCACACTCGATCCCTGTTTCAGTGTCCTCGACCTGCCCTATCTTTTTGTATCGGAAGAACAACTCAAAGAAGCGCTTTATGGCGAGATAGGCGAAGAATTTTTACACAGCCTTACTTCCAGCAGATTACTCGGTCTCGGCTTTTACGGCAACGGATTTCGCAATTTGTTTTTCAAACAAAATCCGCCGAAACAGATTGCTACGCCCGCCGACCTGCGCGGCTTGAAAATCAGGGTTATGGAAAGTCCTGTGATGATTGGCTCAATAAACGCTATTGGAGCTACGGCAACCCCCATCCCGTTTTCGGAACTGTTCCAATCCATCAAAACGGGCGTAGTTGACGGAGCCGAAAATTCGGCAAGAATATTTATGTCGTACAAATATTACGAAGCGGGCTGCAACCAGTTTGTCCTTACCGAACATTTTGCCACTCAGCATATTATCGTTACTAACAACGAATGGTTTAACTCGCTCGAAAAGAAATACCAAGAACGTATCCGCGAAGCGGTAAAACTGTCGCAGCCCAAATTCGACCGCATTTGGGACTTGGCTACCGAAGAATCTTTAGCCGAAATGAGAACGCAGGGAGTAAACATTGTCGCGATTGAAGATAAAACGCCTTTTGTGTTGCGGGCAAATGCCGTTATAAGCGACTTTGAAACTAAGAGTTCCCAAGAAATACAGGAACTTATACATAAAATTAGACTGCTGCGCGATAAATACATATCGGTTGAGCAGAACGAACAACATAATGAAACAACAGGCTTATGAAATATTTTGATAAAATAATTAATTACTCTTTGTTTGTCATCCTTGCAGTGATGGTAAGCACAATGGCGTGTAATGTTTTTTGCCGTTTTACGCTTAAATTTTCCATTTATTGGGCTGATGAACTTGCTCAATCGCTGCTCGTATGGCTCACTTTTCTTGGAGCGGCAGTGGCAATCAGAGAGTCGTCGCACTATTCTTTCGACACAATTCAAAACAGCCTTAAAGGCGCTACGCTGAAGACATATAAAATCTTAGGCAATGCGATTGTTATGGCAATGGTCGCAGCAATGTTATACTGGAGTTCGATAGTAACTGTCGGCATCCGCTCGTGGATTATGCCGGCAATGGGCGTCAGCAGAGCGCTCCTTTATGTAGCTTGCCCCGTAGGCTGCATATTTATGCTTATATACAGTCTCAGAAACCTTATAAAAACCGTAAAATCATGACCGCTATACTACTTATAACATTTTTCGTGCTGCTGTTGATCAGAGTTCCGATTGCGTTTTGCATGCTCATTTCATCATTGGCAGCGCTTCTTTACGAAGGCATCAACCCAATCATGGTGGCGCTCGAACCGACAAGGTCGCTTTCGGGATTCTACGCCTTTTTAGCCGTACCATTCTTCATTCTTGCCGGCGAAATTATGACGCATGGCGGTTTATCGGCAAAATTGATAAACTTTGTGAAGTCGTACATCGGACATAAAAGATGCGGTTTGCCGTTGGCTACCGTAGCCTCGTCGCAACTTTTCGGAGCCGTTTCGGGAGCATCGGCGGCAACATGTGCAGCGATAGGGGCTATCATGATCCCTCCTTTGGAAAAAAACGGATATCCGAGAGCGTTTTCTTCGGCGCTTGCGGCATGTGCGGGAACTACGGGAGCATTAATACCTCCGAGCATCGTCCTGCTGATATACGGAACCGTTGCCAATGTCTCCATCGAAAAGTTATTTATTGCAGGAATAATACCGGGAATTTTGGTCGGACTGGCGCTTATGGCTTTACTGCCCAGAATGTCGCGGAAGTTTAATGTCATCATAGAACCAAAAGCAACATTCAAAGAAAAAGTCGTCAACACATATCAATCGTTCTGGGTTATGCTTCTTATGGTCATCATACTCGGCGGCATTATGGGTGGAATATTCACCACTACCGAAGCCTCGTCGGTTGCCGTGATTTACGCTTTGCTGATAAGCATAGTGGTTTACAAACAGTTAAAATTGCGCGATTTGCCTAAGCTCTTTCTTTCCGCCGCAAAAACCACCGCCGCCTTGAGTTTTCTGCTCGCCACCGCAAGCCTGTTTGCATGGACACTAAGCATCGGACAAATCCCGATAGTAATAGCAAATGCCGTATTATCAACCAGCGACTCGATAATAAATTTTTTCGCCTCAAACATCTCTCCCGAATCCTATTTTATGGCGCGAAAAATAGTCGTTCTGCTGATACTTAACATCATGCTGCTTCTCTTCAGCATGTTTATTGACATAGCGCCGGGATTGCTTATCGTGGTGCCGGTTTTACTTCCGATAAGTGCAGCCATTGGCATGGACTCCGGTCTCTCTGCCGTTCATTTTGGCGTTTTGGTTGTGTCGAATATGGCTATATCGCTTGTTACTCCGCCCGTAGGAACTACGCTGTTTGTTGCCGGCGGTGTGGGAAAGGTAAGCGTAAGCCAAATGTTGCCGTATATATTCAGGTTTTATGCCGTTATGCTTATCGCACAACTCCTTATTACATACGTGCCCTTCTTTACGACTTTCCTGCCCTCGCTTATGGGATGATAAAAAAAGCCCGATTCAAAATCGGGCTTTTTTATTGAATTGTGCTGTACTTACTTTTTAAGCGTAATCACCGTAAACGAATATTTCGGGAAGACGTACTTGCCGTTTTTGCGTGCTACCGTAGCCTGAGAATGTTTGGGCGCCACATTAAGTTGATTTTCGTAAGTGTTAAACTCCGTCAATTCGCAGTCGCCGATAGTAATTACCTGCGCTCTGGTATTGAAGTTGCCGAAGTCGCTGATATTGATGACAGCCTCGGCGGGATTATCGGTAAGGTTAACCACATAGATCGAAAGTTCGTTCTGTGCATCGTTGATTTTTGCCGTAACGTCAAGAACAGAATCCTTGCTGCTTATAGCTTCAACAACATTAGGCTTCCATGTTTGCATCATAACTTCGTCAATGTGCGCCGAAGGTTGAAACCATATCGCATCGGAAGTGTAGTGAATACGTCCCTGATCCCACATATAGTGTAACCCGTGGGGTTGAAATGTATTTGCCGTTCCCAGCATTTGGAAGTGGTCGCCGTATCGTTGTAGCGTATTCCAGTTGTGGGCGTGTGCCAAACCGCGATCCCAATCGCAACGTTGCCCGTTCTCTTCCATATTGTGAAGATTGAGTTTGAAACCGGGAAAATCTTTTGCAAGTTCAAGTTGAAGGGTGATACCCATTGAATTTAAAAAACTGTCTCCGCCATCGGCAAAACTGCGGGAACCGCTGTAATGCGAGTCCCATGAAAGTTTATCGCCTTTACCCTGAGCGATGAACCAACCAACCATTTCAGCAGTCAATTGATATTGTTGAGCAGTCGCTTGCAACCTTTCCAATTGTTGTTGTAATTGCGGGATTTGTTGCCGCGATTGTGGGGATTGACCTAAAGCATCAATCTGTTTTTGAAGGTCTTGCATAGTTTGCTTCTGTGCGTCGGATAGTTCGCGTCTATAGCCAGTGCCGCCTATATTAAGAGATGTCATAATGGAAACTTCAGGATCTACCGACCATGCTGCCTTTGCAAATTTCTTCATAGCCTCAACATATCCGCGATTTATCGTGCGTTCGTTGTCAACCTGAATATATTTCAGATTGTATGGTTTCGGATGCCCATGTTCGGCGCGGAGCGCTCCCCATTTAGAAGTAACAGTCCCATTGCAATACTCAATAAAATCGGCAATATCTTCCGCTGTTTCATCCATGCTCATGCCGATAATCGCGATGGCATCAATAGCTTCTGCCGCCTGTAGCATTTCAATAAATCCGAAGCTGTGAGTAGCGTAGGGATTGAAGCCGCTGCGGAAAGTAATGCAGCGCTCGTCAACAGGTCCTATCATTTTTTTCCAGCGGTATTGATAGGTGTCCGCTCCCACATCAACCATCGAACCATTGTAGCGAAATGCCGTGATGCCTTGCCGTTGGAGTGCATTGGTGAACATGGTGCGTATAGGCCAGCCGCCTTCTACACGTCCCCATGTTCCGGGCTGGAGGAATGCAAAACCAAGGCGAATCTCGCCGGGACTTTTAAGCGTTATGCCGAAACTGCCTTTGGATGCCGTAGCATTTGGCATAAGCTCGAAAGTAAGCTTCTCGTAACTACCGTCTCCTTTGAGTTGCATTGCTTTCTCGGCAAGCACAGCGCCATTATCGCCGCGAAGAGAAAGATAAATAGTTGTGGGCTTATCGGCTTTGACGCGCAGAATACCGTCATAAGGTTTCCCTGCTTCATAAGCGATACCTTGTTTGTACAGACCGTGATTGGTGATACCGACTTCGCCGCTGCCTCCCTTAAAATTGACAACTTGTGTTTGGCGTCCCATGTAAGCCTTGCCGTTGCGTTCGAGCGTGTATTGATATTGGGGCGAACCGGACGTAGATTTGTTCCAATACTTTGTCACTTGCTCGTTGCCATTTATGCGCTCAAGCATAATTTTTTGAATATTTTCCGGAAGAGAATCATACAAGAGGAAACGTCCCGGAAACGACCAGCCGGAGATGATTTCAGGTCTGTTGAAACGACCTGCCGTCCATATATCCTTAGAATTAACATCATAAGGCTCGCTAAGATTATTCCACGGAATGCGGGTATAAATCTGCGATTGCGTCAGCAGGTGAGGAATACGCCGCTCGTCGAGATAAACATAGATTTTCGAATAATCTTTTCGGTCAAGATTCAAAAAGTCAACATCCACATTTTCATCAAATGCTTCGCCATGGATAAGTTGACTGAACATACCCCCATTGGTCTGGTTGTTGAGGTCTTCAATATTCGTGCCGTTGAAAAATTTTGTTACGGCAGCGATTTTTTTGTTTGCTTTAACGTCAATGTTAACGGGCTGTGCCGCGACGTATGTCACCATTAACAACAAAGCGGAAAAAGATAAAAGTTTCTTCATAAGTTTAGAATTTAGATTAATGAACTTTGGCAAAGATAATAATTAAATTTTTTATATCCGGATTTTTCTTTATCTTTGCTCCACATCTTGATTGCGGAAGCCGAAAAGCATACGAGTAGGCAAAACATAATTTTTTAAAAAGATGAAAAAAACAATTATTATTTTAGCAGCTTTATTATTCACAATAGGGGCTAATGCCCAAAATGTGAAATTTGGACTGAAAGGAGGACTTAACCTGTCCCAAATTTCTGAAATGACTATAAAGGAGTCAGGAGAAAAAGATGCTTCCTTTGACGTTGCACCCGATATGTTAATGGGCTTCCATGTTGGCGGCTTGGTAAACATCAGCTTTGGGGAATTTTTTGGACTACAACCTGAACTATTCTTTTCTACGCAAGGCGGAAAATCGTCTAACGCATTTGGATTAGCCGATTTTAGCGAGTATATTGATGGTATAGAATTTAAGTTTAAACTTAACTACATCAATGTACCGGTGCTGTTTGAAGTAAAACCGATTACCAACTTCAGTCTTTTGGTAGGTCCTCAAATTGGCTTAAACATGTCTAGAACCATATCCATATCCGGTGGGGGTGAAAGCGCTACTATTTCCGGATCTGACTTTGATGATATGTTCGAAGGAGAGGCAAAGTTCAGTAAAATTGACTTTGCGGCTGTGGTAGGCGCGCAATATGCCGTTATGGGTAAATTCTTGATTAGCGCCCGCTATAATCTCGGTTTCGCGCCAATTTTTAAGAGCGAGGTTTCCGATATAAAAGTAACCGGCGGCGCCAACAGAGTTATTCAGGTGAATATAGGCTGGTTATTCTAAGTCTTGTGGAACAAACAATAACTTTGCCCACTATCGGCATTCTGGGCGTGGGCGTAATCGGCTCGGCGCTGGCGCGGGGCTTTGCCACTGCACAACCGGCTTATCCGCTGCTGCTTTCATCGCTCGATACAAGCAATATGACGGTATTGGCTGCCGACTTTCCGGAGCGCATTCGGCTGGCGGCTGACAACCAACAAACGCTTGACGAAGCGGACTGGCTGATTTTAGCGCTGCCGCCCGCTCAGGGAGAAACAATCCTGCTGGGGCTGCGTTTCCGTCCGGAACACAAAGTTATCAACCTGCTGGCAGATAAAAGTCTGGAGCAGATTGCCAGCTGGATTGGTACCACTGCTTTTTTGGCACACATGGTGCCATTGCCCTTTGTTGCGCAACATTTCGGTCCCATTGTCATTTATCCGCAGTCGGAAGAACTATGCCGGCTGATGTCTCCGCTGGGGCAGGTAGTAGAGGTCAACAGTCCTCACGAAGTGCATGTACTGCAAGCCATCACCGCACTGATGGCGCCTTTCCACACCCTGTTGGATGAACTTGTTCGCTGGGCGGGAAACAACGGCGTGGAAGAAATGTCGGCAAAAGCATACGCAGCCTCTGTTTTCGGCGCTCTTTGCCGGCAGGCAAACGAGGCTCCGGCAGGCAAACTCAGTGAATTGGCAAATGAAATGACGCCCGGCGGTCTCAACGCCATGGCGAAAGAATATATTGGTCGGCATCAGGCTTTCAGCGCCTGGATAGAAGCTTTAAATCCGGTGATGGAAAGACTGTCCGCGTCGAGGAAATAGTAGTTCGTCAACTTTTTTATTTATTTGCTTGTTAATCTCAAAATTAACCCTATCTTTGCACTCCCTATTTTGGGTACTAAACAAATTATTAACTAACAATCAAATGCTTAACAATTATGGCAGTTTATTTAGATGCTGAAAAAAAGCAGGAGATTTTCGAACAATACGGGACGTCTAATAAAGATACCGGTTCTCCCGAGAGTCAGGTAGCTTTATTTTCTTACCGTATCGCTCACCTTACTGAGCACTTGAAAGGCAACAAGAAGGATTATAATACCCAACGCGCCTTGCTCAAGTTAGTAGGTAAACGTCGTCGGCTGCTGGATTATCTAAAGGCAACCGACATTGAACGATACAGAAAGATTGTGAAGGCCCTAAACCTTCGAAAATAACAAGCGAGCAAAGAGGCAATTCGGAGCAATTGCCTCTTAATGTTTTTACAAGCGCCTAACATTAATGCTTTTCGGGGCGATTTTGTAATATGAATGTTGAATAAAAGACCTCTCACAGGGAGAGCGGAAAGCACTGATTGAAATATGAATATAGTAAAAAAGACCATCGCATTGAACGATGGCAGAACTATCGAGATTGAAACCGGAAAATTGGCAAAGCAAGCCGACGGTTCGGTAGTAGTAAAAATGGGCAATACCATGTTGTTGGCGGCAGTAACATGCGCTAAAGAAGCCAAAGAAGACGTGGACTTTATGCCCTTGCAAGTGGAGTACAGAGAAAAATATGCGGCAGCGGGACGTTATCCGGGCGGATTTTTAAAACGCGAAGGACGTCCGAGCGATTATGAAATTTTAATATCGCGCCTTATCGACCGTGCCTTGCGCCCTTTGTTTCCTGACGATTTTCACGCTGAAGTATTTGTAACGGTAAATCTTATTTCAGCCGAAAAAGATATTATGCCCGATGCTTTAGCCGGTTTGGCTGCCTCGGCGGCTTTGGCGGTAAGCGATATTCCCTTCGGAGGTCCGATTTCCGAAGTCCGCGTAGCCCGCATCAATGGACAATTTACGATTAATCCCACTTTTAAACAATTGGAAGAAGCCGATATTGATATTATGGTAGCCGCAACAGCAGATAATATCATGATGGTGGAAGGCGAAATGAAAGAAGTGAGCGAACACGATATGCTGGAAGCCATTAAGCTGGCGCATACCGAAATAAAACGCCAATGTCAGGCACAGTTGGAACTTTCCGAAGCTGTCGGCAAAACCGTAAAACGCAGTTATTGCCACGAGACAAATGATGAAACGGTACGCGAAGCAGTACGCGCTTTTTGTTATGATAAATGTTATGCCATAGCTAAATCGGGGACAAGCAAACACGAACGCAGCGAGGCTTTTGAAGCCTTGAAAGCGGCATTTGTGGAAAGCATTCCGGAAGAAGAGCGAGACGAAAAAAAGATCATGATTAATCGCTACTATCATGCTGTGGAAAAAGAGGCAATGCGCACCATGATT
>Ga0099364_10012494_pt1 | contig 11441 bp, 9 predicted proteins | sample TergutTh196P3_FD_73070 | JGI IMG/M metagenome (GOLD analysis project Ga0099364, IMG submission 73070) | Microcerotermes parvus P3 segment gut microbial communities from Pointe-Noire, Republic of the Congo - Th196 P3 | ecosystem: Host-associated > Arthropoda: Insects > Digestive system > Gut ...
ATTGCAACTACAGACATTGAAGTTTCGTTCCAAAAACCTCCCCTCCACGTCATGGCGGGCTTGACCCGCCATCCCCTGCGGATTTCGGGGGATTGCGGCTCGGAGGCCGCAATGACGAACTGAGTTTTCGAGGAGACTCGTTACAAATCTACGATGCGCGGCTACGATGCTCCAAATGCCAGCCGCAAAACCAACTCGGTTAGGCGGGCTTCGGATTCAGGAGCGCTGTTGAGATCATACGCAGCTTCCGCACAGCGAAGCACCGCATCTCGGCATTCTGAGAGCGTGGTTTTACGAGCTGTGGCCATCAGTGATGACGCTTGAAAATCGAACCTTATCCCGCACATGTCCATGAGCGCGTTTTTACCTAAACTGTTCTCTACACAAACGCGAGCCGCAAGGAACTGACGCATTTTCAATGAAATATTATAAATAATTTTATGAGACGGCTCACGCATTTGAAAAAGCTCGTCAAGAATGCGCATGGCTGTGGAGTGATTGTGCGCCAATATCGCGTCGGTAAGCTTGTAGGCAAATGCGTTGAGCACGGGCATAACGACAGCGTCGATATCATCACGCTTCACGGTCTCACCGGAGGCGTAAGCCGACACTTTTGCGATTTCGCCAATAAGAGTCGTCATATGTCCATCGGTTATAAATGCAATGTACTCCGCGTCTGACTTGCTTATTTTTTTTCCTGCTGCCTCAAAATGCCTTGATATCCATTTAGTGAGTTTTGATTGTTCCTGGACAGAGAATTCGACGACATGTGCGTACTTAAGAATCTCCTTGTCCAACTTTTGCCTATTGTCAGGTTTATACGGAATCGTATCGAATAAGAAAACGACGCATACGTAGTCAGGGAGGTCTGCAAACATTTCGGCGAGCTGCTGTTTGTCTGTGTTGCCGTCACTGATAGCTTTCTTCACCGGAGCGGAGGTTTCAGAAGAATCTGACTCATCATTCGCTTTTTTGCTACCTTTGAAAATATCGAAGTCGTGTACCTCGATAAGTGTCCGCTCAGCAAACACCGGCAGTGTGTTTATAGCATCGTCAAGCGCGTTTAAGTTGAGTTGAATCTCTGCACCTTCAAATCTTTTATAGTTGAAACCATCAAGCCCGCCGGTACAAAGGCGTTTGCGGAGTTCTGCAAGGCTATACTCAAGCAAATACCGCTCCTCGCCGTGAAATATGTAGAAGCTGCCTATCTGCCCGGATTTTATTGATGCGGCAAGCTTTTCATAACTGTCGTCAGTTTTTTTCTTCATTCCAAACTCCTAACGCGGACAAGCCGCAGTTTTCAGTTCTCAGTTGTCGGTAGACGAAGGATGTGAACTTTTTGCCATTTTTCGCAGATTGCGAGCAGTAAGAGCCTAATTTCCGCGCACTGTTACATGGCCCATTTGATCTGTGCGATAAACCGTGACGGAAAACTGTTCGAGACGCTCAAGCGTTTCGGCGGCGGGGTGCCCGTAGCTGTTTCGGCCAACCGATACCACAGCCATATTCGGTGCTATCGCAGACAGCAGCTCCTGTGATGTAGAGAATCTCGAACCATGATGCCCGACGACAAGTAAATCGACGTGAGGCAGGGCAACATATCTCAACAAGGCCCTCTCGATGGAAGAGTTCATATCACCGGTTATCAGTGCGCTGATGTCGCCAAGGGCAAGGACAGACACACCGCGCTCGTTTTCGTCACCGGAGCCCACCGGTGGATATAGGATTAGTTCGATATCGCCAAGCGATACGCGAAGCATCTCGGTGACATATATTATATCAGTTCCGCGTTTTCTTGCAAGTTGAATAATATCATCCGCAAGGAAAGAATCTTCCGGATCCGGTATTGCAAGCGCAGATATGCTTATTCTGGTCAGAAGAAACTCTACGCCATTTACATGGTCGGAGTGAAAATGAGTCAGGACAAGAAGATCGATTGATGTCATGCCTCGGTTTGTAAGGTATTCATGCGCTATATAGCCGGCATTTTCGCCGCTGCTGCTACCGCAGTCCACGACGGCGGTGTGCTCATCAGAGCTTATCACGACGCTGAGCCCCTGCCCGACATCCAAAACTGTGACTGAACTACCGTCTGTGTTAGTAAGAAACGGGGAGATGAGGAGTATGATACACAGAGTTACTATAGCTAAACAACCGGGAAGCAAATACTGCCGCACTCGTGCGCGCAGGAGAGGCAAAGTAATAAACAATACATAAACGTATCCCAGCCAGCACAGAACATAAGCGCTGGAAGAGTAAACAACGGCATAAGGGATACCGGCTAACGTACGCGCGGCGAATATGACATACCGCACCGCATATGACACAGGAACCGCCGCTATCATGCCAAGAAGAAGCATGATGAAGCCGAGGGCGCATGCGACGATTCCAAGAGGGAAAGCGAGAGACACGGCCCAAAGGGTCAGAAGATTTGTAATCGGAGCCATAAGCGAAACAGTGCCGAAATGAATTGCCGCTAAAGGGGTAGTAAATACAGTTGCACCGGCTGTAGTAGCAAGGCTTGTTGCAATGAAGCCGGCTACCGCTTTAAAGACCTTACTCCTTTGGCGCCTGTTTTCATGCAAGCTGTCAGTTAAGGCAGCATCTATCTTGCCTGTGAAAAGTATGATACCGAGGGTCGCGGCAAAGGAAAGCTGCAAACCAACAGAAGCGCTTGAATATGGATTAACTGAAAGCAATACTAAAAGCGATGCGGAAAGTGACGTTAGGCTGTCACTTTCCCGCTTGAATAAAGGAGCACATATAAGAAACACCTGCATTATTCCGGCGCGGGTCACAGATGGCGTGAATCCTGTCATAGCCATGAACAATAATAAAATCGGTATGCCGAATAATGAGAAAAGCCTTTTATTCCTGACAATCGCAGCAAGAAATCCCATCAGGAACGTAACGTGCATACCGGATATGGCTACGACATGTGAGATACCCGATGCCGACAATGCGGTGCTTAATGCGGTGTCGCTATTGAGCTTTTCGCGCTTTCCGACAAGCAATGCCTGCATAAAAGGCGATACATCGTCATCAAACAGCTTCTCTATCATGTCAGCGATGCTTTTGGCAAATCTTTGGGGGAAGTAACGAATACCGCTTTCCGCGCTCGTAATATTGATTTCACCGGAAATATAGCCTGCCAGAAATGCTCCGCGCGAGACCAATGAATCAATACGCTCGCTGTCGTCATTGCCATCTGTACGCATAAACCGTGCGGTGAACTCAATAACATTGCCAGGTTCAAGCATTGTTTCGCGGCTATAATACAGCCGGGCGCCAATTGTTGATCCGGCTTCAAAATGTATAGTCCCCTCAACTCGATATCCTCGGGCTGTTGTCGTAGGATAATCTATGACGACCGCTGTGACTGTGGCGGTTTCCATATGCAAATGTCCCGATGGCGCTACAAATATTGCGGCATAAGCCCAGTTCCAGACAAAACCGACCGCAAGCGACAAGAGTGTTATTAAAATGCGAATACGGACATGGCCATGAAACAGCAGTCCTGTAAGCGAAATTGCCGCAGCTGCTGCACAGCAAATCGGCAGCCAGCTATATGGCAAAAGATATTGAGAGAAAAATATTGCGGCTGCAAAAGAAAAAGCCGCCGTCGCTAGTTTGCGCATTCATTGTCACCTTTTTTCACGAGAGGAGAGAGGGGGAGTTGACATGGCACATATGCTTGGGTTGTTACTTCATTCTGGCATAAGCGGGAAAGGCTGTCAAGGCTTGCGACGACTGGGGAATTTGTGAAAGTGAGGATGTAAAATGAATAAAAAACATGCAGCTTTTTTATCAAAAGCTGCACTCATAGAAGATATATTGTTGGAAAAAGATTATCAAAAATTGCATGAAATCGAGGCAAATAACTTCATACAGAGTCTCCTCGAAAACTCTGTTCGTCATTGCGGCCTACGAGCCGCAATCCCCCGAATTGCGCAGGGGATGGCGGGTCAAGCCCGCCATGACGCGGAGGTGGCTTTTTTTCATTAGTTCCTACTCGGTTCTCAGGGCTACTACAGGATCTTTTTTCGCCGCTATGCGGGATGGTATCAGACCGGCTATAAGCGATAGGAACATACTTACCACAATAAGTATAACGGCGCCGTCAACAGGCAAAACAGCCACGTTATTTACTTCGGTCAATCGGAAAATTATAACGTTAGCAGGAATGCACAGCAGCAAAGTCACGATCACTCCAAGCGCGCCCGCAACAAACCCTATTATGAGCGTTTCAGCGTTGAAGACACGGGATACATCGCGTTTCGAAGCCCCGATGCTGCGCAGGACACCTATTTCCTTTGTGCGCTCTAAAACAGAAATATAAGTGATAATGCCGATCATTATTGACGAGACGACCAGCGAAATTGAGACGAAAGCAATCAGAACATAGCTAATCGCGTTTATTACGGTAGTAATGCTGCTCATAAGCAGTCCTATGTAATCAGTGTAGGTTATCTCAAACTCTTCAGCGACACTTTCATTGTATTCATCGATATATTGGACGATAGCCTCTTTGTTCTCAAAGCTTGACGGATAAATACTTATTGACGTCGGATTATCCAATTCTGCGGCCCCAAGCAAGCTCATATTACCCTCGTAGGTGACCTCATCCATTTGAATGCTGACAGATTGGTTAAATACATCAACTATCTGACTATCCGACGAGCCTGCCTCGCGCATTGCGGTTAGATTGCCCATTGCCTGTTCCTGCGTTTCCTGCGGTAATGACTGTACATATGCGAAAACTTCTTCGATGCTGCTGAATGCATTCGCTTCGCCCGCTTCGAATGGAAGCCCTGTGAAGACATTTATTTCCATGTTGCTTCGCTGTGTCTTTACCAGATCGGAATCGTTTGTTCTGTCAATGATATATCGTGTAAGCTCATTCGTGTAACCGATCATACCGCTTGACGCAACAGCGACAGAATCTGCATTCGGACGGAGTATACCTACGATATTAATCCTCTCTGATGAATCGTAGACTTTTTGCATATGTATGGGATCCTCAGATAAATCGAGCCAACCATCTTCAGTTTCTACGTAACGATCGACAGGCAGCACAAGCCGGTAATTAAGCCCCAGCACCTGATCATATGTGTAACTAAGCCCCCGGTCTACTTGAATGCGCTCCCCGGTGATAATCGCCTGGCGGAGCTCCCTCAATTCTGCAGGGCCGCGAAGTCCCAGTGAATAAAGCATAAAATCAGTTATTCTATTAGTTTCGCTGATGATAAGGACAACATCATTTTTACTCGCCGGCCACTGGCCGGCTAAAAGCTCGTACTGTGTGGCAAGAAAGCCGGGGTTGTCAATCAATTCGGACCACATCCTGGATCCGCCGCCCATCATCGGAATGGAAAACGCACCGCCTCCCATGCTGTTGTTCGGGCCGAACTCTTCAAACACCACGTTTGGGTTAACCTGAGTCATGCGTCCATTCTCGTCTTCGCTAAACAGGTTCAAAGTAATATCATAACCATAGGATATAGCTGTGACAAGAGGGGATAGTACATCTGAGTCCGCATCAATACGTTCTTTCAAGCGTGCAAGATCATTTGTTTCTAAACTGGACAATGCAGTGTTCATTACCCTTGTCATCGTGTTGTTGACGTATATCCTATCCAGAGGGCGAGGCTCAGGGGTAGCTTGAGGAGAGCCGCCGGCTGTCCTGTTGTTTTCTGAGGGCTGCATTAAGCTACTGATATCAAATGTTTCCCGCTCTATTCTTATCGGGTAAGACGACAGTGTTTCCTCCTCCATACGAGATATGTATGACTGCAATCCATGTGAAAGCGATAAGATGAGCGCGATACCAATAATGCCTATGCTTCCGGCGAAAGCAGTTAAAAGTGTACGAGTTTTTTTCGTCATTAAATTATTCAGACTCAGGGATAATGCAGTAAAAAATGACATTGATGGGCGTCCGGAGCCGGGACGGGACTTAATAATTTCTGCGTCCTCAATGTTCGGGGGGGTGGAGTCGCTTGTGACCAGACCATCTAACAATCTGACAATACGGGTGGAATACTTGTCAGCGAGTTCGGGATTGTGCGTGACCATAATGACAAGCTTTTCCTTTGATATTTCCTTGAGAAGCTCCATAATTTGAATGCTCGTTTCGCTGTCAAGCGAGCCGGTCGGCTCATCCGCGAGCAGTATGTCCGGGTTGTTCACGAGTGCGCGGGCAATTGCGACGCGCTGCATCTGCCCGCCGGAAAGCTGGTTTGGCTTTTTATGATACTGATCGGATAGCCCTACTTGATCAAGAACTTCCTTTGCGCGATCGTTGCGCTCGGATTTTGACACGCCGGTCAGTGTCAGGGCAAGTTCTACGTTAGAGAGGACAGATTGATGCGGAATTAGATTATAATTTTGGAACACAAAGCCGATTGAGTGGTTGCGGTAAGCATCCCAATCAGCGTCCTTAAAATCTTTTGTGGACGTGCCGTTAATGACAAGATCACCTTTCGTATACTGATCAAGCCCGCCTATTATATTAAGCAGCGTTGTTTTGCCGCATCCGGACGGCCCAAGAACACAGACAAACTCATTTTCGCTAAAGTCGAGACTGACGCCTTTGAGCGCCTCTACCGTCATGGTGCCGGCTTTGTAGTTTTTTGTTATGTTGGTAAGTTGTAGCAATTACTTGTCCTCTTGTTTCACAGATTGATAGAAATGCTATCAGACTTTTCTACAATTTGTGTTAATATAATGTGAACATAATCAGTTCCTGAGACTATCAAGCGGTGCGGGGATACGTCCGCCTCGTGATATAAAAGCGGAACTGTCGCCGCCGGTAACAGGCATGACGGGCGCTGTGCCGAGAAGACCGCCGAAATCGACTCTGTCGCCAACTTTTTTGCCGGGTACCGGAATAATACGAACAGCTGTCGTTTTATTGTTAATAACACCGATGGCTGCCTCGTCCGCGATAATAGCTGAAATCGTTGATGCGCCGGTATCGCCGGGAACAGCGATCATATCAAGCCCGACGGAGCACACGCTTGTCATTGCCTCAAGTTTTGATAATGTCAGTATTCCGCGTTCTGCGGCAGCTATCATGCCGGCATCTTCCGAAACGGGGATAAATGCTCCCGAAAGTCCTCCGACATGTGACGAGGCCATGACGCCTCCTTTTTTAACAGCATCGTTAAGCAATGCAAGCGCGGCAGTAGTGCCGTGCGTACCCACGCTGCTCAGACCCATTTCCTCAAGTATATCCGCCACGCTGTCGCCCACGGCAGGCGTCGGAGCCAGCGAGAGATCAACTATACCGAAAGGCACATCGAGCCGCCGGGATGCTTCCTGAGCAACGAGCTGCCCCATGCGCGTAACACGAAACGCGGTCTTCTTCACGGTCTCAGCGACAACGTCAAACGGTTCATCCTTTATTGCGCGGAGCGCGTGGGCTACGACGCCCGGCCCGGAAACGCCAACGTTTATAACGCACTCAGGCTCGCCTGATCCATGAAAAGAACCTGCCATGAATGGATTGTCCTCAACTGCATTTGCGAAAACGACTAATTTTGCACAGGCTAAACCGCCGGCATCAGCTGTCAGCTCAGCGGCTGATTTAATAATATTACCCATTAGCGCAACAGCATCCATATTGATACCGGTCTTTGTGGTAGCAACATTTACACTGGAACACACGCGCTCAGTCGTACAAAGCGCGGATGGGATGGAATTTATGAGTCGTCTGTCGCCAAGCGTAAAGCCCTTATGTACAAGAGCAGAAAAGCCGCCAATGAAGTTCACGCCGGTCTCACGTGCAGCATCGTCGAGCGCTTTGGCAAACGGCGTATAATCATCCGAGTCACAGGCGGATGCGATAAGGGCTATTGGCGTCACGGAAATACGTTTATTTACAATGGGTATGCCGAACTCATGCTCGATTTCCACGCCGGTCATTACTAGTTTTTCAGCGCGGTAAGTTATCTTGTCGTATATCTTGCCGCAAGCAGTCTTAATATCGGAATGCGCGCAGTCCAACAGGGAAATACCCATAGTTATGGTGCGAATATCAAGATGCTGCTGATCGATCATTTCGATGGTCTGAAGTATTTCTGAAGTATTAAACATGGCGTGACTCCTAAATCCGGTGCATTGCGTGAAAAATATCTTCTCGTTGGATCCGTATGGAGAGAGCTTGCTCTTCTCCTTTGATTTTTAATGCGTTTGACAACTCAATGAACGGTGATGAGCAGCCTGTTGTGTCAACGAGCATTATCATTGTGAAATAATCCTGCAAAACGGTCTGGCTGATATCAAGAATGTTGACTCCGCTCTGGGCAAGTAAAGTACATACATTTGCAATTATCCCAACACGGTCCTTCCCAATCACAGTAACGATAGCACGCATAATTCTCTCCTTTATTCAAATGTAAAATCCAGTTCGTCAAGCGTGAGTTCAAACGCGAGGACGAAATGTTCCATGAAATACTCAACTTCCGGCATGTTTAGAGCGCTTAACTTGCTTCTTGATTGCTGCGCTGCGAACGTGAACTCGAGATTGCCTGTCTTGAGCTCTTCAAGACATTTAATATAAGCTGCAAGCTTATCCGCTGCCTTAACGAGCCGAAGTTCTTCAGACTCGGCCGGCGAGAGCAGGGCTTCGTATGCAGGACGCATTTCCGAGGGAAGCGAGGCAAGCAGCTTTTGCGAAGCAACCGCTTCGATCCGCTTATACGCTGTCATAATGTCAGGATTATAATACTTTATCGGTGTTGGCATATCGCCGGTAAATATCTCTGACGCATCGTGAAATAAAGCGGCAGTGGCTACGCTTGCAGGATCAGATGTTTTCCCAAAGATATCTCTCCGAATAACTGCAAGTGCATGCGCAATGACTGCGACCATATGAGAATGCTCCTGCACGTTTTCGACCGCGCTGTTGCGCATCAAAGACCAGCGAGATATATTTCTCATCCGTGAGATGAGCGCAAAAAAACTATATCGCATGTCTTCCGCCCCTATTCCGAATTATGAGATGCACTCTGCGCCTCGCGCGAGAGTTTTCCCGCGATTGCTTTTTTCTTCCATCCGCCTGTGAAAAACCGCGTATATGATATGAATATTGCGAGCGTCCATCCGATTGGCGTAGCTACCCATGCGGCATTATATCCAAGTAAGCCGAAGTGAACGAGCGCGTGCGCTGTAATAATTTGCGTACAAAGCGCCGACAATGTAGTAATCGACTGAAGTACCGTGTCGCCTGCGCCTTGGAGCAGCCCGCCAAGAGTCATATAGCAGGAAAACATCCAGAAAAACATCGTAAGATACCTGATTTGCTCAATACCAACAGTCAGTGCATCGCCGGAAAGCCCAAACATTGCGACGACAGGTCTGGTGAACGCGTATAAAAGCGCGCTCACAGCAACAGTGACCGATAACGACATAATAAGAGTTTTGCGATACCCGCGATTGACGCGGTCAAGTCTGCCGGCGCCCATATTTTGCCCGGTGAAGCTGGCAAGACCGGATTGGAAGCCGAGAATTGGAACGGTGATTATACTATTCATCCTGTTTCCGGCGCCATATGCCGCCATGATCCCCGGCACTGTATCACTGAAGCTGTTGACCAGCCGCTGCATAGCCCCTTGGCCGAAAGAAACGACACCTTGCTGGATCGCAATCGGAAGTCCGAGCTTTACCATCGAAGTGCAAATCTCGCCATTCCAATGCTTGTCGGATTTAGAATACGGGAATCGCCTTCTTAAATATGAATATGAAACAAAAGCGCACGCCATCTGTGCTATTACGGTCGCTATAGCAGCACCGGCCACGCCCCAATTAAAAACCACAATGAAAAGCAAGTCAAGGACAGTATTGAGTATTGTGGCTATGATCAAAAAGAACAGTATAGCCTTGGAATCGCCCAGACCACGGAGCGTTGCGGCAATACCGTTATATATAAACTGGAAAAAAAGCCCCAGCGCATAAATGCGAAAATACGTGAGGGAAAGCGGCAGAATACTGTCGGGTACACCCAAAATCGTTCTAAAGATGAAAGGCGCGATGGAAAAAGCAACTATGGTGAGAACAAGCCCGCATGCGCCGAGCAGCATCAAAGCTGTGTCTATGGCAATCGGCAGCTTGTCATGTTTTCCCGCTCCGAAGAACTGTGAAACGACAATTCCAACACCAATTGACAATCCCATAGCGAAAGACAGGAAAAAGAAAGTCAGGGGCTGGCTTGTTGCAACGGCTGCGAAAGCGTCTTCGCTTACAAATTGACCAACGATTACACCGTCAATCGTGTTATAAAGCTGTTGAAGCAGGCTTCCTGCCATAATAGGCAGGGTGAAGAGTAAAATCAGCTTCCATTCCTTACCCGAAGTCATATCTCTTTTCAAAGCCGTATAACATCTCCAATTCTAAATAGTTTTCTTATACCGCGAGCCTGTTTATGAGTTGATTGTAGAATGCCGCGCACGTAAGACCATGATACGGAACCAGAAAAACAGAAACAAGCGGCAGTGGAAACGGGAGCGGCAGCATTATTGAGATAAAGAGGTTGAGAAATGCCCAACCGATAAAGGACAGGTCAAGAATGAAAAGGTCGAGCTTTTTTCCGCGCATTAAATGCCCGGATTCCTGTATACACTGGAGTATGCTTTTTTTAGGGTCATCCAGAAGTATGTAGTAAGCCTGACGATATCTGTAATATGCGGCAATGCCGGGAAAGATAAGTAAAAAAGACCACAGGAAGATCAGCACATTTGTAACAACTTTGATTAAAATGACTTTTCCCGGAAATAGGAATCCGTTGAAAAGATCCTTTTGTTCACCCATCTGACTGCGGGAGATTTTTAAGCCATAGCTCATAAAGCCGACATCAATCAGCGATGCCAACAGCCATAGTACAATATAAAATGGTATTCCGGAAAGATTGAAGTAGGAAATTATTGACATAAGGGTTGGCAAGCTGCCCGCAGCGAGCTCCTGAAGATACTGATCATAAAAATTGGGCAATCCAATCAGGTGGACTTGGAGTTGATCCATAACCGTTAGAAGAACAACGAATATAATGCTGACCACAAAGATCTTGGGCGCGTTTTCACGCATCTGTTGACGCGCATTATATTTTAGGTCAGTCCCCGGCATATAGCATCCTGCCTTTGCATAAAAAAATGAGCATCGATTAATATAAGTATATCACAACATTACTTTTTTACAAATAAAAAAAGTGTAACTACTCAGAACTTTGCGCTCGGACAGTTACTCCTGTGAAACCTTCTTACGGGGATAGTCAAAAATCTTCAAGGCTACCGCGCACCCCCGTCAAAACGCGGATTTTACAGTATCGTAATAATTCGTAAGACAAGGATCTTGCCTATGCAGCTTCTTCTTCGAGTGTGACTGTGAAACCTAAAGCCTGTAAACGCTTGACACTTTGCCTTACAATCGCCTCTTTATTGCGGTTT
>Ga0099364_10012495_pt1 | contig 11440 bp, 10 predicted proteins | sample TergutTh196P3_FD_73070 | JGI IMG/M metagenome (GOLD analysis project Ga0099364, IMG submission 73070) | Microcerotermes parvus P3 segment gut microbial communities from Pointe-Noire, Republic of the Congo - Th196 P3 | ecosystem: Host-associated > Arthropoda: Insects > Digestive system > Gut ...
AATGTGCCGCCGCCCGAAGCTTTACCGCCTGTTCCTGCTATTACGTTAATGGTATATTGATTCTGATTCTGAATAAACCTCGCTTGTAATGTGCGGTTTGCCGTTGCGTTAAAAGTATAGATCCAATTTGCTGAAACCCTCGTATTGCCTGAAAACCAGCCGTCAAAGGTATAGCCCGCATTAGCGGTTGCCGTCAAAGTTACGGCCGCGTTTTGATTGAATACGCCGCCGCCCGAAACTGTACCGCCTGTCAAAGCCGTTGCGGTAATGTTATACGTTATCCTCTGCCATACTGCGTAGAGCGTTAGATTTTCGTTTGCTGTATAGGAGCCACCAGGCTGATATTGCGCCGTGGTTGCTGTACTGCTGGTTGCCCAGCCGAGAAAATTATAGCCTGTCCGGGTGGGGCGGGTACTGCTGATGGTTAAAGTTACCCCATGCGTTTTCGTTTGCGGAGACGGCGCACCTGTTCCGTTATTGGCATTGTATGTCACTGTATAAGTGCTGGGTTGCCACACGGCATAGAGTGTTCCGTTGGCGTCAACCGTATAAAAATCACCGGGTTGGTATTGCGCCGTGGTTGCTGTGCCGGCGTGCGCCCAGCCGAGAAAATCATAGCCTGTCCGGGTGGGGCGGGTACTGCTGATGATTAAAGTTTCCCCGTGCGTTTTCGTTTGCGGAGACGGCGCACCGCTGCCGCTATTGGCGTTATATGTTACTGCATAGGTTGTTTTGGAAAACCGTGCTTGCAATGTCCGGTTTTCTGTTACGAAAAAAGTATAGATGCTGTTTATAGAAACCCTCGTACTGCCTGAATACCAGCCGTCAAAGATAAAGCCTGAATTAGCGGTGGCCGTCAAAGTTACGGCCGCGTTTTGATTGAATACGCCGCCGCCCGAAACTGTACCATCTGGTCCTGCTACTGCGTTTATTGTAAATGTTTTGATAAACCTGGCTTCCAGCACCCGGTTTTCCGTTGCGTTAAAAATAAATATTGTGTTTGCGGTAACCCTTGTACTGCCTGAATACCAGCCATCAAATACATATCCTGCATCGGTTGCTGCCAGCAAAGTTACGGTTGCGTTTGGAGCGAATACGCCGCTACCCGAAACTGTGCCGCCGGTTTCTGCCGTTGCATTAATCATGAAACCGTATAAATTAAAATACAATATTCCATTTTCACCCAAGACTTGTACGGGGGTGTTTTTGTTAGTATTAGTACCGTCGCCAAGCTGACCGTACTCGTTATCACCCCAAGCCCAAACTGTGCCGTCGCTCTTTAACGCTGCTGTGAAATAATGTCCCGCAGAAACAGCATCTATGTTCGTTAAACTTTGAACTTGTACGGAGGTGTTTTTATTAGTAGTAGTACCGTCGCCAAGTTGACCCATATGGTTCTGACCCCAAGCCCAAATTGTGCCGTCGCTCTTTAACGCTGTTGTATGCCAAGCGCCCGCAGAAACAGCGATTATGTTCGTTAAATTCTGCACTTGTACGGGTGTGTTTTTATCAATATTAGTACCGTCTCCAAGTGAACCATGCTCATTTTCACCCCAAGCCCAAACCGTACCGTCGCTCTTTAACGCTGTTGTATGCCAAGCGCCCGCAGAAACAGCGATTACGTTAGTTAAATTTTGCACTTGTACGGGTGTGTTTTTATTAATATTAGTACCGTCTCCAAGTGGACCGAAATAATTATCACCCCAAGCCCAAACCGTACCATCGCTTTTTAACGCTGTTGTATGATTGTAACCCACAGAAAAAGCATCTACGTTCGTTAAATTTTGCACTTGTACGGGTGTATTTTTATCAATATTAGTACCGTCTCCAAGTTGACCCCTAAGGTTCCGACCCCAAGCCCAAACTGTACCGTCGCTTTTTAACGCTGCTGTGAAACTATGTCCCGCAGAAACAGCGATTACGTTCGTTAAATTCTGCACTTGTACGGGGGTGTTTTTGTTAGTATTAGTGTCGTCGCCAAGTTGACCGTACTCGTTATTACCCCAAGCCCAAACTGTACCGTCGCTTTTTAACGCTACTATGTGATGACTTATCGTAGAAACAAAAATTACGTTCGTTAAATTCTGCACTTGTACGGGTGTGTTTTTGTTAGTATTAGTACCGTCGCCAAGTTTACCGGAGTACCCATTATTACCCCAAGTCCAAACCGTGCCGTCGCTCTTTAACGCTGTTGTATGACTCGAACCTGTGGAAAGCATCGGTGTTGTTGTGAATGCAGTGGATGCAAACGCATTTGTTTGTGCTTGCTCATTTTTAATGCCTGTTAATGGCACTAGGGTAATTAATATTACCGCCGTTAGTAAAATTGATAAAAATTTTCTTTTCATTGTGCTTCTCCTTAAAGATTTTTATAACAAAAAATAATCGAAGATGCTTCGAATATTTTAGGTTCAATGATTTTTAGATTTTTCCACTAAAGGTACACCTTTTGCGGAATTAAAAAAACAGTCAATATGAACAAATATATGTTCGCTTATCAAGATATAAATTGACATTTCGCCATACTTTCTGACAGCACTTGACATTATAAACGCTATTTTATATAATGAAATGGCAGTCCGCAAAAGGTGTACCTTTAGCGGACTGCGTTAAAATGTCCACACTTTGGGGTACACGTCAGCTTTAAAGAAATGAAAACTATATGGCGGTTTATATGTGCCGCTTAAATTATGCGGTAACTCTTTTTTGACACTTTAAGAACGCTTCTATTCCCTCATTTATAATTTTTATTGTGCATTTCGGGACGGTATGTTATAATACTCGTTGAGTGCATTATGTGGCAGCGCTCCGGTTCGACCCGGGGTGAGGAAAGTCCGCGCATCACAGGGCAGGATAGCTGCTAACGGCAGCCGGGGGCGACCCTAGGGAAAGTGCAACAGAAATAAAACGCCCACATCCGGTTTTGGGGGTGGGTAAGTGTGGAAAGGCGAGGTAAGAGCTCACCGGAACGCGGGGAACCGCGTTGCCCTGCAAACCCTATCCGATGCAACGCCGACACGGAGACCGTTTGCCCGACGCTCCGGACGGGCGGCATGAGCGGCACGGCGACGTTCCGCCAAGATAGATTGTCACAAACGGATAATAATTTTTATCCGTACACAGAACGCGGCTTATAAATGCACTTAAAAAGATCTTCCGGGTCAATTAATCCGGAAGATCTTTTTTACGTTGGATGGACGCGTTGAAAAAGAGTTTTTGTTTTTCAGCACCCCTTGGATTTATTGTGTAAACTCCATATCTCTTTTGCTGTATCCGATAAAACCGAGTATGCACATCGTCACGGCAAGAGCAGTCATAACAGAAAGCGCAGCAATGTCTCCGCCGTCCAGGCTAAAAGAAGCGCTGCCGAACTCCGGTATTATCTGTAACGTTCCGTCAGCTGCAAAAACTTCAATTTGTCCTGTCTCCTCGACTTTGGGAAGCATCGGAATATGCCCGAACGGTGACAATTTACCCAGCCATTCCGGCGCATTCATCATTCCGCCCATATAAATCGCAGCAAAAGCATATCCCAGATAACCGTACGAAAAGGAAGCGTATTTGGGGAAATACCCGATCAGCAGCATAGCGGCACCGAGCATAAATATCATTGCCGGCGCGTATACCATACAAGTGTTAAAAACATCCGGGAATCTAAACGGTTCATCCATTACAACGGAACCGGCCGCATAAAAACCCAAGGCATTCAAAAACGGCATTAATACACAGGAAAATATAGCAATAACAAAATATCCGCGAAGCTGACTATGGCGTGAAGCCGACCTTGCGATGATGTTTTCGGCATATCCGCGTTTTTCTTCCGAGCGTGCTTTGAGTATGAAATTAAGAATCGGGATCGTAGAACACAAAGACATTATAACCATAAGAAAGCTTGCCATTTTTAAAGAACTTCCGCCGGTCAGCTGCATAAGAGGCGGCGCAGCTTTAACGAACGCATCTACATCACCCATAATAGAGCCGTAGCTCGCACTCAGCACGGGAATAGTAACCGCCCATACGATAAAAGGTGTTCGCAGCAACCGCCAGGATAGTCCCGAAGGGCTGCTCAAATATTTTGCCGCATCCTTTTTGCCGGGACGAGCCGGAATGATTCCCTCACCCATATCCCTCGCACGGCACAGCAGGAACGCAAAAAGAGAAATAGCTACTGTAACCATTAGTAAAATAAAAACAGGCCACCATTGATTTTCGGTATATATCCTTGTGCGGTATATCAATCCGATAGGTGACAAGCAGGAAATTATCTCGTTTTTCTCCATGTCGCCTACGGCACGGAGCATATAAGCCGCTCCAAGTGTAAAAAATGACAGCGCGGCGGCGGTTCGCGGATTTGCACAAAGCTGACAGAATATAGCAGCTATTGCCGCAAAAACCAAACCGATCGTACCCATAGCGGCTCCGAACAGCATAGAGCCCGCAAACCCCATACTCTCGGTATTTACCGCACTCAGACCTAAACCGAGCAATAAAGAAAAAGCCGTGTTAATGATAACCGCCGACGTCAGCGTTGCCGAGAGATTGGAAAGTCTTCCGACGGGCAGAGAACGGATCACCTCAATTCGCCCGTATTCTTCATCCTGACGGGTGTGGCGTATTACATGAAATATGTTCATAACAGCAAGGATCATAACAGACCAAATCACCATAAACAACGAATACATCGCACCCAGCGTAAAACCTTCGATCCCTGCTGTGCCGTTCTGGTAATAAATAGGACCCATCATAGCGACCAGCGCAGGATTTTCCATCATTGAAAGCATCCCCGCTCTGCCTTCTTCCGTGCCGAACAAATTAGGTAAAGCGGCTCCGAATCCAACGACCAGCGCGGTTGTGCCGAAAAACCAAAAAATTATACGCAGCCAATCGCGCCGTATAATAAAACGGCAAATCGTCCAATTATTCTTAAACATAAAAATCTATCCTTTCTGAAGAGTTGATATTTTTTACTCCTGATACTAATCCCATTTTAAAAACCGTTGAAAACGAGTGAGTAGTTTTTTAAGAAAAACGAATAACGAACGAAGTTGGAAACGATGATTTTAATGTGGTATTAGTATGAACGGCTGCCTTCTTTTACCCTCTTGCATTTTCGTAATGGCTCATAAATAAATCTTCAAGTGTCGGCGGGGAACTTTCCAGCTTTACAACGTTAAATCCGGCAAGAAATGTTATGATGCTGCCCAGCTCCTTTGTGTCTGCGGCAAACGCGAGCTTTAAACCGTCCCGGCGAACATCATGCACACCCGCAAGTTTTTCGATCCCCTCAGCGGCGCGTTCGGTTTCGGCGGAAACACTGGTGCGGGTAAGATGGCGCAGTTCTGTCATTGTTCCGGTTTCGATTATCCGTCCGTCGCGGATAAGGCTAACCTTTCCGCAGAGCCGTTCAACTTCTTGCAAAATGTGGCTGGACAAGAATACGGATTTTCCTTGATTCTGCACCTCCAGCACACACTCCTGGAACACTTTTTCCATCAATGGATCCAAACCCGAAGTCGGTTCGTCCAGAATATATAACTCCGCATCTGATGCGAACGCCGCAACCAGCGCAACTTTTTGACGGTTACCTTTTGAATATGTGCGGCATTTTTTGTGCGGATCGATTTCGAAACGTTCGATAAGCTCCTGCTTGCGGATTTTGTTTTTACCCTTGCGAAGCCGGACAAACAGATCTATAACCTCGCCGCCGGTCAGGTTCGGCCAAAGGTTTACATCGCCCGGGACATAAGCTACGTTTTTGTGGATTTCAACGGCGTCATCCCATACATCCTTACCAAAAATGGTTGCGGTGCCTTTTGTTGCTTTTAAAATACCCAGCAACACACGGATAGCAGTGGTTTTACCCGCTCCGTTAGGTCCGATAAAACCATAAATTTCACCGGGTCGGACATTGAGATTTACATCGTTTAACGCAGTAAACTTTCCGTAATTTTTCGTCAGGCTGCTAATCTCCATAATATTTGCCGCCATGCTATTTTTCCTCCTTATAAAAAATTGTTCTAAAGATACTTAAGTATTCCTGAATATCTTTTAGAAAACGGTCATACTCTTTTTGAACCTCGGCAAGATCGGGAGAATTGATCCTCGTTAGCTGTGCTGTAGAGTACCCCGCAAATGTCCAGTATATTATATTCACCGCCATTTTAGGGTCAATACCGTCTTTAAAGAGTGTTTCATCAATGTCCGCGAAAAGCTTAGGGATCATTTCTTCAAAAGTATATCCATAAGACTTGGAAACCAGGTTGTGTCCGTCCTCATTGTGAAGTGTTGTCAAAAAATCAAACATCATGGGATATTTATATGAGAGATCAATCTTCAGCAGAATCATTTGCCACAATCTTTCGAGAACATCCCGTTGTTCAAAATTTAATAGCTCGAAATATTCTTTAAGCATGATATCGCCGGCATATGCAAAGGCAAACTCATACAGATTTTCCTTGCTGCCGAAATAGTGAAACAGCAACCCTTTGGATATTCCCGCTTCGCGAACGATGCTATCGGTAGATGCTTTTTTATACCCCTTGTTGAATTCCTTGAACGCCGCATTCATGATCCTGTTTCGCTTTTCCGCTTCCATTGACATGATTTTATGTGAGCTTATATCTATTTTCTTACTCAAACGCTTCTCCTCCCGCCATCAGCCATTGTAACCCGGAACACTATTGACTATACTGGTCAGCAATAGAATAACACTATTGACCGATATAGTCAATAGTGTTCATGAAATATTTACAAATATGGTTCTGTATGCCCGTAGTACTTCTCTCCGTGTTTAAGAATGCCGGATTGTTCCGCTCCCTATGTAAAACCGGGAGTATTCAATCCAAAAGAAACCGAAAGTGCGTTGTTGATCTTGCCCATCGAGCCTGTGTCGAGTTCTCCCATACGTTCTTTCAGTCTTTTTTTGTCTATGGTGCGTACCTGCTCGAGCAATACAACCGAATTTTTCGCCAACCCGCAGCCGCGCGCATTTATTTCGATATGTGTGGGAAGCCGGGATTTATCCTGTTGACTGGTGATAGCCGCCGCAATTACAGTCGGACTATATTTATTTCCCACATCATTTTGTACGATCAGCACGGGACGTACTCCGCCCTGTTCCGAGCCTACGACGGGGCTTAGATCAGCGTAATAAATTTCTCCCCTCTTTATTGACATCCTTCGCTTCTCCTCTTGCTTTATTACAGATGGATCCGGGGTTTATCATAACTTAAATCCATCTTCGTTATTTTTATTTTTGCCGGATAACGGTTGAAATAATCAAAAGTATTTATAAATATTTTTTAGAGCCGGCCGGAATACAAAAATTCATCCTGTCTTATTATTGTATTAAAACAAACAAAAATATGTTTATGATACGAAGGTCATCCGAAAGTCTGTTCGGGTATATAAGGAAATTTTTAAAATTACAACATAAAAAAACGACGGCTGACAAAAGTCAACCACCGTTTTTTAATAGACCTCTTCGGAAATTAAAACGTGATGTATGAACACAGATCATAACGTTGCGAAGTGGTTTTCGAGGGGGTCTAATAGACTTCCTCGGGAATTCTTTCCAATGTCTTGCCGATATATTTTTAATTCTGCATTTTTAATTTCAAAAGCCACACGATGTTTTCGCCCAGTCTTTTCATCGTGGAGATACCCTCGGCATCTTTTTCAAATTCGCCGATTTCGCAGGCCGCACTGACATTCCAATAGCTGCTGCCCGGAATGATCATATCGTTGATAAGAAAAAAATGATGTATCGAATCCAGCGTATGTATCCCGCCGGCGCGCCGGACAGCGGTCACTGCCGCTCCGATTTTTCTGCTGAATGCCATACCGTCCCGTCTTGATATATAGCCGCAGCGGTCGATGACAGCCTTGGTTTCGCTTGTCAGGTCAGAAAAGTATGTCGGGGAACCGATGATAACCGCATCAGCCGCTTTTATCTTTACATACACTTCGTTAACCCAATCATCCGTCGCACATCTGCCGGCGTGCTTTGAACATCCCCCGCAGGCTTTGCACCCCTGCACGGTTCTGCCGCCGGCGTGAAATAACTCGGTTTCAAAATTTGCCGCCGAGCATACATCCAGCACACAGCGCAGCATCTGTGTTGTGTTCCCGTTCCCACGCGGACTCCCATTAATAGCAAATACCTTCATACCTGTTCACTCCTTTTGTTTTTCAACACCCCTATTATACTCCAATTTTCCTTTTCTTGTCAATCTCAGAATTTAAAAATAAATTAAAGCAAAAATACCTTGTAATTTTATATGGACAACGTTATAATAGATTTATTGTTTTAATAAAATTTCTAATTTACGGAGGCATTCGGTTTGTTCGAGAATATTTTTAGTTCAGAAAATATGATAATGTATTTTGCTCGGATATTTATGATCATATTCATTTTACCCGTACATGAGTTAGCGCACGGGTATGCCGCACTCAAGCTGGGCGACGATACCGCCAAGCAGCAAGGAAGAATTACACTCAACCCGATTTCTCATATTCATCCCATCGGGTCATTAATGCTTTTGCTGGTGGGCTTTGGGTTTGCGAAGCCTGTTCCGGTGAATCCGGCTCGGTTCAACCGGAATATTTCGATGAAAAACGGTATGGCGATAACCGCTGCTGCCGGGCCACTGTCCAATTTGATTCTTGCTTTCCTGTTTTTGATAATATTTAAAATTCTCTCGATCTTCACATTCAGCTTCGGCAATTTTCCCGTGGGTAGCTTGTTCAATGTATATGATATTTTAACTTATCAAGGTTTCCTTGCGGAAGTTGCATCTAACGAAATGTTGTTTTACGCTATGATGATAGTCGGTTGGATAGTCCTGATAAATATTATGCTCGCAGTTTTTAATATGCTCCCTGTTCCGCCGTTGGACGGTTCGCGGATCGCAGCGTTGTTTTTACCTCAAAATATATATTTTAACATTATGAGATACGAACAATATATTATGATAGGACTTTTTGCGGTTATTGCTTTTACAAGTGTTTTGAGCCAGTTGATCGGCACGATTTCAAAAGGGGTATATTTCGCACTCGATAAAGCGACAATTTTTGTAGACCTTTTAGCAGGAGCGGTCTGACATGGAGCTGCAATTCAAAACCGGGGAATTCGAAGGACCTCTGGATTTGCTGCTGTTTCTGATAAGCAAGCACAAACTGGATATTTTGACGATCGAAATTTCGGTGCTGCTAAAACAGTTTTTAGATTATATCAACGAAATGCACGCGCAGGATCTTGAAGTCACAAGCAGCTTTATCGAAATGGCGGCACGGCTTGTTTATATAAAAACAGTTTCGCTGCTGCCGTCAAAAGCGGAAGCGGAGGATCTTAAAGCAGAGCTGCAAGGACGGCTTCTGGGGCTTGAAATAGTTAAAACCATAGCGGAAAAACTTTCCCGCATAATGATAAGTTCTTTGTTATTCACACGAAGACCGGCGGAAATCGAAGCTGAAACTGAATACAAGCGTATCCACGAGCCGGATTTGCTTGCAGCGGCATATGGCGATGCCGCCGGAAAACTCAGCCGGAGAATCCCGCCCTCGCCCGAGGTATTCACGCCGTTAGTGGCAAAACGTAAAGTTTCGGTCACATCTAAAATTATAGCCGTACTCAAAGAATTGTATAAAACCGGACGTACCCCTTACGACAGTTTCTTCCGCTCCGGTGACAGGGCGGAAATAGTCGCGACTTTTCTGGCGATGCTGGAACTTATAAAATCCAATCGAATCAAGATTAACGATGATAATACATATCTTTATTTTGTGCGCTAAGGATAAGTAAAATATGAACAAAGAAAATAGTTATACTGCGATAATTGAAGCGATACTCTTTGCCAGCGGGGATCCGTTGCATATAGCCAAGCTTGCAGGGCTTACATCGCTGAACCGGGCGGCAGTACGTCATCAGCTTGAAGTGCTAAATGAAAAATACAGCGATTCGGACAGCGGAATACAGCTTTTACGGCTGGACGAGTATTATCAGCTTTGTACGAAGCCGGAATTTGCCGGGTATGCAAAAGAAGCCGTTGGCGTGACCAGAGAAATTCCCCTTTCATCGGCGGCGATGGAAGTTATTGCGATCATCGCCTATAACCAACCTGTAACCAAGGGATTTATTGAAGAAGTTCGCGGGGTAAACAGTGCGCATATAGTGAACACTTTAGTGGAGAAAGGATTGATCGAAGAAGCCGGGCGGCTTGATATGCCGGGGCGGCCGATAACCTACAAGACCACAACCGGATTTTTAAGGAGTTTCGGGTTGGAAAGTTTGGACGAACTTCCGCCGCTTCCGGAAAACGAAGATCAAATAAATTTTGAAGACCTGCAAGGGACGGAAAACGAATGATCGCGCTTTATATCATAGCCGCTGTTGTTTTGCTTTTCACGATACTGATGGCTTCCAAAACCGGGATAAATATCAGGTATGACGGTGAAATGCACATAAAAATAACATACCTGTTTTTCAGGATAAATCTGTTGAAGCCGAAAAAAGAAAAGCCGATAAAAACAAGGAAGAAAACAAAAGATCCCGTAAAAAAAGCTCCGCAAAAAACCGGAACCGGTCAAAAAGAAAAACATTCAGGTAAATGGGAAAACGCCCGGAGCGTGATTGCGGCTATGAAAAAACCGCTGCGGATTTTGTTGAAGAAAACCACGGTTTCGGATTTGGATGTAAGAATAACAGTCGCCCAATCCGATGCTGCCGCTACTGCTGTGAAATACGGACAAATATGTATAGGAGCTCATACCGTTCTCGCACTGGTGCGCAATATGTTTGATGTAAAGGTGAAACGTATGGATATTGGCTGTGACTTTTTTGCTGAAAGCACGGTCTGCGACATAAAACTAAAAATCAAAACAAGAATGGTCACTCTTATTACGATTTTAATATCGTTTTTTATCAATATGATAAAGATAAAGCAGAAAGGAATGGGAATAAAAAATGAACGATCATCCAATTCAGGGAATGCTGGGGACATCAATGGAAAAACTGCGGGACATGATAGATGTAAATACGATAATCGGGGAAGAAATCAAGCTGGATAACGGAGTTACAATTATCCCGATATCTAAGGTAACCTACGGTTTCGGTTCCGGCGGCTCGAACTTTCCTTCCGCATCGCCCAAGGATATGTTTGGCGGCGGAGTAGGCGCGGGAGCGACGGTTCAGCCGTTAGCCTTTTTGGTTGTTAACGGGACCGATGTGCAATTGATGCAGATGAATACAGGCGGCGCAAACAGCGATCCGGTCAGCAAGGCTATTGATGTTTTTCCGGAGCTTGTCGAAAAAATCAAAAGCCTGTTTAAAAAAGAAAAAAACAACACAGAGGAAGAAAACCCGAACCCGTCATCCTGATGCAAAGTCTTTTTTTGAGGGTGGGAATATTTTAGGTTCGTCTGTGGATGAAAATTCTAAATC
>Ga0099364_10012496_pt1 | contig 11440 bp, 12 predicted proteins | sample TergutTh196P3_FD_73070 | JGI IMG/M metagenome (GOLD analysis project Ga0099364, IMG submission 73070) | Microcerotermes parvus P3 segment gut microbial communities from Pointe-Noire, Republic of the Congo - Th196 P3 | ecosystem: Host-associated > Arthropoda: Insects > Digestive system > Gut ...
CAAAAATACTTCATAGATGGCAAAGCAGCCGATGTTGCAGCTATTGAGATAATTGAGACTATTATCAAACGACAGCTTACTCAAAACAACAATGGAGTTGCAGAATGATAAACTCACTACTCAACCGCTTTGATAATATCTTGGTATTTGATATTGAGACGACAGGATTTGATCCGAAAAAGGACGAGATGATCGAAATTGCGATGTTGCATTTTGTAGCTTGTTTTTAGCGTAACCATTTCAACGGATATACTGATATTTCTTGCAGGATATGATGTAACATCTGATTTTATTAGAGGTCGTGAAAACAATGGAAACTGAGTACAACTATGACGAAGAAATAGCCTATGTGGCAGATAGGGTAATTAAGGAAGGCAGCGTTCCGCATTACATAGAAAAGCTTAGCGACAAAAAAAGTGTAGACGAGTTCGTTTCAGACATAATCGTCTTGGATGAACAATTCAACGAAATGATTATCGAGGGAGTTGCAATATGCTACTCAACTGACGATGAGCATAATTATATTGCGGAACGGACCGGATATTCCACAGAAATAGTAGAAATAGTGGTATGGTTTTACGAGTGCTACCGAATGGCGAATGGCTATATTATTTATAGCGCGGATTGCATGAAATGCGGACACGATGAGCTATTCATCCGTGAAGGAGACGAAGGGATGTATAGCTCAATTATTGAATGCGGCAAATGCAAGGAAAAATACACTTTTGAGCAAATGGAGAATGATAGTCCATTTGTATACGACCTTTCAGAGCGATTGCCGTTGCAAACAAAAGAAGTAATAGCACTGAAGGATGTCAATGAAACAAATGACTCCTATATTATCAAGGCAGCTACAGGGTATAGGAAAGGAATCTGGCGAAAAATACAAATCAGCGCGGCGGCGACCCTCCATGATTTAGCTCTTGCAGTTTTGGATGCTTTTGAATTTGATTATGACCATCTCTATGCTTTTTATATGGACGACAAGCTTCGTACTCGGTATTTTGTTCCTAGATATGATTCGCCGCGACCTGGTTATGAGCCCGAAGGTGCTGCCTTGGAAATGCTGGAGAATTTTAGCTTCATTCCTAAGCAAAAGTTCTTGTTTTTGTATGATTTTGGAGACGAATGGCATTTCGCCATGACTTTTGAAAAAGAAATCAATGAAATGACTCCAAGAGCATTTGTTGTTCAATCGCGGGGGGAATCTCCGCCGCAATATAGAGGATACTGGGAAGACGACGAAGAAGATGCATGGGACGAAAACGATGAATAAATATAATTTCCATAAGATGTTAGGATTTTGGGCATAGGGCTTTCGGGCTTTCTTTCCTAGAGTTCTGATGTAGTGGATTATGAACAAAAGAAGGCTCTATTATACGCAAAAGGTGTTGCAGTATGGGATGTAATTGCAAAATGCGAGGCGGACGGAGCCTTGGATTCAACGATCAGAAACCCGGTGTATAATACAGACTTGCCTATGTTCATCTCTGAGAATGGAATTACCCGCGTGTTTTTCAATGGAAACAATGCTTTCATGTTTTACAAGCGCGGGATTGGAAACATTAGTAAAAATGTGTTGCCATCAACAAGTCCGGCATATGCAGGTATGCGCATTGATAGGAAAGTGCAGCTCTGGCGCGAAGCCCTAAGAGGTTGACAAGATGCACTAATAAGCGTACTGCTAGGTGAAATTAATCTCCGATTGACAGTGCAACGACAACCACAAACCCATTCTCAAATGCATAGTGATTCGTATTTGGCGACAACTGGGGTTATTTATCATTCGGATCCAAGCATCTGCCTCACGCCCCTCCGAAATGATTATAATGAATATATTTCATCCTATAAATGTGCTCTGAAATATATTCACAAACTCGCTTGACAATGTGAATAATATTCGATATAATGTCCGTATTACTCAGAACGTGCCGAAACCTAAATTTTCAATACCAGTGACGGATATTTGACTCCGAGGGTGGGGACGGGGATTCTTGCCACTGCGGGAACAAGAAAAGGAGTGACTAATTAGTGCGAAAATTAGTAACCATACAGGAAATCTCGGAAGTCAAATCTATCCCGGGCGCAGACTTTATTGAGCTCGTTGTAATAAAGGGTTGGCAGTGCGTTGCGAAGAAAGGCGAGTTCAACCCTGGGGATAACTGCGTCTATTTTGAGGTTGACAGTTACCTCCCTATTGACGAACGGTTCGAGTTCCTCCGCAAAACAAGCTACCGCAACAACGACTTCATGGGTGAGGGGTTTCGCGTCAAGACGGTTAAGTTCCGCGGTGAGATATCACAAGGTCTTGCGTTGCCTGTGATCTCATTCCCGGAAGTATCCGCTTGTGCAGTAGGGAATGATGTCACAGACCTGCTTAAAGTAAGAAAATGGGAAATGCCGGAGCAAGTAGGCAGCGCAGGCACTTCCATCGGGGACAAACCCTACGGCATCCCCACGACGGACGAAACGCATATCCAGTCGATGCCTGAATTACTGGAACACTTCAGGGGCAAGCCCTACTACATCAGCACTAAGATGGACGGCACATCTTGCACTGTGTACGTCAAGGACGGTAAAGTTGGCGTATGCCTACTGCCAAGTCACAGGGAGGAGTTGGCATGAGCTTGAAGTCGATGTGGAAAGCGAGGTGCGGAATGTCGCCTGATATTAAGCCCATATCCCAGGAATCGGTGGAAAAAGCTATAGAATCGTTATACGGCACGGATGCGGCAATACCTGAAGCATCCATGCAGCTATTGAACGCCGTGTTCGCGTCGGGCGATTACGAAACGCTGTACCGCACTGTGCGCGAGAGCGAGCTTGAATCCAAGGAACTGTTGTTGGAGTTTGAGCAAAAATACCCGAACGCGCTTAAAGGCGGGAATATCGACAGCATCATCAAGTCAGGGCAGCGCAAACGCCGTGAGGGGCAAAAAGAGTCCATGCTTGCCAAACTCGAAGAAAAAAAGCGGCTCGCCGAAAAAACCAAGCAGTCCCAAGACGCTCCCGCGGGGAATGATAGGAGCGGGCAGGAACCAAAATAGATTCGGAAGATAAAAACTGAATAACAACCCAAACATAAGCCGGAGTTTTGCGTATCAAACGTAAAACTCCGGATTTTTACTTTCATCGGTTTCATACTTCTTCCCTCGTTTCTAACCGTCGGACATTGATTGTAATACTCAGCGTATTATCGTTATCGTAGTCGTAGTCATCATTGTCGTCGAATTCCGCGCTGCCGCCCCCGTCGTCATCATCGTCGTCGCATTCCACATAGTTGTCGGCTAAAATCTTACGGAGCGCTACCGGGATTTTTTTAACATTACTGGGTTTGTAGTTAAAATCCTCTAACGCAGTGAGGCCGGTGATGGAATCCGGCAGTTTGCTCACCCTTGTCTGGCATATCCAAAACCTCTTCAAAGACGCGAGGTTGCCGATAGACTCCGGCAGCTCCCGCAGGGGCATATAATAAGAGTACAATCTTTCCAACGCCGTGAGGCACCCTATGGATTCAGGCAAGTATTCTATCCGGCTTCCGTGAAGATCCATGCAATTTAGCGATGTGAGGTTTCCGATAGAGTCCGGCAGCTCGCTTATTTTTGTATGGTTGCAATTTAAAACCTCCAAATTGGTAAGCCGGCCAATATTCTGCGGAAGTCCGGTGATTTTTGAACCGCCAAGATGCAGTTCCTTTAGCGCGGAAAGGCGTTCGATTGAATTTGGAAGGCTGGGTATATCTGTAGCGTATACATTCAGCACTTCCAGCGCGGAAAGGTCGCCGAGCCACTCCGGCAGCTTAGCTGTTTTTGTGTGGCTGACATCCAGCACTTTCAGCGAAGAAAGCCCGACGACTGCTAACGGGAGTTCTGCCATATCCAATCCGGAGAAACTTAGCTTAGTCACGCGACCGTCTTCAGTGAACGCATGAATTTTCATGTGGCAGCCGCAGAAGTTCCTGTGTATCCACTCAGACATACTACCTGCGCACACCCAACCGTCATCGGGTACGATTTCGCAGTCATATCCTAATTCCGCGCTGATTTCCAAAACAGTTTCCTCATCGGTCATACCCGCAAGACCGTCGAGGCTTTTTCTGCGTGGATGCTTTGAGAGCAACGCTTTAGGCGTATACAGCGGTTTATTGTTGCTCTTATCGAATAAAACTCCGCCAACAGTTGAAAACTTCGGGTTATTTTCGTCCACGGTTATACATTCCAGCGACTCGCAGCCCGCAAACGCGGATAGGTCAATGCGCTTAACGCTTGAAGGTATGGATATGCTTTTGAGGGATTTGCAGCCATTAAAAGTACGCTGTACTATACTTTTTACGCCCTCGGGTATAGCTATGCCGGTCAGAGAGGTGCAACCATTAAACGCGTCGAATCCGATTTCCGTCACTCCGTCAGGTATGAGTACGCTTGTGAGAGCGGAGCAACCCTTGAACGCGCCACTGCCAATTTTCGTCACGCTTTCGGGAATGGTAATGTTTTCAAGAGATTCGCAGCACTCAAAAGCGTCCCAGCTAATCGTTTTCAACCCTTTAGGAAGCCTTACACTGCTTAAATAGCGGCAACCATCGAAAGCACGCAATCCAATTTCAGTCAAACTGTCGGGCAGTTCAATACTCTCCAAGGAGCAATCCTGAAACGCGCGATTCCCGATAGAGATTACATCGTCGGGGACAATGTAGCTGAGAGTATCAATAAAACCTTCAGGAATGTCTCCGCCCGTTCTGTATGACTTTCCGTGCGGAAAATGAATCAGTCTCGTCCTGTCTTTATTGAACAAGACACCGTCGATGTCGGAAAAATCCAGATTGTTTTCATCTACTTCTATCCTTGACAATACCCTGCTGTCTTTAAACGCAGAGCTGTCTATTTCCGTGACACTGGCAGGGATTTTCACGCTTTGGAGACAATTGCAGTACGAGAACGACTTCATCGTGATTTTCTTCACACCCTCCGGGACGATTATCCTTTTGAGTGTGTCGGAGTTACAAAGCCCGGCGTTCCCGATAAGAGAGCCGTTGATTGTCGTCACAGGTTTGCCGTCAATGCTGTCAGGGATGGTTAGTTCCTCGCAGTTCCCTGTATACTTGTAAATCGTAACCTCGCCATTGTCTTTAATTTCGTAAACAAAATCGCTATTTGTTGTTTTCATCCTTCTTCACCTCATTCTAAATTTTTGCTGGAAAAATCCCATGTCGGTATGATAACACACAGCATGGGCTAAAAATGTCACATATGGTATGGTATGCTGTGAGTGCTTTGAAATAAGCGGCTTTCGGGCGTATTTTTTGACCGTGCGATTATTTTGTCACACCATCTGTTGAAAGGGGCGAGTTTTTAGTGTATAGTACTCCCAGAGGTGATGACGAGATGTATACAATTCCGCCAAAGAAGATGCTGATACTCAACATACTTGATATTCTGAAAAAATACTCGGATGAAAACCATCGGCTCTCGGCAAAAGATATCGTTGAGCGATTGGAGCGTGAATATTCACAGAAGGTAGACCGCAAGGCAATCAAGCGCAATCTGATGAATCTCATAGACTTCGGCTATGAGATTGAGTATTCTGAAACCGTCCGCAGAAACAAAAACGGCGAAGACGAAATCATATACTCGGATTGGTACATAAACCGGGAATTTACTGACGCCGAGCTGCGCCTGTTGATTGACAGCCTGCTGTTTTCAAAGCACATCCCCTATAACCAATGCAAAGAACTGGTCGGCAAGCTGGAGGTTTTGAGCAACACCTATTTCAAGGCAAGAGTGCAGCATATCCGAACAATGCCAGAAAAATACACGGAGAATAAGGCGCTGTTTTATGTAATCGAGGTTCTGGACGAAGCCATCACATTGAAAAAGCGCGTCCAGTTCCATTACATCAGCGATTACGGATTGGACAAAAAACCGCGCCCGCACCGCAATAAAGACGGCAGTAAGACGATTTATAAGGTCAATCCCTACCAAATGGCGGCGGCAAACGGGCGGTATTATCTCATCTGCACCCATAAGTATTACGACGACGTGTCAAATTACCGCATCGACCGCATCACGGATATCCGCCTGCTTGAGGATGAGCCGATCACGCCCGCGAAAGACGTCCCCGCGCTAAAACATGGGTTCAATCTGCCTAAGTATATGGCGGAAAACATCTACATGTTCGGCGGAGAGGGCGTAGCGGTGAATTTCAAAGCGAAGCGATATATCATCAAAGACGTGCTGGATTGGTTCGGTCGGGACGTTAGGCTTGCCGACGCAGGGGAAGACGAGGTGGGCGTAAACATCCGCGTAAATGAACAGGCGATGTTTTACTGGGCAATGCAGTACGGGGAACATATCGAAGTCTTGTCGCCAGAGACGCTGCGCGAGAAAATAAGCACGGCGGCGAGGGCTATATATGGAAAATATCAACAAGAATATGGAGGAAATTAACAATGGCTAACCGAGAAAACCGAAATCATGGCAACTCGCAAATAGATTACGGAAACTCCGTTCTCTATGGAATGTGTGAAGGTGATAACATCTGGCACGTCAACCCAGACACAGTAGCAGGCAAGATGTGGTTGATTGGTAGAAGTTATGCCGCGTCGCCCGAACGGCAGCAAGGGAAAGTATTAAATAATTTGGATGAAGGAAGTATGAAAAAGCCCAAAATCAATACTGACACCGATTTCTTTAGAAAAGTCGCGCAAATAATTGTCAGAAACCAAGAGAGCGAAAGATTGGATGGTGTCATCCGTCAAATGCGAAACGTAGAATACACTTATGATTTCACAAAAGATGCAGATGTTCTGAAGGGCAGCATCGAACTGGTCAAATTGCTCAACGAGATGATTATGATGGCATCAAACCAATATAACAAGGAAAACTACGTAGAGCGACTAGCCAAAAACAACGTCAGTTTCGCGAGCAAATATCTCCACATTCACCTACCGAATGTCATTTACATTATGGACACGTATTCACTGATAAATGGCAAAAACAAACACAAAGAGATGTGCCTATACGACAAAGACTATGCCAAATTATTCAAGACATACAAAGATATAATACCCTGCGGTTATGCGGAGCATACTTTACGTTGCTATTTTATTGCGCAAAAACTGGATAGAGACGGAGAGGATTGTTATCCGAGAGCGGTTGACGATATTTTGATGTTACGCGGAGAATGATATCAACAATGGCATGTATCCCCTTTTTGCCCAACTCCCTATGTCATAGTATTTTCATAACCATTCAAAAGGAGCGCCGACGCAATGAAAATCGAAGAACTGAACCTTTCCGTACGCTCGACTAATTTGCTCAAACGCAAAGGCATCGCCGAGGTTGAGGTTTTGCTTTCGATGACGGATGAGGAAATCATCGGCTTGTATGACGGCAGAAAGGCAACGGGCGAAATCCGTGATGCAATTATGCCTCTGCGGGAAGCCAAGCGGGAGCGGGAATAGTAAAGCTGTATCCCTTTTTTATCCCATATTGGATGATATAATCGACTCATCAAAAACGAGGAGGGTACGCAATGACCGATAGAGAAATCGTGCTGCAAATAGGCGAAGAGACAGGCAGCGAATGTCATTTTATCACTGATAACGACAAGTGGACTCATAAGTGGGAGTACGAGGGTATTTTGGCTTTTTGCAAAAATGAACGGGTTACGCGGGTTGCTTTTAATAATATCGACATATTCAACCTGCCCGAGTGCATTGCGCTTCTTCCCGCGCTTGTTGAACTGGACATATCTGAAACGTATATAGAGGAATTGCCGGAATCTATCGGAAACCTCTCTATGCTGGAAGAGCTGAATCATTACGTGAATTGATATCTGATACATGGGTCGTTATGAATGAGTTTGGTGAAAGTTTTACAAGTGAGCGCGGTAATGGGACAGGTTGGCGATACTCATTAGACCTCGTTCGTAAGAATGTCCGCCAAGGTTCACACAATAGACCTCAACCGGTTACTGTATATTTACTCGAAATAAATGATATACGTCGTAATGAAGCGGTTATAACTTGCACACTTCAAATGTATGCTACAGGTGATGGCTGGCGTGGTGTAGAACCGGATGAGCTGCTAAAAAATGTAACAAAGTTATCACATGAGGATGTTATTGATTTAGCAGCAAGGCACTTAGTTTACATGGAATCGGAATTTATCAATTCGATACCTGAATGAAAGGAATAAAACTTATGGACATCACAATAAGCATCCATCCAATACGTAGAATCAAGATATGGTTTATCTTTTTGACTACGTGGTTTTCGAAGAGGTATCTTACTCAGACACATCTGCAATTCAGTAGAAGTATATCAAACGGTTTGTGATAGATTAGGAGAAACTATGGATATTTACAGTTTCATCAACTCTAAAGACATAGCGGAGCATTGCCGAACAATCGGGCATGAGTTCACGCCGCTTGAAATGGCGTTTGTCGTGTATTTGAGCGACAAGACGCTTACCGAACGGCATACCGCTTGGCAGTGGATTATTAGCACACAGCCGGATATGGAAATACCGGAGCGCAGATGTTGTGAGCATTATGACAGTTTACATCAATATTTGCGTGATTATATGGCGTTGGAAAATAAGATTTTAGGTTTATTCAAAGCGGATGAGCCAAATGCGGTTTTTACCTACAGCAGTTATAACATGAAATATGAAGAACCCTGCGAATGTGATACGCTGTTTCAAACATTGGATGCTGTGTATGAGGCGATAAAAGAGAAAAACAAGGACGGGGATATTGAAAAATACCGCATAGTGAAACGGTGGGTAGGAGAAGAAAACAAAGAGATTACTATAATAACAGCATACGGCGAGGTTGTTTCTCTTTGGGAAAGATGCGTTATTACTGATGACAGCTTGAATGACCTTATATGTTATGGTTTCGAGGGTATGTGGATAGAAGTACCCACGCCTTTCAAAAAAGGTGACATTGTTATCCAAACGAATACAAAGCATTTTCATAAACCAGAGCCGTTCGTGCTTGATTATTTATGCTATTGGCCCGATGGTGAAAGGTTTACAAAAGAATTTATTGAACGGCGCAGTAAAGACTGGGACACAACCGACATGACTTTTTATGGGTACGGGGTTTCGGAATCGGGACATATCTTCCGTGAACACGGACACTATTATTTGGATTTGGAATACTACCGTGATGAGCAAAAAAGCCGCGAACGCCCGCTCCTTGCGCTCGGCAGCTATATTAAAGAAAAACGGGAGATATCAGAAGCCTTGCTTCTGAATGCCTATGATATTGTTTTAAGGGAAGGATATGTCCAAGGGCAACGATGTTTTAGCTACATTGACGAATGGCTTGAAAAAGCAGGGCTAAAAGAGGACAATACGGCATTGCGCTTTAATTACGGAGAGCATATGTATGCTGAAATCGAGCCGATAGATGAAAAAAACTGGGATTTAGATTTGAGAGAAAGCATCGGTCCGTTTCATAGCGTTGAGGAAATGCGTAAATGGATAGATGCTGTAGATACGGACATATACAGCTTTATCCCGTCCCGTGACATAGCCGCGCATTGCCGTGCATTGGGTCATGAGTTCACGCCGCTTGAACAGGCAGTTATCATCTATCACAGCAAAAAGTCACTTTCCGAGCGGCATAATGCTTGGCAGAATATTATTGATACCCTGCCGGACATGAAAGTTACCGAATGGTCGGGACTAAAACACGAACCGAGGATATATCACGAGAGCTTACATCAATTTTTAGCAGAGTACATGAGAATTGAAAACAGACTTGCAGAAAGGCTGAAAGCTAAAGAATCGGATGCAGTTTATTCTTATTCAGTCCAAGATGATTACGGCAAGTATACACATATCAGCACACCAAGGAGCAGTTACGACAAAGTTATCAAAGCGATTGAAGAATCAAGCGAAAGCATTGATTGGATTGCGAAGAATAGTTTGTTTCCATTGTTCAAGAAGTGGATTGATATTGGTCCTATCGAAAAGTCGCTTTGTGTGGTTGTTACTACAGATGGAGAAATTGTGGGGGATTGGTGTTTTCGGCTAAATGCTTTTCTAAACGAAACTGACGAGGATATATTTACCACCTTTGGATGTGTAAATGTTTTCGTTCCCGTACCATTCTGTAAAGGCGATGTTTTGACATACAGTGATGGCAAACCCTTTGTATTGACGAGTAACAGGTGGGAGTATGGAATAGGGAAATACCCTGACGAACGGCAGTTTTTAGCAGAAGGGTCTATCATGGATAGCATTATAAGTATTTCCATAGAAGAAAACGGCAACGTCTATAACGATTTCAACCCCGCTTCGCTTGATATAGAGTATTACCGAGGTGAACTAAAAGGTTGCAACCGTGTCTTGAAAGCAATCAGTAATCATATGAAGGGAAAAATACCCACCGATTTAATGATGAATGCCTACGATATAATTCTCCATGAGGAACGGCTAAAAGACCGACTGGATGATTTGGGTTCGTATACGAATGAGGGGCTTGCACTTGTGGGGTTGGGAAAGACCGAGGACGAGAAACAGTAAAATCCTAATGCGGCTTCGTGACGATTGACAAAACAGGAAACATTTAGGGATTTTTATTTCTATGGGTCAAGAAATACCGGGCGGTATGCCGCAGATTATAGACCAAGCGTTATTTGACAGAGTACAAGAAAAAAAAAGAGAGTCGCCGTCAACTGACATAATGCGATAGTTGTTTGGATACAGCAACTACAGCGTCGAGGAGGAAACACACAATGACCGATAGAGAAATCGTACTGCAAATGGGCGAAAACCTAAACTGCGCGGTGAGAATAAAAGCCCACGATGAAGAGCGGGCGGTTCTTGACGAGGGGATCACCGCGCGCTGTGACGAGGACGGCAGCATTGCCGAACTGCACTTTTTCGGGTTCGGTATAAAAACCCTGCCGGATTCGGTTGCAAAATTGACGGGGCTGCGATATTTGACGTTCCACAAAACCGGGATTTCCGAAGTTCCGAAGTGGATTCTTGAATTGACCGCGCTGGAACGGCTGGATTTTTCCTCAACCCCGGTGCCGGAAGTACCTGAATGGCTGAGAACCACGAAAAAGAAAGATATGCCGAATTTGAAACAGGTGGTTGCCAGAAACATCGGGAGGAAATTTCACGGCGATTTTGAGTATTATATCAATGACAACGATAATGACAACGATAATGACGACGATAAGGCGGTAATCCTCGGATATTTCGGTAATGACGAATATGTGACCGTCCCCGCATCTATCGACGGCGTCCCCGTGACGCGGGTTTCGCATCCTGTTTTGAGCGCCGCGTTCAGCGGACGTTCTGCGGTTAAAAGCGTGACATATTCCGAGGGTATTCAAAAAATCAGGGCTTCGTTTTGGGATTGCGAGCGGCTTGAATCCATAAACATCCCCGCAAGCGCGACGGAGGTTGAAACCGCAATC
>Ga0099364_10012497_pt1 | contig 11439 bp, 8 predicted proteins | sample TergutTh196P3_FD_73070 | JGI IMG/M metagenome (GOLD analysis project Ga0099364, IMG submission 73070) | Microcerotermes parvus P3 segment gut microbial communities from Pointe-Noire, Republic of the Congo - Th196 P3 | ecosystem: Host-associated > Arthropoda: Insects > Digestive system > Gut ...
GAGGCTACTATTACCATAACTACTGCCAATGGCCGCAAAACGGCTACCTGCATAGTAACTGTCAGCCCTGTTGAAGTAAGCGGCTTATCGCTGAATAAAGGCTCGACAAACTTAATGGTGGGAGAAAGCGAGATGCTTACAACTATAATTATTCCTGCTAATGCTACCTATAAAAATGTAACATGGGAAAGCAATGCAACAAATGTTGTTACAGTTGATGCCAATGGAAAAATAACGGCAATGAGCGAAGGCGCGGCAACTATTACCGCAACCACAATGGACGGCAATCACACGGCTATTTGCAACGTAATTGTTCCCCCTGTTATAACAGCCCCAAGTATGATCATGACCACCTCAAAATTAGATAAATTGGGGTTTGAATTGCGAGGTACCGGCACATATACTATTTACTGGGGCGATGGGGAAATAACTACGCGTACATCTTCGTCTTTGAATTATTATACATCCAATGGACACTCCTATTCCAACTCGGCTGAATATACAGTAATCATAACCGGCGACAACATTACTCATTTAAGTTTTGGAAATCCTGGCGGATCGTGGGGATATAATAACTATCAAATAACCACTTTGGACGTCAGTAAAAATCCTGCATTGATAGAATTGAATTGCCTTTGGAATCTATTAACAAGTCTGAATGTGACAGGGTGTACCGCGCTGACATATTTAAATTGCTGGAGTAATGACTTAACAACTTTAGACGTGAGCACCAATACTGCATTAACATATTTGAATTGTGGCACTAATCAGCGATTAACAAACTTGAATGTCAGCGGTGCAACTGCACTAACAACCTTGATTGGCAGAGTCTGTCGTTTAACATCTTTAAATGTCAACAATAATACAGAACTAACATATTTGAATTGCGAACTTAATCTATTAACAAGTTTGAATGTTAATGGACTTCATGCTTTAAAAACCTTGATTTGCAATAATAATGGAATGACAGCCACAGAATTGAATAAATTATTTCACTCGTTGAACTCTAATGCCGATATTGAAGACAAAGCCATTTACATAGGCATGAATGGTTCCGTTACCGGTTCAACTTGGCATTATAATACTACAGGAACAAACGCCTGCGACCGAAGCATTGCAACAGCCAAGGGTTGGAATGTGAGCGATTGATTTCTACCAATAATTTTAATTCAACTCATCGTTTTTCTTTTTAAATGTACAATAAGTTTAACAACAAAAAACTCAAATCATGCAATTAAACATACCGAATATAGACGGATTAACATACAGAGAAACAGGCAATTTTCTTTTAATTGCCGGTCCGTGCGTTGTCGAAAATGAAGAGATTACATTTAAAACAGCCGAAAAAATTAAAGAGCTGTCGGTAAAATACCGGATACCGTTTGTTTTTAAGGCGTCATACCGAAAAGCAAACCGCTCAAAAGGCGGCTCTTTTACTGGAATAGGCGATTTAAAAGCTCTTAGAATGCTTGCGCAGATAAAAAAGGATTTTTCAACGCCTGTTACCACCGACATACATAACCCCGATGAAGCCCAAATAGCCGCCGAATATGTGGACATTATACAAATTCCGGCTTTTTTGTGCCGCCAAACCGACCTTTTGGAAGCGGCGGCAAAAACAGGAAAATGGGTTAATATTAAAAAAGGACAGTTTTTGTCTGGTGCCGCAATGAAATTTGCCGTAGAGAAAGTAAGAGAAGCCGGCAATGAAAAAATAATGCTTACCGACCGCGGCAACATGTTTGGCTACCAAGATGTTGTAGTTGATTTTAGAAATATCCCCATAATGCAGGCGAATAGCGTCCCCGTGATAATGGATATTACCCATTCGCTGCAACAACCGAATCAGGAACACGGCATATCCGGCGGCTGCCCCGAAATGATTGAAACCATAGGCAGAGCGGCAATAAGCATCGGCACTGACGGCGTCTTTATCGAAACGCACCCCGAACCTTCAACGGCAAAATCGGACGGGGCAAACATGCTAAAACTGTCGGAACTCGAAAATCTGTTATATAAACTGTGTGCTATCCGAAAAACTGTAAATTCGTTTTAACCAAACTGATTAGTGCGTCCAGAATGATGAGCCACTGCTAAAAAAATGTATCGGTAAATCTGTTATAAAAGTTCTTATCCACGTTGCGCTCCAATCCATTCCGGCTTCTTCAGAGTTGGCATGTCCGATAAAAATAACGGCTTTGTCTTTTCCCTGCAAAACAGCATCTCTAACGTACTCGTATGTTTCCAATTGCGACACTTCGCCGGCTATTACAACGTAATCGTCCCTAAGGCTTGCAATATGATTTGCGCTTCCTGAGGCTCCTGCGGAAAAAGCAACTTTCGAAACAGTCATTTGGGGTTTGCCAATAACACTAAAAGCATGTTCCGGGAATATTTGTTTCAAATATCGCAACAGGTTTTCTAATGTGGTTTCAGGAATATTAAACTTGCTGAACGAGTCGTCAACCATATATTCTTTCCAGCCGAGCTTATCTGTCATTCCCACATAAATTCCATCGGGCCTCATGCGATGTATATAATCGTGAAATCGCCACACTACCAGATTATTATCATTAATGAATTTTTGTTTTTCAAGAAATACAGGATCGTTGGCAAATTGTTCTGTATTATCCCGACTACTGTAATACAGCGGCTCATGAGAAATTATAAGATTGCATTTTCTTGCAACGGCTTCCCTAAGCACGTCCATTGTGGGAAACATGGTCGTTATTATGCCTGTAACCGGAGTATTTGGATTACCCCCTCTAATAACATCTCCCGTGTTGTTAATCGTAGGAACGTCTGTTTTTTGAATAATAAGTTCAATTATTTCAGCCGCCGTTCTATTTCCCGAAGATTGCTGGCTTAATGCCGGCGCTGATAATAAGATAAATAGTGAAAAAACACTGACAAATACTGATGTCTTCATACGTAATAATTTTTTAGTTAGTAAATAATTTTCGGTAAAAATAAAATTAATTTTAATACATGATCAAATTTTTACCTTAAATCTGCAATATTTTAAACTTCCCTCTAAAAAAATCCGAACCAAGTTTTATCGGTCTGTGTGAAATTTAAAAAATTTCATGTAAATTTGAACCCGATTAGGTTAGGTAAATATATATTAGCGGCATTAAGTATATGGAAGATATTTTAATACAATTTGCAAAGTTGCAGATTTTCAGTCAGTTTTGGCTATCGTTTTTCTTATTAATTCCTTTGGTACTTATTTCACGAACCGTTGTTGCCGGCACAAAATACTCGCCAATCTTGCTTATTGTTGTTTTCGGACTGGCTATGGGATATTTTTTAGTTACCAGCGGCGTTTCCGAACCGGGATTGTCGGAGTTTACAATCATAGAACTTCTCAGCAGAACCACAACTATTGCGCTGATAGCATCTTTTTTTATTGGCGGACAGGAGTTAAGAAAAGTATTCGGAAAAAAACACGTAGAGCCTGATGATTCGATAATTCTTTCACACGATGAAGTTTCGGTAGGCACAAACAGGACGCAGCTCATTCATATTATCCGCACGTTCTTCCTGCTGCTGGGCATAGAAACCGCATACAGATCAATTGTGGGGATTAATGACGGCTACTCAAGCAGATACTATCCTTTGCTGGCTTACATATGCTTGGTATGTTCCATAATTCTCATTGACAACAAAGCAATAATCAGAAATAAAAAACTTTACAAAAAAAAGGGCTTTCGGGAAGTCCTTGTTATTATCATTATTTTAATAGTAACTTTCTATATTTCCGAATGGCTTAAGCCTGTAATTGCATTGCCGCAAATATTCTTCGCAATGGTAATTACATCGTGTTTGGGCGCAATATTCTACAAGATGCATATAGGACCGACTATGAAATCGCTGTTATTTGCCGGTTTGCCGATAGTATTGGCATCAAACTTTATTATTGGCGGCTCAAAGGTTGCCGAGGCATTCGGCATTGCCGGAATAAATTCGGTTTTGGCTTTTGGTTTCTTCGGGCAGATAATATGGATGTTTGGCGGTATTGCCCTGCTTATGTTTTTTGCAAAAACATTTAATGTGCGCAACCTTGCACCCGGATTAGCCGGAGGCTTATCACACGCAGGTTTAACAGGCGCTTGCACTGCGGGAGACCTTGGTAAAGTTGCGGCACACAGAGCGCCTATTATGATTAACCTGCCTTTTGTAGCCCATATCTTCGTCTTCGCTATATTAGCCGTCAGCTCCGAAAGAGGAGAACTGACTATGTTTCCCGCGTTAGCCATATTAACATTGGGTATTATACTTGTATTATTATCTTTAAGAACTCTCAAGACTGCTAATGGAGACGACAGTAAAGAGATTATAAGCTTAATGAAATTTTCGCTCGGCTGGCAGATTGTCGCAATATTTGGAGGCTTTGTTCTTTTAAGTGTTTTCGGCATGTCGTTCAACCTTGTTTCAGCGTCTGTAACCTCTTCACTCTCCCACTTTGGTTTGTTTGCGGCAACACAGGGCGGGATGTTTGGAGTTGAAGTGGCTGATTTGCTTCCATTTATCTTTGCCATGCCTTTTTTAGTCCACCCTTTTGTATTCTTTTTGTTTGGCAAGGCAATGGAGAAAGACGGCAATATGCCGAGTACTCCTGTTTATGTATTAGTCGCTATAGGAATACTCGGCGTTATATATGCTCTGATTTCAATTTAGTTATAAAAAAAGCAGCAGGCTTATAAGCCGGATTCTGTGCCATTTTGGTTTCTGCAAAAGAAAATAAAATAGTTTCCATCATTTATCTCGACCTTACATTGCTGCAAGGCTCCAACGACCTACCCCCCGGCATCGGACGAGCAATCCTTAAAAGCCGGTATACATGGTCTTTCAACCCATAAGGCGTACGGCTGAGAATGTCGCCACCCTCACCGGTAAGCTCTTACCTTACCTTTTCACCCTTATCGCCCGAAGTTTCCTGCGGGAGACGGTTATTTTCTGTTACGCTGCTATACCCTTGCGGATATCTTCCCGTTAGGAAGTATGGCGCTCTGCGTTGCCCGGACTTTCCTTAGCGCATACGCACCACGATGGAACAGCCTGCTGCCCTGCAAAGATAAAAATTAAGTTGATTAGTTTGTATTATTTTCAAGCTATTTTTGCGACATGAAAGAAATGATTATTGACATGGAAGAAGCCGTAAAAGCAGTTCTGTTCTGCAATAAAGAATTAAGCCGGCGCATATCTGTGCTTGAGTCGGAAAATCAGGCGTAAAAACAGAAAAAGCAGGGATAAATCTAAAAAAGATTACTTTTATCTTCGGTCCTCAAGATAATATCTTCTTTCACTCAACACTGTCAGCGACTCCGCAGCCCGCTAACCATTAACCGTTATAAAACTAACCCTATTCCAAATATTCAACCCTAATTTTTTGATTTTACGGCGTTATTTGCAGAGTCACTTACAGAGGAGACTTTAAGATGTCAGTAATCCGCGATATGCGAAAAATCATTTATATTTGTTTGAAACAGCGGTCAAGTATGGTATTCCCAGCGATCAAACACTACGCCAATGGGAGCGTATTTATGATTGTGATGGGTTGGCAGGACTTTACCGTAACAACAGAGGCAAGATGAAAAATAAACCGCGGAAACATACCGGGATTTGTTCTCATTTACTATAAAATCTTTTCGTAACTTGCGCCGTTCAATAGAAATGCAAAAAAAACTATATATAGAGACCTATGGATGTCAGATGAATGTGGCTGATAGCGAAATTGTTGCATCTATATTAGAGGGTTCGGGATTCGTTGTTACCGAAGATATTGACACGGCGGATCTTATCTTGATAAACACATGCTCAATACGAGATAATGCCGAACGGCGCGTTTTTGCAAGGCTAAAAGAATTGGCTCGCTTAAAAAAAAGAAACGCCGGACTGACGATCGGAATAATAGGCTGCATGGCTGAAAGACTTAAAGAACAACTTTTAGAGGCTGAGAAACTTGTTGATATTGTAGTTGGTCCTGACGCTTACAGAGAGCTTCCAAATCTTGTATCGGAAGCCGAAGGCGGACACAAGGCAATAAACGTACTGTTATCGCACGAAGAAACTTACGCCGATATTGCGCCTGTAAGACTTGACAAAAACGGAGTGTCGTCATTTATTGCAATAATGCGGGGGTGCAATAATATGTGCGCCTACTGCGTGGTTCCGTATGTAAGAGGAACGGAACGAAGCCGCAATCCCGACACGATAATAAAAGAAGCCGAAGAAGCACTGAAAAACGGGTATCGCGAAGTAACGCTTCTTGGTCAAAATGTAAATTCATACAATTGGAACGGCAACCTTTCAGAGATAAATTTTCCGAAACTTCTTGAAAGAGTTGCGGCAATTGACCATAGATTAAGGGTACGTTTTGCAACCTCTCATCCGAAAGATATATCCGATGAACTTATTTACACAATTGCCCGCAACGAAAACATTTGCAAGCATATACATCTTCCGGCGCAAAGCGGCAGCAACAGGATACTCGAACTTATGAACAGGAGATATACCCGCGAATGGTACATGGAGCGTATTAAAGCGATAAAAACCACAATTCCCGACTGCGCCATATCGACCGACATGATAGCGGGTTTCTGCACCGAAACGGAAGACGACCATAAAGAGTCGTTATCGCTGATGGAATGGGCAGGATATGATTTTGCGTATATGTTCAAATACAGCGAAAGACCTGACACAAAAGCCGCCCGAAATTATAAAGACGATATTGCCGAAGATGTTAAAGCAAGGCGGCTTACCGAAATGATAACTCTGCAAAACAGGTTATCGGCAGCGTCAAAAAAACACGACATCGGAAAAACATTTCTGACACTGATTGAGGGCAACTCAAAAAGATCGAAAGAGCAGTTTTGTGGACGAACTTCTCAAAATAAGGTCGTGGTATTTCCTGCCGCTCAAGCAAAAAAAGGCGATTATGTTAGTGTTCTTGTCGAAAAAAGCACATCGGCAACCCTGATTGGTAAGATTGTCGGGTAAATCACAGCTAAATCAACTCGATCTCCTCTTCGTTATTTACTTCTATCAACCTGCCGTCTTCGCATTTTATGGTTCTTGCCGAATATCTTTTTAGGAGAGTATGGTTATGAGTGGCTACAATTACCGCTCGACCTGTGCGGCTTATCTCGATTAACAGTTTAATAATGTCGTCCGATGTTTCAGGATCGAGGTTGCCTGTGGGTTCGTCGGCTAAGATAATGTCGGGATCGTTAAGCAGTGCGCGTGCTATCGTAACCCTTTGTTGCTCGCCGCCCGACAGTTGGTGAGGCATTTTGTAGCCTTTAAGGCTTAAGCCTACTTTTTCAAGAGTTTCGCCAATTCGCTTGTCAATATCTGATTTATTTTTCCATCCTGTCGATTTTAGTACAAACTCAAGGTTGTCGTGTACAGACCGGTCGGTAAGCAATTGAAAATCTTGAAAAACAATTCCTGTTTTCCTTCTCAGATAAGGAATCTCTTTCTTTTTCAGTTTTGCGAGGTCATATCCCGCTATAGTTGCCGTACCGCTTTTCAAGGGCAACTGTGCGGTAAGCGTTTTGATGAGGCTCGATTTGCCGCTTCCTACCTTACCGACAAGGTAAACAAATTCCCCTTTTTTAATCGATAAATTTACATCAGATAACACCAAATGATCTTGCTGCCATATAGAGCAGTTGGTCGATTCTATTATTACATCCAGCGAAAGTGTGTCGTGCATTTTCAAAAAATTATTTCACAAAGTAATGTTTTGCAATTAGAAAAAATACATATAAACATATGCAGCGCAAGTTACGAAAAGTTTTTACAAAAAAAAATCGGTATTGCGCTTTGACATTTTGGAGTGTGTTGTTAGTAACTGCACATCTAAAAATTAAACCCAACACTGAATCCTACATCTGGCAATTTGTTTTCAAACTCGATACGCGGGTCTTTTTTCAATGCATCGTAATGGCCTTCAAACTCTTGAGACCTAATGGGTACAAACAGACCAAGGCTAATCTTGTTGCCCGCACCCCCTACCATAATATCCAAATTAGCGCCGATTGTTATTCCGTATGAAGTCTTGTTATATTCAGGACCGTTCTCAACTTTGATTACTGCATTGTACCCGTAAAAAATCATCGGATTAAACGATACGTTTTTGTCAGGCGCTGTTTTTAATGTTACTCCGATATTCCAACCAGCTGATAACAGGTTATATCCTAACCCTGCATATAACCCAAAATACTTTACGGGTAAAAGTTCTAATTTAGATCCTAATAATCCTCCATAGTCTAACCCCATTCCTATTCCAAAATATGCTTGTTTGGCGGCTGTGGTTGTAGGAAGCTCATAGGTCTGTGTAGAGATATTCTGGCTGTTCTGAAACATTGTTGATGCAACCTCATCGAAGCGATACTCTCTTTGGGCTTCGGCTAATTTTGCCGCCGCCGCATCTTCTGAACTTTCTGCGTCTCTCATGCTTGAGTAAATAAAAGGCACTACAACTTCTCCGTTTCTATTAATCATACCCCATCCATTATTATAAAACGCCAAAGCCAGCCCATTATTAAAATCTCCTACAGATTCTAAACGAATCGGAATAACCTCTCTTCCTGTTTTATCAATAAAACCCCACTTGTTTTTGAGTCTTACCCGAGCCAGTCCTTCGGAAAATCTTCCGATGTTATCATATATAAAAGGTATTCTTATAGCGCCTGTTTTATCAATGAATCCCCATCTATTTCTGAATCTTACCCGAGCCAGTCCTTCAGAAAATTCTTCAACTGAATTGTAAATCAACGGAATAATCTCTTTGCCTGTTTCATCAATAAAACCCCATCTATTATTGAATCTTACCCGCGCCAGTCCATCGAAAAATTCTTTAGCGTCATGATATGCAGCAGGAATTTTTAAAACTCCTGCTGTATCCGTAAATCCAAATAAATCATTTGGTCCTTTAGTGGGTATTAACTTCTGTCCGTAAGAACAGATATTTACAGTGGTCATGGCTAAAACTGCCATCAAAAAACTCAGTTGTTTCATTTCATTCACTCTTTTTTTTCCTGCTCTAACAGCTTTACAGGTTTTGCTTTAAAAATTTATTCCCCGTTCAACACGTAAACAGAGAATTCTAAATAATTACAAAAATATATCTTTTCCTTTACCTTATATCAATAATAAGTTTTTAGTTTTTATGCAGCATAAAGTTACAACTCGTTTTGGTTATTGTCATATTGACAGGAAAAAATAAAAAAACAGTTTGCTCTCTTTTTTCTTGCAGGTTAAAATTACTTTTTGCTATTTTGGGCGGTTTATTTTCAAAAGTTAATTATGATTAAAAAAGTATTTGTTGGAATTATGGCAGCGGGGCTCAGTTTCGCCTCATTCTCTGCATTATTGGGGCAGGGGGCTTATTTGCCTCCCGAAAAACCGCGATTAGTAATCGGAATTGTTGTAGAGCAGTTGCGCTACGATCATATAGAAAAATTCAGAGACAGATTCAGCGAAAACGGCATACGGAGGTTGATAAACGAGGGAACCTATTTCAAAAACGCCTATTTTGAATATATGCTTACGCAATCGGCTCCCGGACACGCGACTATTGCCACCGGAGCTGAACCCGCCTATCATGGAATACCTTCGGAAAACTGGTATGTACCTCTTAGAAACGAACTGATTTACTGCACCGGAGACGCTCATGTGTATCCCGTTGGAGGCAGCTTTGAAGCGGGGCTTCACTCGCCCCTGAACCTCGAGGCTTCAACATTCTCAGACGAGCTTAAAATATCGACAAACAGACTGTCGAAAGTGTTCAGCATAGGAGCTAAAGAGAGTTCGGCAATTCTTAGCGGAGGTCATGCCGCCGATGGAGCTTATTGGTTTGACAATGTAACAGGCACGTGGATGTCAAGCACTTACTACACCGATTCGCTGCCTGTCTGGATGAATGATTTCAATGCCACGGGGTATGCCGAATCATACCTCGGCGGTTCATGGGATTTATTTAAATCTGCTGAATCTTATGAAGATTGCCTTCCCGATGCAAATGAATATGAACTCGGATTTAACGGTATTAATTTTCTTCCATACGATTTAAGAAGGATAAGGTCGAGGGAAAACGGCGCACGAATCGATTTTTCGCTGCTCATGGAAAGCGGTGCAAGGAGCGACTATTCGCTGCTCAGGGAAACGCCCTTCATCAATTCGCTGACAACCAATCTGGCAATCAAACTTATGGATAATGAGAAGCTCGGACGAAGCGACATAACCGATTATCTCTCCATTTGCTATTCGGCAACAGATAATATAGGTCACAGGTTTGGACCTTCGTCTGTTGAAACGGCTGATGCAATATTCCGCCTCGATGATGAAATATCGCGGTTGCTTACATACATTAACGACAGCATCGGCAAACGCAATGTGTTGATTTATTTTACATCGGCGCATGGTATTTCGGAAATTCCGACATTGCTTGAAAGTTACAGAATACCGGCGGGTTATTTCCGACCGACCATGGCTCTTCAGTTGCTAAGAAGCTATATGAACGCGGTGTATGGCGAAGGCGACTGGGTAAAAGGATATTCCGACAGGCAGATTTTTCTAAACCGCACATTGATTGAAGATGCAAGATTGTCGCTTGACGATGTGCAGAAAAGAGTTGCAAGATTTCTTGTGCAGTTTTCGGGAATTGCCGCCGCCTACCCTTATTCAGCCTTTGAGGCTAATGATTTCGGCAGCGGAAACATGCGGCGGATAATGAATAATTTTAATCCGCAACGTTCGGGCGATGTGATTATAACTCTTAGTCCGGGTTGGGTGGAGAGGGAACATGATTATGTTGCCAACCACAATTCGCCTTATGAATACGACTCGCATGTGCCGCTTATATGGTACGGTTGGACGGTAAACCGATCGACAGTAATGAGAAGAGTAAACATGACGGATATTGCCGCCACCCTATCTGCATTGTGTAAAACGCCTTTTCCCAACGCCTGCACCGGCGAACCAATGACCGAGTTGTTCAGGTGAGGCTATAACTCATAATCCTAACGGGGATACTTTTTTTCCGTAAAAACGTTCCCTTTGGCACGATTTTTGTAGTATATTATATATGACGGCAGTTACTTTATGTGACTGACGGCGCGTGAGCTGTGGGGTTTTTTCCGCATATTCACCGGATGCAAAAAATACATTTTGAACAGTCTTCTTGTTTTCAGATATGATTTTGATAAAAATTTATATATCTTTGCAACTTTAAAAAAAATAACAAATGAAAAAACTTTTTACTTTGTTTGCTGTATGTTGTATGGCATTTAACACTGTCGTTGGACAAATTACCGGCTCTGGAAAGCCCATAGGCGAAATTTTTTCGGATTTTCAACAAAAAATGGATAAAACATCTGCAACAAACGGATTTGATGTTACCAGTGCATACGTTGGTTATGGTTATGTTTT
>Ga0099364_10012498_pt1 | contig 11437 bp, 8 predicted proteins | sample TergutTh196P3_FD_73070 | JGI IMG/M metagenome (GOLD analysis project Ga0099364, IMG submission 73070) | Microcerotermes parvus P3 segment gut microbial communities from Pointe-Noire, Republic of the Congo - Th196 P3 | ecosystem: Host-associated > Arthropoda: Insects > Digestive system > Gut ...
AATTTTCATAACATCTCCGAAAACGAAATGGAACAGCGTTTTTGGGGAAAAACGCCCATCGAACGAGCCACGGCTTTCTTTCATTTTAATAAAGAATCTTCTGTGCAAAAAATTCTACATCAGTTGAAATACAAAGGAAATAAAGAAATCGGCGAGTTGTTTGGAAAACAAATAGGAATAGAATTTTGTTGGAATGTTGATATAATTGTTCCCGTTCCGTTGCACGCGAAAAGATTGCGCCAAAGAGGTTACAACCAAAGCGAATGGATTGCCAAAGGAATCTCAAAACAATGGAATAAACCGCTTGATGTAGAAAATCTTTATCGTGCTATCGAAAATCCAACGCAAACCAAAAAAGGCTTGTACGAGCGTTGGGAAAATGTGAATGATATTTTTAAAATAAAGGATAGTGCAAAGTTTCGGAACAAACACATTTTGTTGGTCGATGATGTAATGACAACGGGCGCCACGATTGAAGCTTGTGCTAAAGCTATTCTTCAATCCGGAAACACAAAAGTGAGTATGATAACGTTGGCGATTGCTTGAAAAAAGAATTTACGATTTCGGATTTTAGATTTACAATTTATAAGAATATTGTGCAAAAAAAAAATATCATATTATTTCTCTTTTTCTTTTCTTTTTCTGTGTCGGTATTTGCCGAAACGGAAGAAGAAATAGAAAAAGTTGCAGAAATAGAAAAACACACAAAAGGGTTGTCGCTCGTTGCATTGCCGTTGCTGTCGTTCGATACCGATTTGGGCGTTGAGTTCGGCGCATTTGCCAATTTATATCATTTCGGCGACGGTAGTCGTTTTCCGCAGTACGACCATTTTTTTGCAATAGAATATTCGCGAAACACCAAAGGTGGACAAAAGTTTGCCTCTACGTTCGATTCCGACCGTCTGATAAAAAACATTCGCACCAATCTCGACATAATGTATTCGGAAGATCTATTGGCGTTTTTCTTTGGGTTCAATGGCTATAACGCGGTTTTCAGTCCGGAAATGGAACAGATGAACCGAGCGTTTTACCGTTACCAAAACAAAACGTTTCGGATAAAACCCGATTTTCAAGGTCATTTTGGCGATTCGCCTTTTGGGTGGATTGCGGGAGTAAGTTTTATGCACGTTAATCCGGGAAGCGTCGATGTGGCACGAATAAATTCTGATAAAACAAACTCCATCAACAATCTACCCGACGATCCCAATATGTATTTATTCAATAAATATGTAAAATGGGGCATTATTTCGCCCGAAGAAACGGAGAAGAGATGGTTGAATTATGTGAAAATCGGTGCGAAATATGATACGCGCGACTTTATGTTGAATCCGTTTAAAGGCATTTTTACCGAAGTGATGTTGCAGGGCGCGCCTGCGGTATTGGGCAATTATTTTCCGCACGCTAAGTTTGCGGTTATTCATCGGCAATATGTTCCGATCGTGCAAGATGGGAAATTGAATTTTGCGTATCGCGTTTTTTACCAAACAACGGTGGGTAACAGCAAAGTGCCTTTTTACGCGCAACCTTTATTAATGAGTTCGTTTGAAACAAGTTCGATGACGCAAGGATTGGGTGGCGCCAGAACGTTGCGAGGAGTGATGAAAAACAGAGTAGTAGGCGATGGTTTCGTAATGGTAAATGCAGAATTTCGATTAAAGATTTTTCAGTTTGCTCTACAAAATCAATTTTTTGATATTTATATAAATCCTTTTGTTGATGCGGGTTACATCACGAAAGAAATTGATATTTCAAAGCCGTTGAGCCAACTTTCGGAAGAGGATAGAACAACTTTTTTCAGAGAAGGGAAACAAGGTATTCACGCCAGCGCCGGATTGGGCTTTAAGTTAATTTTGAATCACAATTTTGTGATGTCTGTGGAAACCGGAAAACCGTTCGACAAAAGAGATGGCGATATTTTTCGGGTGTATTTGAATACGAGTTATACATTTTAACGTAGAGACGTGGCGCGCCGCGTCTTTACTTTTTATACGCAAACACCATCACTACCGACATCAAAATATACAATACAATAACGAGGTATAAAAATTGTAGTCCGAATGCTAAAATAATGAGAGATAGCACAATAAAAATATATTGTACGGCATTATCTTTCCATTTCAAATTCTTGAATTTCAGTGAAAACATTGGTAATTCGCTTATCAACAAATAAGAAAAAACCAAAATAAGTACTATCACAGCAACACTGTTTTGGAGAAAATGCGCCGGTAAGAAGCAAGCAAACGATGCCCAAAAAATAGCATTGGCAGGCGTTGGCAGTCCGATAAAAGAAGTTGTTTGACGTTCATCTACATTAAATTTTGCCAAACGCAACGCTGAAAAAATGGGAATGACAAAAGCTATATATGGAATATAATCTGCAAAAAAGAAAGGAACATCATTGAACGAAAATCTCATAGCGAGTGTGCTAAACATAATAATTCCCGGTGCCAATCCAAAACTAACCATATCGGCAAGCGAATCGAGTTGTTTGCCAATTTCGGAATAGGCATTAAATACACGAGCTACCAATCCATCAAGAAAATCAAGAATCGCAGCAATGAAAATGAAAACTGCTGCCATTAGGAAATTAGCATCAAATGCCATCACGCAAGCGATACAACCCGAAAAAAGATTAAGGCAAGTAATGAAATTTGGGATATGCTTGCGAATGGCTGCCATTATTTCAATCGCGCAATTGGTGTTTGGTTGCCTACGGTTTTTTGTTTCAAATTAACCAATATTTCGCTGTCTAACGGCAGGTACAAATCCATACGCGAACCAAATTTAATAAATCCGATTTCGTCGTTAATTTGATACTTTTTGCCGACTTCTGCATATGTTACAATCCGTTGAGCAAGTGCTCCGGCAACTTGTCTGACCAAAATTCTGGTCTTGCTTTCAGTTTCGATAACAACGGTAGAGCGTTCGTTTTCGGTGCTTGATTTCGGCAGGTGCGCCGACATAAACCGTCCGTCGTTGTGCGTGTAGTATGTTACTGTTCCGCCTATCGGATACCAGTTTGCGTGCACATTAAACACATTCATAAAAATAGAAACTTGAATGCGCTTTTCGCCCAACACTTCATGTTCTATAGTTGGCTCTATTACCACCACTTGCCCGTCGCAAGGCGCGATTACAAGATTCAGGTCATCGACCGAAATAACACGTGTCGGTCTGCGGAAGAAATTGAGAAAAAACACAAACACAAGAAGGGAACCGATAGAAATCGCTTTGGCAGCAACGGGCGAAAAGAAATACCACCCGAACGCGTTAATCATCAACAGCACAAGAAACATCTTGATAAGGAACTTTCTGCCTTCTTTATGAATAGTCATTTTTCGTAAAAGTATAAATATGTTGCAAATATAAATCTAATTTTTAACATTTCAAAATTAAGTAAATGTCAAAAAATAAACCATATTGTTTTAAACGCAAAGTTGCAAAGACACAAATAGCAAATAAATACAAACGACAGGCGCTGCCAACAGCAAGCTGTCGAAACGGTCGAGCAATCCGCCGTGTCCGGGCATAATCGTTCCCGAATCTTTTATCCCGATAGTGCGTTTTAGTAAACTTTCGAGCAAATCGCCTAATGTGCCGAAAATTACTACAATAATCGCGAAGCCAAACCATTGCGCCATATTCAGTTGCGTTTCAAAGTACGAAAATACAACAGCAACCGCCAATGCACCAATTAATCCACCTGCAAATCCTTCCCATGATTTTTTTGGTGAAATGCGTTCGCACATCCTATGTTTTCCGAAAGTCGTTCCTGTCAAATATGCAAAAGTATCGTTTACCCAAATAAATACGAAAAAAGCAAGTAAAAATATTCCTCTCTCGTGTGCGCCTTTAATGAATAACAAAAGTAAAAATGGTAATGCAACATAAATTTGCCCTAAAACAGTGTAGGCGATATTGTTAATCGGATTTGGCTTATTTTTAAATATTTCAGAAATAAAGAAGTACAGACAGAATGAAAAATAAATAACGACAAACACAATGGGCTGAATATTAATATGTTCTTTTGGGAAAAAATGTGTTGCTGCAACAATTAATAATAGCATAAAACTCGCTAGCGCCGGAGCAATCGGATTTACATTCACATTTTCCAGTTTATTTGTATTCTTGTGAAATTCATAAACGGTCAATGCTGCTAAGATTGAAAAAATAAGCGCAGCAACCCACATATATGAAATCACAGCAAACATAATTAACGTGACATACACAGCTCCGCTTAATGTTCTTATTAAAAAGTTTTTCATAATAATATAAAATTAAACCCCTAAATCCCCTAAAGGGGATTAGGGGTGTATTATTACCCAAATATCTTTCGGTCCGTGCGCGCCAAGCACCAATGTTTTTTCAATATCTGCGGTTCTGCTTGGTCCCGTGATATTGGTAATGGCAGACGGCAAATTTTTTCCGTATTTACTTTTTATAAACGCTAATCCATCGCTAACATACGGTACTAACTGTGATTTCCGTGCCAGCACAATATGCGTGGGCGGATATATATTCATCTGCCTGCCCGCTTCGCTTGCCGACGAAACAAGCACGCTTCCCGTGCGGGCAATCAACGCCTCGCACAACGTAATTCCGGCTTCCATTGCCAAAAAATCTTGTGGTTGATTGGTAAATGGAATTTCGTATTTCGTTAATTGTTGCGCAATTTCTTCGGTTCGGCAAAAGAAATTGGTAATGTTTTTTTCCGCCACTATTTTTTTTACATTCTCGTAAGCTTCTTCTTCCGAAGTGCACAAAATGCAATTACCGCTGACGGCTTTTATTTCTCTTGCAAAACATTCTTCCAGTGGTTCTGCTATTTCTTTGTAAATGTTTTTATCCCAATCGGGTTCGGGATACGCAAAATCTTTCCGTTGTTTTTTTGCTTCGGAAATTTTGTTTAATATTTGATTTCGAGATGTGTTTATTGTTTCTTCCATTTGTCTGAACCAAGATTTTTAAGATTTCCCGAATTACAATAATCGTCATTTTGAACTTGTTTCAGAATCTCCTCGTTTTTGGAGAGATTGTGGGTCAAGCCCGCAATGACATATAGTCCCGTTAATCTTTTAATTCCGTGAATTTTGTCAAGACTTTTTTTCTTCTTCTTCAACTTCTTCCGCCGCTTTTTCTTCTTTATGAATTTCAGCGGGTGTTTCGTTTAATAATTCTTCCGTGCGCGAAGTCCACGGGCGTTTGCCGAATATTTTTTCTAAATCTTCGGAGAAAATCACTTCGCGTTCAATAAGTAAATCCGACAATTCATTGTGCCCTTTTGCATTTTCGGTCAAAATTCTTTTTGCCCGTTCATATTGCTCATTTATAATGTCTTTTACCTCTTTGTCGATAAGCTCCGCTGTTTTTTCGCTGTATGGTTTGGAGAAATTGTAATCGCTCATTCCGCTGGAATCGTAGTAGCTGAGGTTAGAGATATTATTGCTCATTCCGTAAAACGAAACCATGGCATAAGCTTGTTTGGTAACGCGTTCCAAATCATTCAGCGCACCGGTAGACACTTCGCCGAAAAACACTTCTTCGGCAGCGCGACCGCCGAGCGTCGAGCACATTTCGTCGAGCATTTGTTCTTTGGTGGTCAGTTGGCGTTCTTCGGGCAAGTACCATGCCGCACCCAACGCTTTTCCGCGCGGAACGATGGTTACTTTTACCAATGGATTGGCGTATTTTAATTTCCAACTGATGGTGGCGTGTCCAGCTTCGTGGTAGGCAATTGCTTTTTTCTCGGCTACAGTAATAATTTTAGATTTTTTCTCCAATCCGCCTACGATTCTGTCCACAGCATCAAGAAAATCTTGCTTTTGCACTGTTTTTTTGCCTTTTCGGGCAGCGATAAGTGCTGCTTCGTTGCACACATTGGCAATATCTGCACCCGAAAATCCGGGCGTTTGCCGTGCCAAGAACGAAATATCAACAGATTCATCCATTTTTATGGGACGAAGATGCACGTTGAATATTTCTTGACGTTCGTTCACATCGGGTAGTTCAACGTGGATTTGCCTGTCAAAGCGTCCCGCACGGAGAAGCGCTTTATCCAAAATATCGGCTCTGTTTGTAGCCGCGAGAATAATAATTCCACTGTTGGAACCAAAACCATCCATTTCGGTGAGCAATTGGTTCAACGTGTTTTCGCGTTCGTCGTTTCCGCCCATATTCACGTTTTTTGCACGGGAACGACCAACGGCGTCTATTTCATCAATAAATATTATACAGGGCGATTTTTCTTTTGCTTGACGGAACAAATCGCGAACGCGCGATGCGCCCACACCGACAAACATTTCCACAAAATCCGAACCTGACATAGAAAAGAACGGGACATCTGCTTCTCCTGCCACAGCTTTCGCAAGCAATGTTTTGCCTGTTCCCGGAGGACCTACAAGCAATGCGCCTTTGGGAATTTTTCCACCTAATTCGGTATATTTTGCAGGATTTTTGAGGAAAGAAACAATTTCTTCCACTTCTTGCTTGGCGCCAACTAATCCGGCAACGTCTTTAAAGGTTACTTTTTTATCGGCTGCACCTTTATCAAAAAGCTGCGCTTTTGATTTTCCTACGCTGAAAATACCACCCGCACCTGACGCCGCGCCCGACATGCGACGCATAATAAATATCCAAATACCGATAAGCAGTGCAAACGGGAGTATATTCCACAAAAGACCTTCGAGATAGTCTTTGCTTTCTTCGTAGCTTACTTCGCCGGTAAAATTAAATTCTGATCGGGCGCGTTGCACAAATTCATCGAACCTGTCGACCGACGGGATGCGCGCTTCAACGAATGGTTTTTCAATTTTTTCGTATTTTTCGGCATCTTCACCGAACACGCTTTTTATCGCGTCTTTTTTTACGAATGCTCGCACAACGTTTTTGTTTGAAATCACAACAAGGCTTTCGATTTGTTGGTCTTCCATAAACTGCTCAAACTGCGAGTACGGCACTTCTTTCACTTTCACTTGCGGCGACATAAAATACATCGCAATCAGCGCGATAGCGATCCCGGCATAGAGCCATTCGATGCCGAAATTTTTAAATCCTTTGGGTTTATTGTTCAAAGGAGGATTTGGTGTTTTATTGGTTGTTGCTGTCATTATTTGTTTGGTTTATCCGTAAGCTGCGCTACGCTTGCATACGGTTATTCATTTTTTGTCCTACGGACAGGTCGTATTTTGCATTCTTCGCTCGTAGAGCGTAATGTGATTAACCATAGGCGTGAGCCTATGGAATATCAAGCACTTCAGTAATTTTGGCATCAGACCAAAGGCTTTCTAACTTATAATAATCCCTTGTTTCACGCAAAAAGACGTGTACAAGAATTTCGCCGTAATCGAACGCAATCCACTGCGAATTTTGGTAGCCGTCGTAAGCAAACGGTTTTACTTTGATTTTTTCGCGGACATAATCCTTCACCGAATCGGCAATTGCCGAAACTTGCGTGGTGGAGTCGCCTTCGCATATCACAAAATAACTGTAAGCAGGTCCCTCGAGTTCTGTAAGGTCGGCAATCGTTATTTTTTTGCCTTTTTTCTCTTGGATGCCCTCTACAATGGTCTGCAGTAATAATTGAGTATCGTTCATAGTTTTTGTATTTTCCCCGCACTGCACTGCGTTTGTACGGGGGTATGCAAATTAAACACATCCGGTGTTTCGCAGCGTATAATTATTTTTATTAATGGTTGCAAATATACGGTTAAATTTTGAAAAGAAAAAGCCGATTGCTATCACAGTATTGCAAAGTAAATATCTTAAGATCAATTAATATGTCTCGGATATAACAGATAATTCATTAAAAATGTTTATATTTGTACCCGTTTTTAATAAAAATGTAGCGCCATGTTTATTAAAAAAACGTCTTTTCGGGCGTCGACACATGTAGAGAATCAAAGTTGTTGAACGTATCTTTTAATTGTAAAAAAATAAACTTTTTTATAAAAAAGAGATGCGTTTAGCTTATTTTCATATCCCGAAAATGTTAAAAATAGTTAAAAGATTATTGCTTTTTACCGGTTTTATGGTCTAATAATCGGTTAAGCGTTAATCTGCCGGGAAAAGTTGAAGCGAACACATCGAAATGTGTTGTATAACATATCGCCAAAAGGCGATAATTTGATAAAAAAATATTAACTTTGTAATATAAAGTGTGCATTGCGTTTGAATGCAAAGCGTTTTATAGAGCTTTAAAATAAGCCTTTTATGAAAAAAATTATTGTTTTGGTAGTTGTTTTTTGCAACTTTTCGTTGTTATCTCATGCCGCAAAGTTCCCGCAAGAAGGATATGTAGATCCTTATTCGTATTCGATGCCGATGGAAGAAAGTTTCGGTTTTTTCGATGAAGACTATTTTGCTACTGAAGTTCCTTCGGATTTGTTTTCCGGCGAGAGCGAGAGCATAGTTATGCGAACTGCTGCTCAGCTTACTTGCGCGCAAATGCAGGCAACGTGTGCCGGGTGTTACGATTATGTTGCTACTGAAGGAGGGATGACTTGTGATGATGCTACCAATGTTGATGCATTTGAAACTCAATGGAATAGATGCCAAGGACCTTTAGGCTTGGGTCTGGCGGGATGTGATTGGCAACCATCTCTGCCTGTAGGCGATTATATGTTTCCTCTATTGTTGCTTATTGGTTGTTATGGCATTTATGCATACAGAAAGAGGGAGAAATATCTTGAACCATGATTTTTACAAGATTAAGAGATGCTCGAGATTTTTATCTTGTTAATCCTAAAAATCCTACTAAAATCTCGGTTTAAACAACTAACAACCAAAAACTATATATAACCTTAAACAAAAAACCTAAACTTAATACACTATGAAATCATGAAAACATTTAAAAATTTTAAACAATGGAAAGCATGGATCGCCATATTGGTGATGCTTTGTGCTTTCGGAATGGTGAACGCGCAGACACCTATAGCAGCAAACGGCACAACAACTTTGTGGGCACATCAAGGAACCATAACAGGTACCTATAAGTTCAACAATTGTTCTGATGCTACACATCCAACAGTTGATAAATCAGATGATCATCCTGGTGGTACTTTACAAATAAGTTTTGACCTTACTTTCGCCGCGTCAGGAAATTACACGATAAGAACTTATGCGTCAACTGGATGGGGACACAACACACAAACGAAATTACACTTTGATGGCCAAGAGATTAAGACTTTCAATCTTACTAATATTAGTGGTTGGTGTTCAGGTAATACTCAAGCTCCTAATGCTCCTCATACCATGGATATATGTGCAGGTTCGCATACATTTGCATTGTCTCATGTTGATAATGGTATTGGTGTTTATAAATTTGAATTTGTTTACAATGGCAATGCTGCAGGCTGCGCCCCTCCTTGCTCCGCTACAAAACCCACAATGAACCAACCCGATCGTTGTCGTAGAGACCTCAGCTCTATGATTACAAGCGACAAAAACGTTGCTTTTTGGCAAGAAACAGACCCTGACGGTACAAGCGAAGCAAATCCTGCTACCGCTCCATACTTGCGTGAAGATACAGGTAGTACAGGTACAACCTATTATATCCGCGAAAAAGGCTCAGATGGCACAAATGTTTGCTGGAGCGAACCGTTAGCGGTTACTGTATTTAACAATTTAAAAGGAACCCCTACTTGTACAGCTGCAAATACAGGCAATGGGTATTCAAAAACTTCTCCCTCGCAATGGACAGCAACTTCCGTAAATGGAACTACTGGAGTAGCGTTGCCGGATTGCGGTGGTGCTAACCCGACAAACCCTGCGCTTATAGTAGATGGCAATGAGAATGCCGGATGGGCAGCTTGGCAAAATAACAACAATTGCAACCCTGCTCCTATTCACGTAACAATCGACACCAAATTAGATAATAGACCTTTTACCAGTTTTATATTGGTAACCAACAATAACGACCATGCAGGTACTAGCCTTACCATATGGGGGTCTAATGACGGAACTACTTGGACACAGATTACAGGTGTTACACGGCAAAGAAACGACCAAAGGGAAACTTACACAATGCCTACAGTACAAGAATATCGCTATATTGAACTTCGCAGTCCGCAAAACAATGGTGGTGGTGGTGGTCACTGGCATATTCGCGAAATATATTTATATTACAACCCAAATTTATCAACTTGCGGACAAACCGGTGAAGCTTGCGACCCATTAACTCCCGCTTGTACTGCATTTAGTATAACCTCCGGCGGTGGCGCTATTAGCAAAACCGAAGGTGATGCTCCTTTCTCAATAACAACAGGAGTTGTCGTAAACAATCCCGGTACGCCAACTTATTCGAGCAGTAACACCACTGTGGCTACTGTTAATACATCAGGTGTAGTAACTATAGTAGGAGCCGGTACTGCCGACATTACTATAGCATATCCCGAAGCAGGTTCTCCTGCTGTTTGCGCCGGTGATGTTGTTTTCAACCTTACGGTAAATGCAGCTCCTACTGCTCCAACTCTCAGCAGTTCTGTGCCTATACACAATGCGACAGGCGTTGCTGTAAGCGGAACCATTACGCTTACATTTAACCAAAACGTAAATTATAGCGGAACCGGCATTACACTTAGTGGAGGTATATTAGGAACAATCTCTGCCAATGGAAATACCGTTACTATAAATTATTCGGGCTTGGATAACGAAACCTTGTATCACTTGAGCATCGCAAGCGGTGCCATAACAGGTACCAATGGTGGTCTTGCTTATGTAGGCGGTACTAATATTAGAAGTTTTACTACCAGGGCAGCAATTACCTTGTGTGGTCAAGTAGAAGGGTTTGAAGAAGTAGGTACTGGTGGCTGTGCTACTGCAGACAATTTAATTTTAAATATAAATTCTGCAAGTGTTTGCGGAGCTGTAACATTTACTACTTCTACAGGAACTTGGTCAGGAAGCCAACTGTCAGTATATAATTCAACGGGTAATTTTAATCCAAGTGCCGGTAGTACAAAAGCCCTATTTGTTAGAAGAAATGGTTATCTTGAGTTACCTTCCGTAAATCAACCGGAAACTTTGGAGTTCTATCTTAAAGCAAGAGCAATAGCAGGAAATAATCTAAATCGAGGATTTAAAGTTCTTGTAAATGGTGTGCCTGTGCGAACTGCTTATGAAGGAACAAATCTATTGATTGTTGATGCTAATGGAAATTTTCAAACAACAAATACAAATTGGAATAAAATAACAGTTCCTATAAAATCATCATTAGTAAACTGTATTATTAGAATTGTCGCAGGTACTGATGCTAATGATGGTTCAGACTTTTTTATTGACGACGTTTCTGTAATATGTAACAGTGCAGGTAATGGTCTTCTTATAGATAATTGTGCTGACGTTATTCCTAATAAACGAAAGGCTTATGGATTAAAGATAGAGCCATCAGATATGAGTGGTGCGACTGGAAATACGCTTGTACCCGGTAATGTTGTTGCTC
>Ga0099364_10012499_pt1 | contig 11437 bp, 11 predicted proteins | sample TergutTh196P3_FD_73070 | JGI IMG/M metagenome (GOLD analysis project Ga0099364, IMG submission 73070) | Microcerotermes parvus P3 segment gut microbial communities from Pointe-Noire, Republic of the Congo - Th196 P3 | ecosystem: Host-associated > Arthropoda: Insects > Digestive system > Gut ...
TCGTTTTGCGCTGTTGGTTTTTCTTCAGATTTTTGTGCTTAACAACATACAGTTCAGCGGATTTGTGAACCCGTATCTGTACGTTCTGTTTATACTGTTGCTGCCATTTGAAATATCGGGCTGGTTATTGCTTGTGTTGGCGTTCTTCATGGGATTGGTAATTGACGTTGCTTCTTCAACAATCGGCTATCACATCATCGCAACCGTTTTTATGGCGTATTTCAGGTTTCATCTGTTGCGGTTCATAGCTCCTCACGACGGCTACGAACCCGGAATGACGCCAACAATGTCATCACTCGGATTTGCATGGTTTTTCAGATATGCCGTTATTCTGACAATAGCGCATCATCTTGTTTTGTTCTGGGTAGAATCATTTCGTTTTACCGACTTTTTACCTGCAACATTACGAGCCATAGCAAGCAGCGTCTTTACGATTTTCCTGATAGGTATTCATCAAATGCTTACTATTCGTTCAAAATAAAAAATATGTATATTAGCGAGATAGGAAAATCAGGACTTATTAATCGGCTGACAGCGAATTTTGATATTTCGCAGCCCTCAACATTGAAAGGCGCCGGCGATGACGCTGCAATTCTGCGATACGGTAACACTGCAATAGCAGTAACAACCGATACATTAATAGAAGGTATACACTTCGATTTGACATATTTTCCGCTTCAGCATCTGGGGTATAAAGCGGCGATTGTCGGCTTTTCCAACTTGTATGCTATGAATGCCACGCCCAGACAATTGTTGATTTCAATAGCCGTATCTGCAAAATTTTCGGTAGAAGCGTTAGAGAGGCTCTATCAGGGAATAAAACTTGCCTGCGAACGCCACGAAGTCGATTTGGCGGGCGGCGACACTGTTCCGTCTGTAACCGGACTTGCCGTCACTGTTACTGCCATCGGCGAAGTGGAACCTGAAAAAATCACTTACCGTAACTCAGCGCAAAAAGGCGATTTGATTTGCGTATCGGGCAACGTAGGCGCAGCATACATGGGTTTGCAGACGCTCGAACGCGAAAAAAATCTATTTAACGAAGACCCCAAAATACAACCACAATTAGACGATTACGCTTATATTGTGGAGCGACAACTGAAACCGGAAGCACGAAAAGATATTGTCCGGTTTTTGTCATCTGCCGCCTTGAAACCAACCTCAATGATTGACATATCAAAAGGACTGTCGCCCGATTTGCTGAAAATATGCTCTGCTTCGGGGGTAGGATGCGAAATACATTACCATAAAATACCAATTGCCGATGAAACGGTAGCTGCTGCCGAAGAATTTCATCTCGAACCGATTGTTGTGGCGCTCAACGGCGGCGACGATTACGAATTGCTTCTTACAATACCCGTAACCGACTATGACAAAGTATTAAACAATACGGATATTTCCATAATTGGCTATGTTACCGACCAGAAAGAAGGTTGCTGTTTGGCGACCGGAAACGGCGAAAAAATAGAACTGAAAACAGCATTTGAAATAAATAATTAAGGAAAATGTTCAGTCTATCTTGACAAATTTTAAACACACCGGTCTGTCAATTGCCGTAATCTGTTTTGACGTATCTTCGGTCAAAAGCCCCGTGTTTTTGTCAATTGCGAAAACCTGTATCAAATTGCTGTTTTGACATGCGACCAATAGAAATTTACCATTTGGCGTGATGATAAAGTTACGCGGATGTCGTCCTGTCGGCTGATGTCCCACAAGCGTCAATCTACCGTCGTAGGCATTGATGCTGAAGATAGCGAGATTATTAGTATTGGCGCGGTTTGAAGCATACAGAAATTTGCCGTCGGGCGACACGTGGATGTCGGCGCTTCCCTTGTTATCCACGCCGGGCGAGATATCGGAAGCAATGTATTGAACCGCTTCGAGATTACCGTCGGTATAGTTAAAAACAGTTACTTTCCCCGACAGTTCATTAATCAGATAAACAAATCGTCCGTTGGGATGAAATGTAAGATGACGCGGTCCCGAGCCAGCTTCCAAATTGTATGCTTCGGGATTGCCTGTCGCCAAAAAAGGCGATGCGACGCTTGTTGCAAACTTATGCAATTTATCGGATCCCAAGTCGGCAGCATACAGATACTTCTGGTCGGGTGAAAAAACAGCGCAATGCAGGTGTGGTCTTTGCTGACGATTGGCATTAGGACCCGAGCCTTCAAACTCGAACAATTTTACCACAGGCTGTAACGTCCCGTCTGCTGCAAGCGGAAGAACGCTTACGCTGCTTCCCGAATAATTGGCTGTCACTACAAAACTGCCGGTACGGTCGACGCTGACATAGCAAGGCGATGCGCCGTTAGTTTGTTGCACATTCAGCAAATTCAATTTGCCATCCTTCTTATCGAACGAAAAAGCATAGACAGTAGCATTGTCCCGACTGTTCTCGCCAACTGAATATACAAAACGTTCGTCGGCTGAAATTGCCAGATACGACGGATTAACCGCATCGGTCGTGCTTATGTATTCAGCAGTGCCGGTTTCTTCATCGAACCGGTAAACATAAATGCCTGTACTTGAACCTGATGTATATGTCCCGATAAGCATATACAGCATATTGGACGGCGCGACCTCATCAACGTTGAAAACTGCTTCTGAATCCACAGCAATAGCATGATACACAGAAAAACCAAAACACAATAATAGAAAAATCTTTTGTTTCATTGTTAAAAATTTTTTTTTGCAAATAAAAACAAAAAAAATCATTTTTCCAAATTTATTTTTCCTTCATATATTGCTTTCCCTGTTATAACAGCCGGAACGCCTATTTTCCGCAGTTCATAAATATCTTCCATACAACTGACTCCCCCGCTTGCAATTAGATACAATCCGGGAAATTGCATCAACAAATTTTTGTAAAGTTCAGTCGCTGGACCCTGCATCATTCCGTCGCGTGCGATGTCGGTACAAATAACCTGCGTGACGCCTTTTGCGCGATAACCGGCAATAAACGACGTCAAATCAATAGAGGCAGTTTCTGTCCATCCCGTTACGGCAATCATGCCATCGCGGGCGTCGGCGCCGAGTATGATTTTATCGGGTCCGTAATCGTCAAGCCATCGGATAAATGTTTCGGGATTTTTTACGGCTATACTGCCTCCGGTGATCATTGCTGCGCCGTTGTCGAAGGCGATTTTCAGGTCGGCGTCGGTTTTGATGCCCCCTCCAAAATCAACAACAAGCGATGTTTGTGTTGCAATTTCGCGCAGTACACGGTGATTGACAATATGTTGCGCTTTTGCTCCGTCAAGGTCTACCAGATGCAAACGTCGAATACCCGCTGCCTCGAATTTTTTTGCTACTTCGAGCGGGTTTTCGCTATATACCTTTTTTTGAGCGTAATCGCCCTGCGTCAGGCGGACGCATTGACCGTCTATCAAATCAATTGCCGGAATAATTTCCATAGTATACTGATGTTGGTGTTGAGGTTTTGTGAAATATTTCGCGACAAAAATACAAAATAGTCGAAAATATACAGCAAAATGTTTTGTAATTTGAAAAAAATATATTATTTTTGCGGCGAATTATACACGGGGTGTAGCGCAGTTGGTAGCGCGCTACGTTCGGGACGTAGAGGCCGCAAGTTCGAGTCTTGTCACCCCGACTGAATTGGATGTGTTGTGTATCAAGGTATTGCAAAGTCCAAAAAGGGCAGCATACACAAACATACAGTTATAAAAATAGTGTCTCGTCCTGAAAAAACTTTACATTTTTTTTGATTAAATCCTACCACGACTTTACATTTTTGTTTTAGTCCTGGAATGGCTTTACAAATTTTGGCAAAGGTAAGCCTTTTTTTTGTAAAAAAAAGATTTTTTATTTTTTTTACAAAAATTATTGCTATTTTTGTATTGTCAAATAGAAACGTAAACAGGCTCTGCTGGGGAGCAACCTGCCAGGGATATATTTGACAGACCGACGAGTATGTCAATTCAGGATTGCTCTTTTGCAATCCTTTTTGATTGATATACTTGAGGTCTTTTATGCCTAAAAAAACCCATCGATAAACGCCAATCGACATGCTCTGTTTCAGATATATCTTCATTTTACGATGCTTTATCAGTTTTGCGATAATAAGTTTTCCACATTCGCTGTGTTTCCACTCCTGTTTGATGAACATATTCCGGAACCATGTAGCCGATGCTTTGGTGGGGTCGTTGATTATTGTACAAATCAATAATTCGCCCCACAAACGATAGAGTTTCCTTCCACGAACGCGGCTTGCGGTCATTTAGCCATTCGGTTTTCAAAATGCCGTTGATACGTTCGGCAATAGCATTTTCTCGTGGATTGCCACTTTGCGTCATGCTGATCTGTATCTTGCGGCGTGTAAGCATTTTAACATAACTACCGCAACAATATTGAGAGCCACGATCCGAGTGATGAATAAGTTGGGGATGATTACCTTTGAGACCACTCAACGCCATTTTTAACGAAGCAAGCGTACCGCACGAACGAAGCGTAACAGACAGATTCCAGCCAACAATCTTATGCGAATAGGCATCGGTTATCAGGGAAAGATAGGAAAAATGACCTTCCATTTCAATATAGGTAATATCGCTAACCCACAAACGATTAGGAGCAGACGCAGTATAGCCAACGATTAAATTGGGATACTTGTGCATCCAATGGTCGGAATAGGTCGTTTTGCGCTTGTTTTTGGAACGACGAATAAGCATGAAGTTATTGTATAACAGATCAAAAAAGGCATCCCTGCCGATCTGAATACCCATCATCTCAAATCTATCTCCAAGATAAATCAAGAGTTTGCGAGCGCCCATACGAGGAAAATCTTTACGAACTTCGCTAACTAATGAGAGGACAACGTCTTCTTGCAGGTTTTTACTCGAAACGTAATGTGTGCGCTCATAATAAGCCTGACGACTTTTGCCAAACAGCCGACAGAGAGCATCTATGCTGTAAGATGGATGTTCCTGTCTCATTTCAAGGACCGTTTGGCACCAGTGTTTTTTCTGATGTCGATTTTTAACTCACGTTCAGCGATTTCTATCATTTTAGATAGTCCTTCCGAACGCATCTTTTCCAAAGAAAGTTGACGTTCCAAATCCCTGATTTGCGTAAACATAGCTTCGGGCGACATTTCTTCTTTTTTAATCGAATCTTCTTGTGAAATCACTAATTTATCAATTTTTTTTGAATCGCTTGACAAATTTCCACGATAAATCCAACTACTAACTGTATCGCGCTTGACGCCAAAGCGTTGCGCAATACTCCTGACTGATTCGTTACTGTTCTTATAGGCAGTAACTACTTGAACTTTGAACTCATTAGAATAATACTTTTTTTCTTGTCTGACCATAACTTTTTAAATAAAAAAATTGTGCAATTTATACATAATTTTTTGTAAAGCTATTTCAGGACAAGACAATCTATCTCGAAATAGGTTGTGCGAAACCAATTACATCAACATCGGTGATTATGTTGTCGCAAAGAATAATGAGCCGTTCTACCACGTTTCGAAACTCGCGTATATTGCCGGTCCAGTTTATTTTTTGCAGTTCGGCTATTGCCTCTTCTGTGATTTCTTTTATCGGCATACCATATTCTGAACAAATCTGATTAATAAAATGTTCTGCTAACAAAGGAATGTCTTCAAGTCGTTCGTTCAGAGTGGGAACGCGTACTAAAATCACGCTCAGACGGTGATAAAGGTCTTCACGGAAAAGATTGTTTTCAATTGCTTTTTTCAGGTCTTTGTTGGTAGCCGCCACAATACGTACATCTACCTTAATTTCCTTGTCGCTTCCAACCCGCGAAATTTTATTTTCCTGTAAAGCCCGTAGTACTTTGGCTTGCGCCGAAAGGCTCATGTCTCCTATTTCATCAAGAAAAATAGTACCTTTGTTTGCTGCTTCGAATTTTCCCTTGCGGTCTTTATATGCCGATGTAAAAGAGCCTTTTTCGTGTCCGAACAACTCGCTTTCAATCAGTTCTGAAGGTATTGCGGCACAGTTGACCTCAACAAACGGGAAACTTGCACGCGTACTTTTTTCGTGCAGCCATCTTGCTACTAATTCTTTTCCGGTGCCGTTGTTGCCTGTAATAAGCACCCGGGCGTCTGTGGGAGCGACGCGTTCGATGATTTCCATCACCTGCATAATTGCCGGCGACTGTCCAATAATATCGAATGTTTTGTTCACGCGACGTTTGAGAATCTGAGTTTCGGCAAACAAATCCTTACGTTCGAGCGCATTGCGAATCGTTATCAGTAATCGATTGAGGTCTAATGGTTTTTCAATAAAATCATAAGCGCCTTTCTTGATTGCTTCCACAGCGGTATCAATACTTCCATGCCCCGAAATCATTACAATGGGAGCATTTCCGGGTATTTCAATCAGTTTTTCGAGTACTTCGATGCCATCAATACCCGGCATCTTGATATCGCAAAGTACTAATTCATACTTACTTTTCGAAAACATTTCAATGCCTTCGGGTCCATCAACAGCCGTATCTATCTCATGGCTTTCGTATTCCAAGACCTCTTTTAGCGTATTGCGAATACTGCGCTCATCATCAATTACCAATATTTTTGCCATACATTATATTAATTGCGAATTACGAATTGCGACAGATATTCCTAATTCTTAATTCCTAATTGTTTAGAGATCTCTTATCCAAATATTTCGGAAACTTACAGGGTCGCCGTGATCCTGCAATGTTAATGGTAGTCTGCCATGTGGAGTGTATTTGGGCAAACCGATATATTCCGTATTACCTTGGATAATAGTATTATGGTGTATCACCATACCATTGTGAATCACTGTAATACGTGCCGGCGAAACAACCTCGCCTTTGTTAGCGCAAAATTCAGGAGCTATGTATATAATATCATACACCTGCCATTCGCCCGGCTTTCGGCTTGCATTTACCAACGGAGGCGTTTGCTTGTAGATACTGCCTACTCCGCCATTGGAGTAAGTTGGATTTTCATATCCGTCGAGAATCTGTATTTCGTAACGGCTTTGAAGAAAAATTCCACTGTTTCCGCGTCCCTGTCCCGTTCTTTGAGGATTTACTTCGGCAGGCGAGCGCCATTCGATATGCAACTGACAACTGCCAAATACACGCTTGGTGCGAATAGTGCCGCCACCACGTAGAACGGTGAAGAACCCGTCCTCCACTTTCCATTTGGCTTCGCTGCCATCAGCGCTTTCCCATGCCGACAAATCTTTACCATCGAACAGGATAATAGCGTCTGCCGGCGGTTTGGTTCCTTCGCCGGGCGTTACAACTGGCGGCTGGTTATTCCAATACTCAGTGTGTTCCGGACGCCACCTAAATTCCTGTGCAGTTATATTAACCGCTAAACACAACAAAATTAATAAAATACTATACTTTTTCATTATGAAATTATTTTTATTATTAATACAATTTTCGGTCACAAAGATACGATTTTTTATTTCAAAATATTTTTGGTAAAAAAAAGTTTATGGTGCATTTTAACGGTCATCTTACCGCAACACAGTACAAATTTTTCTCTGTCCTCACAACAATTTTCCCATCTGTAAACGCAGGCGTAGCAATGGTTTCCTCGCCTGTTTCAAAAGAATCTAACAGGTTAAAATCGTTGTCAGTCGATAAGATGTATACTTTGCCTTTAGTATCGAAAAGGTATATTTTCCCATCTGCAATCATCGGCGACGAATAAAATTCAGAAGTGGACAGTTCATGTTCTTTTCGCATCTCGCCTTTTTGCGTATCGAACGCAGCAAACACGCCATAACTGGTGGCTATGTAGACGTTGTCTCTCGTCGCTACCGGACTTGACAGTTCCGGAAGATGAAAATTGTCGTCCCACAGCACGGTTCCATCAGCGGCGTTTACTGCAATCAATTTGGAAAAATCACTTGCCGCGTAGACAATACCGTTGACGCTGGTTGCGCTGGCGGCAACTTCGCCCGTAAGAAATTGTACGCGCCATAACTCATCGCCATTGTTGGGATTGTAGGCTATCATGTTTGGTTGCCCCATCAGAACTAATATTGGCGTGTTGTTGGCGGTGTGGGCAATGATTGGCGACGCCCATGTTATTCTTTCTCTGCGACTTTTGTTCCACCGTTCGGCGCCTGTGGCTATATCATACGCAATAACTCTGGGATTGACCCTGTTATCGTACTGTACATAAAGCATATTGCCGAACATGAGCAGCGAACTTACATAACCGTAATGATTATCGGGAACGCCGAGGTTTTGCGCCCAAACTCTGTTACCGTTCATATCCGCGCAAATCAAATCGCCTGTGGCAAAAATCGCGCAGACGTGAGTTCCGTTGGTGGCGACAGTAGCATCTGCCAAAGTTACATGATATTGTGATGATACTTCAGGCATCTGTTGCGGCGAACCGGGAATATTGGTTGCAGCTAACCTCCATAGCAAATTGCCTGTGTTGAGGTCGTAGCAAAATAATTCGCGCGCTTCCGCATCGGCTCCGGTTATAAAAACTCTGTTGCCGTTGATAACTGGCGAACTGGATCCTTCGCGGGGAACGGCAATCTTCCATGCAATGTTTGTCCGCGCAGCCAAATCCCATTTTACCGGAATATTTCTTGCAGACGAATGTCCGGTTGAATTGTTCCCACGAAAACCATTATGATTTACTCTTGACGTTGCAGGCTGCGGAGCGGTTTCTGTATCTGCCGCTGTTTCAGTATCTTCAGATATAGATTCTGATGTTTCGGTATTTTCTGCAACTTCAACTTCGTTGCCTAAAGTTTCAGATTCAAACGCATTATCTGTAAATTCTGTGCTGCCAACTGTTTCAGGTTGTTCGACTGCAGTCTGTTCCGCTTTCAGATGCGGCGTACTCATAACAACAAACACAAGCGCTGTTGCGGCTAAACCGGTTGTTCCCCAAAGAACATACTTACGTGCCTTTGTTTTTATTGCCCATTCATCTACGGGGTCTATTTCCTTATCGGGAATATCCTTGTATCCCTCGAAATAGCCGCGAGCGCATAACAAAAACACTGCCAACATGCACAACAAAATATAAACGCCGTTTATCAGGCGGTCCTGTTGAACGAAATATGCTTTCCGCGCAAGCAGGTCTAATTGGCGTATCTGTTCCTGCAAGTCGGAATTGCTTGCATTGACGTCGTTCAACTGTTTCAGTACTTCCATCACCTCAGTTCCGAGCGGAGTAGCGCCACGCACCTGAAAATAATTGACCACTAACATTATAGAGAACGATACGATGAATATAGCCGATACGATGGCAATGTTTCTATAAATTACTCTCTTCATTTTTGATTTTTGATTAAAAAATTTTTGCAAAAATAAACAATTTTCCCAAAAACACAAAATAATTTTTTTTCATTTTTTTTCTTTTTTTGGAAATATAAAGATAGTATGTATCTTATATATAACTAATTTGCCGTCGTTTAGCGGCAATTGCATTGCCGCTAATCATATTCGTCGAATTTCAAATTCGACTTTGTTATGCAGCGGCATTGCAAATGCCGCCGAACGCGGAGCCGAACGAGGGAGATTTTACCTACAAATAGGACAGCCCGATTTCTCGGGCTGAACGTGTGAGTACGACTGCAGGTCTTAACTTGAAAATCAAATTAGAAGTAACACCTGCAGGGCATACCTGCGAGTTTTTGAGGCTCACTTCATGCGCGAAGATATAGCCCGCGCACTTGGCTTTAATTTTTTACTTCCGGCGGCAAAGATACAAATAAATTTTTAATAATTCCAAAAAAAATCAAAAAAAATGATTAAAAATCGAAAATAATTATTTTATTCTTTGAAAAATAATACTTCCCATGTATGCCTTTTTTCTGTAACAGAAGTATTTCCGAGTGTATCTCTTCTGTTTCGACCTTAAACTCAAAAACAACTATACTTGCTCCCTGTTTATTCAATGCGTCTTTTGCGTAATTTCTTATGTTGTTGTGGCTTCCTGTTTTTTTTAGGTCTGCTTTTATTCCGTTCAAATGAATATCATAACTATTCCCGTGATTATCATCTAAATGTTCGACCGCGTTTCCATCCATCGCAAGCGCCAGACACATATTGTATTCTTTTCTATATTTTCCTCTTTCGCTTTTACTTTTTTCTGATTGTATAATGCGTTGTATTTCAGTTACAATGTATCCACCTGTATTTTCGTCAAAAAAACTATGTTCACATACATTAACGTCGTATGTATTGAACATTTCCCTTGCCTTCCTTATGTACTCCGCTCTATCTATCAAATTAAATTTTTACAAAAATAAATCGTAAAATTACTACTTTTTCTCAAATAAGTCAAATTATTTTTAAAAACGGCTTTTTTGCTTCTTTTTTCTTCCGCTTCGGCTCATGGAAAAAAAAAGTGGGCGGGAATTTTGTCCCCACCCGCAAAATTTGCATTTTTTGTCATTTATGCTGCTAAGACTCACCAATGTAATCATCAACTATTGTATCATTGCTGATACAATCTTCATCCCCGAACCAGAATGCCGCACGGGGTGTGAAAACACCAATTTTCAACGTGGTTTTTTGCAAAAGATGTGCAACGATAGGATTTTTTTGATTGAATTCTAAATATTACAAATTTCGCCCTAAAAATCAAATATTTCGTGTCATCTTCACCGCTGATACAACGCTGTTCACCAGTAAAATCCCTTAATCAACGATTCATAAGCGTAGGGGGAATGCCGCCGAACGCTATGCCGAACGCAGCGCCAAACGCTGGAATTTTTTTAACAAAAATTTAACCAAACTGAAACATATCCTTAACAATATACCTGTACTTTTGTCGCCGAAATTAAATAGTATAAATATCAAACAGTAAATATATAATAAATAAATAATATAGTATGAATAACCTTTTAAAATGTAATGCCTATGTAATAAGACAGTTGATAAACAGTAGACCATGGAATCATGGTATGGCAAGTCTGACTTGCCATGTAGTAGTAAATATAGTATTAATTAACAGTCGTTTATTTATCTAAAAATAAAAATGTATGATATACGGCTAAATAAAAATGTAAAAGTTATAAATTGTTAAAAATAAAATTAAAAATGTATAGTAAAAATAGTAAAAAAAAATCGTTAAAACAAGTTATTTGTTTGTGCATCGTAACAATGTTTGCCTTTTCGCAACATTTGTATGCACAGCAGTTCACTGTTTCTTTTCATGTGAAGGATTAGACCAATACCCGCAAGATTCGATTGCTCCCGAAACTTTTTTTAGAACGGAAGCCGATTTGCGATTGTTCACCAACGCAATGTATAATGTCTTCCCAACTACCGGCGCTTATAGTGAATATGTGGACAACATCATTCAATATTCCATGAGCGATCAAATATTCGGTACGCGCCAAGTTCCTCCTTCCGGTGGCGGTTGGACATGGACCGACTTGAGACGTATCAATCTCTATCTTCAAAACTCTTATAGATGCGAAGATGATGC
>Ga0099364_10003487_pt2 | contig 11436 bp, 12 predicted proteins | sample TergutTh196P3_FD_73070 | JGI IMG/M metagenome (GOLD analysis project Ga0099364, IMG submission 73070) | Microcerotermes parvus P3 segment gut microbial communities from Pointe-Noire, Republic of the Congo - Th196 P3 | ecosystem: Host-associated > Arthropoda: Insects > Digestive system > Gut ...
CCTCGCTCCGGGGCTTAAGGAAGCGCCAGGATGTTGCAGTTTTTGCATTCTGCCTTTCAATGCCCGCAGTGCCTTATCTCTATATTCCTTCAGCTCCTCCGGGGAAATCTCATAACCCTGCTCCCGCGCGTAAGTCGCCAGCGCGTCCACGTCGCCGCCAAAGCCTTTCACCTTGGCCTGACGTTCCGGGTCTTCCGCCAAAAACTTGAAAAATTTTTCCATGCCTTCTCTGCTCATTGCTAAGTCCTCATTATCTCTTTGGGTATGGTATGGTGTTCAAATCACTGGATTACATCGCCGGATAGGAATCTGGTAATTCTCCCCGTTTCCGCGTCAATTCTTACGTCGTATTCGCGCGTCTCATGCCTGATTACGACATCATAGAACAATGCCCCTTCTCCGTCGCGTTCGCGGCGAAGGTCGGCTTCCGTCTGCATGCCGCCGCCAACTCTTTCAAGAGCGATCTCAATGGCTCGCCCATGGGTTATTTTCGGGTTTACCAGCGGAAAATACCTGAATCTGACAATTTCCCCCGTATCCGAGTCGACTCTGATTTCATATTCGCGCATTGCATGCCTGATTTCAACATTGAAGAAACTTAACAACACATCCGAGAAGCGTTCGCGGTCATGGTAAATTCTCGTCACCGTACCGCCGCCGACTCTTTCAAGGGCGACTTCGAGAGCTTGCTCATAGGATATTTGCGGGGGTGGGGCCGGTCTGGTTTGCGCAAATGCCGCCATTGTGCCTAACATGAGTACCGTGCAGATCAAAACAAACGTTATTGCTCTTTTCATAGTAATCCCTCCTGTTTGGATTTCACTTTTTTCTTATGTTCCCGGTTTTCCGCCAGAAACTTGAAAAATTTTTCCAAGCCTTCTCTGCTCATTGCAATACCCTCATTTCTCTCTCTCGCTGTCTGCCAACAGGCGCAGCCAATACCAGCCTTCAATCCTTCACTACCAGGTTTACAAAGACCCATACCGCGGCTACTGCACATATCACCACTAAGCCGACGACCCCAACCGCGCCGGCGAAAATAAACAAAGTGATGGTGGGGTCGCCGCCGGCCACCATTTTCAGTTCTTCTTCGCTCAGCTCGTTGGACAGTTCAAGAATACTTTCACCGGCGGCCTTCATGTCTTCTTCATTGAAAATAAATCCTTTTTCTTTGCCGTAAGCGATTACTTCTCCCGGATTTTCCTGTGAGCCCGCGCCAAGCTCCGCCAGCCGCCCGGCAACTTTCTCGTCGGTCTCGGCCAGTTTTATAAACTCCAAAAACGCCCTCGCTCCGGGGCTTAAGCTTGATAAAACGTCAGGCTGTCGCAGTTTTTGCATTCTGCCTTTCAATGCCCGCAGTGCCTTATCCTGATATTCCCGCAGCTCCTCCGGGGAAAACTCATACCCCTGCTCCCGCGCGTAAGCCACCAGCGCGTCCACGTCGCCGCCAAAGCCTTTCACCTTGGCCTGACGTTCCTTGTCTTCCGCCAGAAACTTGAAAAATTTTTCCATGCCTTCTCTGCTCATTGCAAAATTCTCCTTAATAATTGTGTTCTGTAGGGGCGGCAACCTTTCGTGCCCGTTTTTTCATGCGTGCCGGAAACGGGCGGCAAAATGCCGCCCCTACAGACCGGTCGCTACTTGGCCAAAGCCGTAAAGCCTAGAACGAACCCTGCCACCGCTCCCACGCCTGCCGCTACTCCTACTCCACCTGCCACGGCGACGCCAAGGCCAATGCCGACGAAGACAGCCAACGCTATCAGGTCAACTATGCCGCCGGCGGCCAGCTCCAGGTCCTCGTCGCTCAGTTCGTCTGACGGTTCGAGGATGTCTTTGCCGATGGCCAGCATGTCCTGTCTGTCAAAGACGAATCCTTTTTCCTTGCCGTAAGCTATCAATTCTTCCGGTCCGCCCGTGGCAAGCTCCGTCAGCCGTTTGCCAACTTCTTCGTCGGTCTCGCCCAGTTTCATGAACGCGAAAAAATCCCGCGCGCCGGGGCTTAAGGAAACGTCAGGCTGAGTCAGTTTTTTTTGCAGCCTGCCTTTCAGCAATTCCCGCGCCTTATCCTGATATTTCCGCAGCTCCTCCGGGGAAACGTCATAGCCCTGTTCCCGCGCGTAAGCCGCCAGCGCGTCAACGTCTCCGCCAAGGTTTTTTATCTTGTCCTGATGTTCCTGGCTCTCCGCTAAAAACTTGAAAAAACTTTCCAAGCTCTCTCTGCTCATAGGTAAATCCTCCTTATCTTTGACCGGTCAGGCTACTTGACCAAAGCCGTTACGCCCAAGACCGCCCCGGTTATCGCCGCGCCGCCTGCCACTCCGAATACCAGCGCGCCCCCGGCCACAATCGCCCCAATACCCAGCATTATCAGGAACGCGGTGGTTCCGCCGGCGGCCAGTTCCAGCTCGTCGTCGCTGAGTTCGTCGGACGGTTCCAGGATGTCTTTACCGATGGCCAGCATGTCCTGCCTGTCAAAGACGAATCCTTTTTCCTTGCCATAAGCTATCAATTCCTCCGGAGCTTCTTGTGAGCCCGCGGTAAGATCCTCCAGCCGTCTGGCCACTTCTTCGTCGGTCTCGGCCAGTTTCATGAGCGCGAAAAAATCCCGCGCGCCGAGGCTTAAGGAAACGTCAGGCTGAACCAGTTTTTTTTGCAGTCTGCTTTTCAGCAATTCCCGCGCTTTATCCTGATATATCCGCAGTTCCTCCGGGGAAAATTCATAGCCCTGTTCCCGCGCATAGGCCGCCAGCGCGTCAGCGTCGCCGCCAAAGCTTTTTACCTTGGCCTGAAGTTCCTGATTTTCCGCCAAAAAGTTAAAAAACTTTTCCAAATTTTCTCTGTTCATTTTAAAATCCTCCTTCCTTAAAACAGGTCAGACTACTTTTTCATCAAAGCTAAAACAAACCCGACCGCCGCGCCGCCTGCCGCCGCGCCTCCCGCCACAGCTACGCCGCCGACGGCGGCTAAACCAAGAACGCAGCCGACGAATACAAGCGCGAGCCCAATGTCAACTAAACCGCCGGCGGCCAGTTCCAGCTCGTCGTCGCTGAGTTCGTCGGACGGTTCGAGAATGTCATTGCCGATGGCCAGCATGTCCTGTCTGTCAAAGACGAATCCTTTTTCCCCGCCGTAAGCTATCAATTCTTCCGAAGTGCCCGCGGCAAGCTCCGCCAAGCGTTTGGCCACTTCCTCGTCGGTCTCGGCCAGCTTTATGAACGCGAAAAACGCCTGCGCGCCGGGGCTTAAAGGGGCGTCAGGCCGCTGCGCTTTTTGCAGCCTGCTTTTTAACAACTTCATCGCCTTATCCTTGGATTCCCTCAGCTCCTCCGGGGAAATTTCATAGCCCAGTTCCCCCGCGTAAGCCGCCAGCGCGTCAAGGTCGCCGCCAAGGTTTTTTATCTTGGCCTGAAGTTCCTGATTCCCCGTCAAAAAATTGAAAAATTTTTCCATACCTTCTCTGCTCATCTCAAAACCCTCCTTTAATCAGGCTATTTCATCGCGGACGTGAATGCCACAACCATCGCGGCCGCGCCTCCCCCGACAACCGCCCCGGCTGCCAATCCGCCCGCCGCTACAAGCCCGACTGCGAGGAAGCCTAATAAGACGAGCGTAGTGCCGCCTGCGGCCAGTTCCAGTTCATCGTCGCTAAGTTCGTCGGACGGTTCGAGGATGTCTTTGCCGAGGGCCTGCATGTCCTGTTCGCTAAAGGAGAATCCCTTTTCCTGACCGTAAGCGATCAACGCTTCCGGCGCGCCCGCGCCAAGCTCCGCCAGCCGTTCGGCAACGCTCTCATCGGTCTCGGCCAGCTTTATAAGCGCGTGAAACTCCCGCGCGCCGGGGCTTAATGAAGCTTCGGGCTGAGTCAGTTTTTTTTGCAGTCTGCTTTTCAGCAGCCGCCGCGCCCTGTCCTGATATTCCCGCAGCTCCTCCGGGGAAACGTCATAACCCTGTTCCCGCGCGTAAGCCGCCAGCGCGTCGAGGCCGCCGTCCCCGCCAAGATTTTTCACTTTGTCCTGATGTTCCTTGTTATCCGCCAATAGCTTGAAAAACTTTTCCAAACCTTCACTGCTCATTGCAAAAACCTCCTCTGCCAATACCGGCCTTTAATCATTCTTTATGTACTACACTCACCACGAGCTTTACCACTAAGGGGATGACTACCATGCTTGCCACGGACAGCACTCCAAGGAAAAAAATAGTAACCGTGGGGTCGCCGCCGGTCACAACTTTCAATTCTTCTTCGTCCAGCTCGTCGGACTGTTCAAGAATACTTTCACCGGCGGCCTTCATATCTTCTTCGTTAAAAGTAAATCCTTTTTCTTTGCCGTAAGCGATTATTTCTCCCGGATTTTCCTGTGAGCCCTCGCCAAGCTCCGCCAGCCGCCCGGCCGTTTTCTCGTCGGTCTCGGCCAGTTTCATAAACTCTAAAAACGCCCTCGCTCCGGGGCTTAAGCTTGATAAAACTTCAGGCTGTCGCAGTTTTTTCATTCTGCCTTTCAACGCCCGCAGCGCCTTATCCTGATATTCCCGCAGCTCCTCCGAGGAAAACTCATAACAATGTTCCCGCGCGTAAGCCGCCAGCGCGTCCATGTCGCCGCCGAAACTTTTAACTTTGTCCTGACGTTCCCGGTCTTCCGACAAAAACTTGAAAAAATTTTCCATGCTTTCTCTGCTCATTGCAAAATCCTCCGTTGCTTCCTAGAATTTGCCCACAACTCCAAACGCTATAAAAGCCCCTCCCATGGCGGCTATCCCCAGCACTATCGCGGCGGAGACCCCAAAGGCCACAAGGACGGTGGTTCCGCCGGCGGCCAGTTCCAGTTCATCGTCGCTCAGCTCGTCGGACGGTTCGAGAATTTCTTTGCCGAAAGCCTGTATGTCCTTCTCATGAATAACGAATCCCTTTTCTTTGCCGTAAGCGATCAGCTCTTCAGGCGTACTCGTGTAAAGCTCCGCCAGCCGTTTGGCCACTCCCTCATCGGTCTCGCCCATTTTTATTAGAGCGTGAAGCTCCCGCGCGCCGGGGCTTAAGGTAGCTTCATGCTGTTCCAGCTTTTTTTCCATTCTGTTTTTCAATAGTCGCCGCGCCTTATCCTGATATTCCCGCAGCTCCTCCGTGGAAAGCTCATAGCCCAGCTCCCGCGCGTAAGCCGCCAGCGCGTCCATATCGCTGCCAAAGCTTTTCACCTTGGCCTGACACTCATGGTTTTCCATCAAAAACTTGAAAAAATTTTCCATACCTGCTCCACTCATGGCAAACCTCCTGACTTGTCGCTGACAATGAATTATCTTCAGTCCTCGAGGGAATATTAATGACTTTATGGAACAAGCAAGGTAACCAAGAGGTAGCATGTTTTTAGAGGGAATGGGAATTGGCTATGGGGGAGACATTACAAATGAGATAATACCAGGCTGCAATCAAACGAATGTCAACCTGGGTCTTAAGTGCTTGTCAAAACTGCATCTAGCTATTCTAACTTTAGGCCTTTTATTAGATTATTTTCGTTTATGGCCCTTATAGATTACGAAAGCGGCGATGTCTTTGGGATTTTCTCCCGCGGCGAAAAATTCTTTCAGCTCGTAGCGGCAGTTTAGTCCCAGCTTGTTGTATACGCCTAATATCAACTTCTTCACGTATGCGTTGGAGTATGACATTTTTTCGCCGATCTGGGGATTGCTCCAGCCGAGCAGCGCGAGACGCACGACCTCTTTCTCCCGCGTATTCAACCGGGATGTGAGGTGCGCAAATTTCTCCTCATCGACCATAACGACGCCGTTTTTTTCTATCTCGCGCAGTTTGCTCCGCTCACGGCCCGTCTTGATGTACATGGGAATACGCAGCTCCATCACGCCGGCTTCGAACGGCTTCGTCAGGTAATCGGCGGCGCCCATACCCAGGCCCTTCATTTTGTCCTCCTCTCTGGTCAGCGCTGTGAGAAACACTATCGGTACGTGCTCCAGCACCTGACGCTCCCGCATAAGGCGGAACGCCTCGAAGCCGTCCATGCCGGGCATGTCGATGTCCAGCAGAACGATGTCGGGCGTCAGTCCCTCGTCTATCATTTTGAGCGCGTCCTCCCCGCCGGACGCCGTTATGACCTTGTAATGCTTCTCCAAGCTGACGCACACCATGCGAAGCAAGTTTTTGTCATCGTCCACAAGCATGATTTCTATCTTCGGTTTGGCCATGACGCACCTCGTCTTGAATTCAACATTCCGGGTAACCTTGAACGGTTACTGAAAAAAACACGGCTGCCGGATTTGACCGTGATTTCTTTCCTTCAAAGATAATGGAGGCTTTTCCATTATGCAATGCTTGGTTTTTTCCCCCAGGGGGAATATAATTTATTGAAACGACATGAGGGGAATATAACCATGACCGACACGGTACGCGTTTTTTCAAATCTTTCCGCCGCCGGGATAATTCCGCGCACTGCTCTGGTACAAAAAATGAAGGCGATCTCCGCCAAAAAAAATATTTTTCTGACCGCCCCCGGCGGCTATGGAAAAACTGTTGCCGCCGCGCAATGGCTTTCCTCCGTTCGGGGTAAAACCGTCAAAATTATCGCCGGAAACGAGGACAACGATCCCGGAGTCTGTTACAGGCGGCTGGCGGCGTCGTTATTGAGGCTCACGGAGCAGGAAAAAACCATATCCGATTCGCTGGGCGCGGGCGTCTCATTTGACGGGCTGCTGGAGATAATCCGCCTGCTGCCGGAAAAAAAAACTCGCTGTTATCTGGTTTTCGACGACATACATATGATCAAAAACGATGAAATTATAAATAAAGTGCCGATCATCACCACCCGTTTGCCCGGCTACATCTGCCGCTGTCTGATAAGCCGCTCGGAACCGACGGCGGCCTTCATGGAAACAGGGCTGTTCGAGGTAATCACGAAGGACGACCTTCTGTTTTCCCCGGAGGAGGTTGAATGGCTGGGCGCGGAAAAAGATATCAACCTGACGGGAGAGCAAATCAAAGGCTTGTTGGAAACAACGGGCGGTTGGGCGATGTATCTGTCGGCGCTGCTTTCCGGTGAGCCGGACGGCAAAGCGCCGGATGAGAAACTAGAGGAAAAACTGCCTCAAACTTTGACGCAATATCTGAGTGCGAGGGTTTGGGGATTATGGGACGATGAAACAAAGGGCCTGCTGCTGCGCCTGGCCGTACCCGCGGAGGTGACGCCCCCGCTGTGCGAACGCCTGACCGGGCAAACGCGCGGGCGTGACGTTCTGAACCGGCTGACCAAAAAGGAGAATGCCTTTCTGTCGCTTGTCGGCGACGACACATACCGTTTCCATGATATTTTTCGCGATTTTCTGTTGCAGCGTATCGACGGTTTAGGCAAAGATGAAATATGGCGATTGAACGACGCCGCCGGCGGATGGTATTACGAGCAAGGCGATTATTACGCGGGCGCAAAACACTATATCCAAAATCACGATCACGAGGGTATTAACCGATGTTTGGCGGGGCCTTACAATTTTCACGAAAAAACGTCCCTTTTCTCTGTGGAGGTAAGGCTGAATTTCACAAAACAGCATATCGCGGGATTATCCCAAGCCTTTATAGCCGAAAACCCTTACATTATTTCAAGATGCGCGGTCGCGGCCTTTTATGACGGCGTGGCCGAGGATTTTTTCACATATATTGATATGTTGTACCGGTGGATGCCTGAAATCGTCGTGAAATACCCCGATCTTGCGCAGACGGCCAAATTTTCCTTCGGTCTCGATTTCCGCGTGCCGATGATAGAGGTGACGAGGCGAATTGCCGAACAGGCGTCCGCCGCGCGAAAAACCGATACGCCGCCGAGCAAGGCGCGCGTCAATTCGATAACGCAAAATATGCCGTTTTTTCACCGTTCCCAGCGTGATTATTCCGAATATCACAAGCTCGGCGACGAGATGAAGCTGTTTAGCGATACTTATGGCGCCGCTATTGGGAGGGATTATGCCGTAATGGAAACTTCCATATACGCGGGCATTTATTACGAGCGCGGCGAGCTGATTGAAGCCGCGCACCATGCCATGGTCGGCTGGCGCGCTTGTGAAAACGACATGCACCCCGAAACTGTTTTCTGCGCCCATATGATTTTATCGGCTGTGCTGTATGCGATGGGCGCGTCGCGAGACGCCGACAGGATCATGGGGCGGATGGGGGATTTCATAGAATGCAAGGCATCATTCCTGCGCCCGAATTTCAAAGCCCTGCAAACCGAATGGGCGATCCGAAATGGAAACAAGGACGCCGCTAAGGAATGGCTCGCCGTTTACGCTAATCGTTCGAGCCGCCTGCCGTTCTATCAAATATGCCGGCACTTTACCACATTGCGCGCTTTTATCGCTTTGGAGGATTACGCCGCGGCCGTTGCGTTCGGAGAACGGCTGCTGACATTGGCCACAGAATACAACCGCCCGCTGGACCAAATTGAAAGCGGCCTGCTCATTGCCATAGCGTTATGGCAATGCAATGAAAAGGACAAGGCGATCCGGCAGTTGGAACAGGCTGTTGGCATCGCCATGCCTTATAATTTCACGCAGTTGTTCATCAATGAGGGTAACGATGTGCTGCCGCTGCTTTTTGAACTGCGGGAAAAGGCAAACAAGCAGGCCGGTATGGCATTTTTGGCGGGTTTGATGGGTTTTGTCGATAAGCTGACGCTGGACATTTACGAGGCGCCTTCAAAAATTATAAACGGGAAATATAAACCCAAACCGGCGAACGAAAAAAAACCCGGACTGACGGCGCGGCAGCGCGAAATGCTGCTGTATCTCAGCAAAGGCATGACTTACCGGGAGATCGCCGACGCAACCAAAACCGCGCATTCATCGGCCAAAGCGAACGTGCTGCGTATGTATAAACGGTTAGGCGTGAACAACGCGGCCGAGGCTCTCGTCAAAGCGGAGATTCTGGGGATGCTGGAAGAGTGATTCCTTTAATCCATTTCGATCACACGGCAGATGAACCGCAGGGTTATGCGGCGGCGTTGGAGAGCGGCTGCCTCTTGGTTATTCGAGCACGAAAAATTCCTTCAACTCCTTGCGGCAGTTTACTCCAAGTTTGTCGTATACGCCGCTTATCAGTTTCTTCACGTAGGTTTTGGAGAACGACAGTTTTTCCGCAATAGCGGGATTGCTCCCGCCAAGCAGCGCAAGGCGTGCGACCTTCTTCTCCCGCTCATTCAATCGCGACGCGAAATATTCAAATTTGTTTTCATCAATCAGTAATGCTCCGCTTTTTTCCATCTCGCGCAGTTTGCGCCGCGTACGCGCAACGGCGATGTACATGGGAATGCGTTGCTTCATCACTTCGCCCTCGAAGGGTTTCGTCAGGTAATCGGCGGCGCCCATTTTCAAGCCCTTCACTTTGTTCTCCTCACTGGCCAGCGCCGAGAGAAATACTATCGGAACGTACTCCATCGCCTGTCGTTTCTTCATAAAGGAAAAAGTTTCGAAACCATCCATGCCGGGCATGTCGATATCCATCAGCACAATGTCGGGCACGAACCCCTCGTCTATCATCCTGAGCGCGTCCTCTCCGCAGGACGCCGTTATAACCTCGTAATGGCGTTTCAGCCTGACGCGCGCCATACGCAGCAGGGATTTATCATCGTCCACATGCAAGACTTTCGTCATCGGTTCGAACATGACAAGCCTCCTCTGAACAAAAATAACAGTATCCAGGATATTGTTTTCCATCCAAAAAAATGACGCAACAGTTGATTTTTGTCACCCGGTGACAATTACATATGGGGAAAATATATGCAGCCGGCGTCCATTGACTGACCCGGCTGCTTGTTTTATAAAAAACCGCGAGCGATTGGAATTAAGAGTTTAATAGATGAAATCGGCCTCGCCGTCCGACATTTCTATTAAAGTCGAGTCCGAATAGTAGAACTCGCCCCTGGAATCTGTCATTAGATACATGAAAACGTAATTTCCGTCAGGAAGCGTCAATTCATCAAACGCCGAGTCCCCGCGTATTATGAAAGTTTCGTTATCGAAATTCCCCATGTCCTCATACTCATCCCCGATTGCCAAAAAAACGGTGGTAATCTCGTCACCGGGGGCGAGTATCCGTTCATCCTTGCGGGGAATGCCGCCAGTTTCGCTTTCATCAAGCCGCGCCGTGAGCATTCTGTACTCGCCGTCCTCTATGTCGTACGCCACGGAGAGGTTGTGCAGACGTCCGTTTATTTTGAGGGGGACTTCGTATAGTATGTAATCTTCCGTCATCGATTCCACATACATCATCACGAGATGTCCGTCGATGCTTCCCCAGATGCCCCGGAAGTTATCCCAAAAGACGCCGTTCTCCCAATCTTCCGTCGTATCCGCGTCCTCACCCAAAAATATCACCGGATCTCCGTCATCATCGCACATGGCAAGCATAAACGTAACGCTCTCCAGAAGTTTTGCCTTTTCCGGGCCGAGCGAGAGCCGGATATACTCGATCCCGTCCTCCTCCACTATTTCGACGGGATGATCGTCGAATCCCATATCCGATGTGTCCGTAAATTGAAAATTGCTCATGGACAAGGCGGCTGGATTCAAGCTCATATTTTCGGCGGAACTTTCAAAACTTCCGAGAAATTCCGTAAAATTTTCGAGAAACTCCATGGCTTCATCGGACACCTCTCCCCTAACCAGCGGTTCATACAGGTAAAAAAGGGATTTCGTCCCACCCGCTTCCGACGACTCCTCGTATTTTTCGAAACCTTCCCTGTTTCCGGACGACGGAAAATACACGGCGATACCGTTGGAGTTTTTGCGGTACGGCCCCCTGATCTGGTGGACGACGCTTTCATTGATCGCGTGGGCAATAATTTTCGCGGATTCGGGGAACAAGTGGGCGTTAGCCTCGACAAGACTCAACAGATCGACCATCCCCTCGGAGTAGGAATCCGCTTTCTTCACGCCCCTTGAGAACTCCGCGAAAAACTCAGACGGCTCGTATTCCTCATTGGAGAGCGAAACAAAGCACTCGAAAGACATCAGGGACATCGCGAGATTGAGATAGTCCACCTTGGACAGATCTATAACCGAAAGCGTCACATCGTCCCCCAGTCCATTCTCACGGCAGTCCTCGTAATAGGTATCGCAGATGACGCGGCCCAATTCCCCGCCGTTCATGCCGGGGTTTTTGGCGAGCGCGGAGAGAAATCCTTCGTAGTTCCACCCGATCGACGGTTCGAGCTCTTCGGAAGCGACCAGGTAATGCGCGTAAGGCGCGGCGAGACCGGCCATATCCAGGGTTGCCATCAGGCAGGCGTCGAATCCTATCAATTCGAAGGGTTTTTTGCCGGTTTTGCCGGTTTCGCCGGGGGATTCACCGTACAGCTCGGTTAAAACCTCCTTGAGTCCGGCGAAAGAGATAAAATCATCGTCATATATCTCGTCGTAGCAGATGCCCCCGCCGCTTCCCGATCCGTG
>Ga0099364_10012500_pt1 | contig 11436 bp, 9 predicted proteins | sample TergutTh196P3_FD_73070 | JGI IMG/M metagenome (GOLD analysis project Ga0099364, IMG submission 73070) | Microcerotermes parvus P3 segment gut microbial communities from Pointe-Noire, Republic of the Congo - Th196 P3 | ecosystem: Host-associated > Arthropoda: Insects > Digestive system > Gut ...
AGGCGGATCACTATATATATTTGTTCTTAGAGATCAAGGAGAGAAGCCGGAAGTGCGCATTGAATACTCTCCGGGTGAATTCTTCACAACCAATGTGAATGGAGTGCCTAGACTCCTGAAAACCGCTATCGTTCTTGTTGTCAATAGGGAAGGGATTGATGATACGCTTTCAAAAGAAAATGCGCGAATCAGAGACACGATAATATTCATCCTGCGGGATCTTACAGAACCGGAAATTCTGAGCTTAGGGACGCAAGACATGCTGCGTGAAAGAATTCTAGTAGCGCTCAATGAACGGCTCGGAATGGATATTTTTACAGAAGTGCTATTCAACGATTTTGTAATGGCGTGAATTTAATACCTAATTCCTAATTATAGCAGGGGGGTGTGTGTAGTTTGTCAGACATATTGTCTCAGTCAGAAATTGACGAGCTATTAAACACGCTAATGGCAGGTGACGCAGCTCCGGATGCCGAAGATGGCGATGGCGCCTTGGCTTTGAGAGTGAAAGAATATGATTTCCGTACGGCAAATAGATTTCCCAAGGAGCAAATGCGTACATTTCATGTGGTGTTTGAGACCTTTAGCCAGCTATTTGCAAACAGGCTATCCAGCGTTTTGCGCGTTTCCTGCGAATGTGAAGTGCTATCCATTGAAGAGTGTTCATATAGCGAATTCAACAACTCATTGCCGGCTCCAGTAGTCTTAGCCATCATGGAAGCTCCACCGATGTACGGATCGCTCATAGTTCAAATGTCGCCTGAGTTCGCTTATATGCTAATAAGCCGGTTATTTGGGGGCATCTCCTCGGGCGATAACCTGAAGCAATTCACGGAAATAGAGCTAGCTTTGGTTGAGCGTGTTCTAAGGCAAGCTGTAAGCGTGTTCGACGAAGCGTGGGATAAAGTGATCGAGTTATCGACTCAGATAGATAGAATAGAAACCAGCTCGCAATTTGCCCAGATAACAGCTCCAAACGAACCGGTAGCAGTCATAATCGTAAACATCACTATGGGCGAAGAAACAGGGCTCATGAGCATCTGCATCCCACATACAGCGATAGAACCAATTGCGCAGCAACTAAATACGCGGATGTGGTATTCAGGAGCGATTCGAGACGATGGCAGAGGAGTAGAGAGAGCCGCTATTCTCACCGGCAAACTAATGGAAACGCCAATACCCCTGACAGCGTTCTTTGACCAAACCTCAGCGACAGTGTCAGACATTGTCAATTTACAAACCGGCGATGTAATAAAACTTGACCACGGGGTGGACCAACCGCTTACCATAAGAGTCCAGCATATTCCAAAATTCAGGGCTATGATGGGAACGTTGGGTTCTAGGTATGCTTTGCAGATCGTCGATATAATCAAGGAGGAAAATCAGGATGAGTCTTTCGCAAGATGAAGTCAACGCTCTGCTTTCAGGAGATAGCTCTGATGATTCCGAAGAAGTAGAAATAATGTCTCCGGAAGATATAGAAGCCATGCTGGACGCTTCTGCAATCGCAGATACCTCGGCAGATGACTTTGTATCAGAAGAGGCAGAAATCATGTCGCCGGAGGCGATTACCGCAATGCTGGACGCTTCAGCAAGAAGCGAAGAATCAGATGACAGCGATGCTGATCTCGATGATCTTTTCGATCGTTTAGATGATGACTCGCTTTCTTCTGAGACCCAGAATGCCATCTCACCGCAATTTGCAGAAAAAGAAGGGTTGCTGAATCCGGTTGAAATAGATATACTCGGTGAAGTGGGAAATATTAGCATGGGCGCGGTGGCAACAACCATGTACTCGCTGCTTGATAGGCGAGTCAGCATAACAACCCCGCGGGTTTCAGTGTTCAATGCCAAGGAAGTTCTGTCTGTATATATGATACCATTCGTTGTAGCAACGATTGAATATGTGGAAGGTATTACCGGGAACAACCTTCTAGTTTTAAAAGTGGAAGATGCGGCACTGATTACCGACCTCCTTATGGGAGGCACCGGTGAAATAGAAGGTGCGGTCGAGCTTAACGAAATGCACTTGAGTGCAATGAGCGAAATAATGAACCAGATGATGGGCGCATCATCTACATCACTTTCAAAATTGCTCAACAAACCAATCAATATCTCCCCTCCAAAAAGCTCTCAAGTTGACATAGGCTTCGATGTCACCACAGTGCTTGGAGATATCGAAATGGTGACAAAAATCAGTTTTGACATGGAAATCGAAGGTCTCTTAAAAAGCGAGCTTATTCAACTTATGCCATATGAGGTCAGCCGTGAATTCGCAAAACTTTTCATGGATGTGGGAATGAATGTATCATCGACAGACAGCAGTGCCAATGTCGCTCCTAAAGAAGCGGAGATTCCTGTGGCGGCGCAACCGGCTTCGCAACAACTCCAACCTGAGCTTGCATCAATCCCCCAAAATCCCTACACGGCGCAGCAGGAGCAGCCAGCGGGTGTGCCTTATCCTTCTCAAGAACCGATGCAGCAGATACCGTATCCCCAACAGCTGCCTAACCAACCTCCTATGGGAATACCATATGCGCCAACTGCATACCCGGCACAAGGACGCTTGGTAGATGTGCATCCGGTGCAATTCCAGTCGTTTGATGCACCCGGAAATGCCGGATCAATCAGTGGAATCGAGCTTGTGTACAACATTCCTTTGCAAGTGACCGTTGAGCTTGGGAAAACCAGAAAAGAAATCAGCGAAATCCTCGAGTTCGGATCAGGCACAATAGTCGTGTTGGACAAAATAGCAGGTGATCCTGTGGAAATAGTGGTAAATGGGAAACTGATTGCTCGCGGTGAAGTCGTTGTAATCGATGAGAACTATGGAGTACGAATCACCGATATTATCAGCGGATAATGACATCAGCTTCGTGGTTGCTCAAATGGAAACAGAGCCAGCAAAATATCCAATGGTAAATGCAACGGAATAATGATAGCATAGACATAGCAATTGCAACTTATATTCGATATAAACCCAGACGCACTTGCAGCAATTTGAAACTTATTCATAGAAGCCATGAAAGCACAAGGAACGAACGAGAGTCCCGCCGGCTTGAATCAGTCGATTGCTAGCATAGGAAAGATAACGTGAGGTGAAAACCATATGGGATCAGTAGAAACCAACATTCTTTTAGAGACAGGGACAAATGAGCTTGAGATCCTAGAGTTCGTGATTTCCGGGAACAGTTATGGCATTAATGTGGCAAAAATCACCGAGCTCATGCAAGTCCAGGAAGTTCAAGAGATGCCTCTTGCTCACCCCTTTGTGGAAGGTGTATTCCAACCGAGGGAGGAAGTCTATACGATAGTAGACCTCGCAAAATATCTAGGGCTTGGAATTTCGGAAAACCCCGAAAAAGATATCTTCATAATCACAAATTTCAACCAAATGAATATAGCCTTTCATGTTCATGCGGTGGAAAGCATATTCCGAATTTCTTGGCAAGATATCGAGAAACCTGACAGTATAATATATGGTGGTCAGGAAGGAGTTGTTACGGGTATAGCCAAAGTAAACGATAGGATTATTTCCATCTTGGATTTTGAAAAAATCACGTTTGATATCAGCCCTGATACTGGTATAAATCTAAGCGAAATCAAATCGTATACAGGTGTCGACAGGGAAAATACACCTATTGTTGTTGCTGAAGATTCCGCTCTTTTGCGAAAAATGCTCACAGAGGCGCTCCATACTTCCGGTTATATGAATGTCACTGTTCTTAGCGATGGGGAAGAAGCATGGGATTATATCAATAAGGTTAAGAATGAAGGTCCCTCATTGGTTACTTCAAAAATAGCGTTGCTGATAACAGATATCGAGATGCCAAAGATGGATGGTCACAGACTCACAAAGCTGGTGAAATCGGATCCGGTGCTAAAGGATATCCCTGTTATCATTTTCTCATCTCTGATTGACGAAAACATGCAAAAAAAAGGTTTGGAAGTCGGTGCAGATGCACAGTTGTCTAAACCGGAAATAGGTGGTCTAGTCGATGTTGTGGATGTTATGGTGAACAAAATCTGAGCATCAAACAGCGACTCAATTATCAGAGCAACATGAAAAACCGGTTTAGAATTAGGCGACTCGCGTTGAAAAGGCAATGAAGCGCAAGTTGTGGATGAATTGCGAGTCGTAGTTAGTGAGCTGGAGCACTTGCTTCAATCCATTAATTTATGCAAAAAACCCCATAAATGAGAACCAAAAAATGCGGTTCGCTTTATGGGGTCTGTTATTTTCACGAAATCTATCAAAATGCTGTGGATTATTGCATTAGTCAGAAACGCATGGGGGAGGAACTGTTCCTTTTTCGAATACCCACTAAGGGTGGATGCGTCAGGTGTGAAGCCTTTTGGAATTTTGTCGTAGTTCCTGGTTTTTAGCGCCTAATCTTTGTAGTTTTCTTCTATCCATTTGAAAGTGTCAGAAACTTCTGGCAGAAGATCAATGACGCTGGGATCAAATTGAGTGCCGCGACCTTCATTGATGATTTCCAATGAAGACTCATGGGAATACGCTTCTTTGTAGCAGCGTTGGCTTACCAAGGCATCATATACGTCTACGACAGAAACGATTCTGGCTGCTATGGGTATCTCATCGCCTTCCAAGCGACGGGGATACCCGTTGCCGTCCCAACGCTCGTGGTGGAAATGGCATATATCCTTGGCGTATTTCAAGTACATGTTGCTATCGGGCAAGGTAGCTGCGATGCTGTCAATAATGTCATTGCCTACGCTGGTATGCGTCTTTATCACCTCAAACTCATCTGTTGTCAGTTTGCTGGGTTTGAGGAGTATGCTGTCTGAGATACTGATTTTTCCTATATCGTGAAGAGCCGAAGCTTTAATAAGGGAATGAATGTTCTCCGCCATTAAGACCGGGCGAAACCTGGAGCTTGAGAGCATCTTTGTCACCAAAGCCTCAGTGAGCAATGTGGTTCTTTTGATATGAGCCCCGGATTCGAGGCTGCGGTATTCAATGATGGTAGCAAGCACTTCAAGAGTTTGCTCGTATGTCCTGGTAACCTCGGCAGCTTTTATCTCCACAAGCCGTTCCAGACCGTGTTGATAACGGGCAAGATTAACATGAATGTCTACTCTTGCTTTGACAACATCAAAATTAAAAGGCTTGGTAATGTAATCCGCGGCTCCTGCTGTTAGCCCACGCGATTCAGTCTCATCCGAATCCGCTGCTGTTATGAAAAGCACAGGGATGTTTTTGGTTTTGCTATCGCTTTTCATTCTCTCGAGTACTTGGAAACCATCGATATCGGGCATCATTATGTCAAGTAGCACGATTGTCGGAAACGCATTGTCTTCATACAGCATCTTGAATGTTTCCGCTCCGTTTGAGGCTTCGATGATTCGGTAATCATTTTCCAGTATCTCGCGCAGGATCATTCTGTTGATCTCGATATCATCAACAATAAGAATCAAGTCTTTTTCTTGCTGCATTAATTTGTGCCCTCACTGAACCGTTTATATGTAATGCTATAGAAAATAATTAATCAGCTATTATTTCAGAGATTTCAGCAACAGTGGCATCGAATGCTTGCTTCAGTTCAGCCAAGCATGGTGAATAATCAGAGTTGCTTTTTAGCAGACGCTCAAGTTCAGCTGTGAGCGTATTAATTTTGGAAAGGGATAGATTGGCGCTTACGCCTTTAAGCGTGTGGGCTTGGCGGGCTGCTTCCTCCAAATCTCCTTCCTCAACAGCGCTGGAGAGTACCTCATAATGATTGCCATCTATAAAACGTCCAAGTAGCCGCTTATATAGTGAAGCATTTCCACCGATGCGCGACAATGCGTCAGTGGAATTGATGTATTCGCTGCTTTTTATATCAGAATCCATTAGCCATCACCTCATTGATTACAGGAATGCTCATATAAACAATATTATCATCTTTACAAAGGAAAATCAACAAAAATCCTACTAAAGTGCAACTTCCTGATTTGATAGTTGCTAGTCATTGGCAATGTCATTTTATTGAGCGGAAACCATAAGCGTTGTCAATGAAACGCGGGATACTTTATTTTCTTTGCGGCGCAGGTATTGCTTTGCCGCACAAGCCAAAAAACAGAAAAAGGTGTCAAGAGTACCGTACTCTTGACACCTCGGATTCCATTTAGCCAGCTAGAATATCACTCATGCTGTATAAACCGGGTTTGCCGACACCTACTATGTAAGCAGCTGCTCTGAGTGCTCCAACTGCAAAAACATCGCGGGAAGCCGCAGCGTGCTTAATCTCGATTACCTCATCCAAACCGGCAAAAATCACCTCGTGTTCACCGACTATGGTACCTCCGCGAACTGCGGATATGCCAATTTCCCGTTTATCGCGGGGTTGGCGCACACTCTGGCGCTCAAAGACATATTCGGCGCTATAAGGCAATGCGGAAGCTGCAGCGTCTGCAAGCATCAACGCAGTACCACTAGGCGCATCTACTTTCCGTCTGTGGTGGCGCTCGACTATCTCCACATCGAAATCGCCGCCGAGTATTGCGCAAGCGCGTTTTATGAGATCAGCAAGAAGGTTAATCCCAAGAGACATGTTTGCGCTGCGGAAGACAGGGACATGCACCGAGGCTTGCTCAATCTTTTCGATTTGCTCCGGAGTATAGCCGGTTGAGCACAGTACCAACGGCGTATTGCTCGCTGTCCCGTACGCGATTAACCCGTCCAATGCTTCAGGGCTTGAAAAATCTATCACTGCATCAGCAGTAGCATTGAAGTCTCCCGGGTTGGAAAACACGGGATAATCCGAGTTTTGCGCAGTGTTGATATCTATTCCGGCAACTATCGATAAGTCCGGGTTTTCTGCAACCATGGAAGTAACTGTTCTACCCATATGCCCATTGCATCCGGAAAGGAGTATGTTGATCATATGATACTACCTCGTTTCAAAGAGTATTTTGCTAATGATGGACGATGGACGATAAACGATGATGGATCACGATTTTGCAGCACTCGCAAATCGTCCATCGCAAATTGATGATTGCTTACAGCAGACCGACAGCTTTCATGGAATTTATCAATTTTTCTTGGTTGCCCGGTTCGAGATCGCACAGGGGCATACGCGGGTCGCCTACATCCATGCCCATCAAGTTCTAAGCCGCTTTCACGGGCATTGGATTCACTTCGATGAACAGCTTGTCGTTAAAGTCGATGTATTTGAGATATATCTCTGCTCCCCGCTTGAAATCTCCATCGAGGCAAGCTTTTGTTAAATCGGCGACCACAGAGGGAATCACGTTGGACATAACAGAGATGACACCTTTTGCGCCAATAGCCATCAAGGGAACAGTGTCCTCATCATTTCCGCTCCAGATAAATAGATTGTCGCCACAAGCATCAATTGTCATTGCAATCATCTTATAATTGCTGGAAGCTTCTTTTACCCCGTGAATATTGGGATGCTTTGAAAGGGTTTTGTAGGTATCAAAAGTGAACGTCATTCCGGTGCGGGAGGGAACATTGTACATTATGATCGGAAGATTAACTCTATCGGCAACATATTCGTAGTGCTTGATGAGTCCGCGCTGTGAAGCTTTGTTATAGTAGGGGGTAACTAGCATCAGCGCATCCGCACCGGATTTTTCTGCTTCTTGGGATAGGAACAAAGCGCATAAAGTATCGTTGCTCCCGGTCCCTGCGACGACTTTTATGCGACCATTGACATGTTTGATGCAAAAATCAACGGTTGCTGTGTGTTCTTCAATGGACATGGTGGATGATTCGCCGGTAGTTCCGCAAATAGTTATTGCAGCAGTCCCTCCGGCAATTTGGAAATCGATGAGTTCAGCGAGTTTTTTGTAGTCGACCTTTCCATCGCGAAAAGGAGTGACGATGGCTGTCGAAGAACCAACAAATATTGGAGTGTTCATAGTTTAAGTATCCTTTCTAGTTAGAGTATATTACTGTTTTCATTGAGTTTTTCAACGGAAAGCAGCGCAGGTCACTGTAGAGAGACCCCATATATGTACTTTCTTGTTTAAATCGCAAAGCGCAGATATCTCAATGACAACGCAAGCTGTAAAGCTTTAGGTAATGGATTTATGATTTAAATTGTTGTTTTGGGCTAAATATATCCATCGGCGCAAAGCAGCTCAGCTAATAGCACCGCGCCGCCGGCAGCGCCTCTCAATGTGTTGTGACTGAGCCCGATAAACCTGTAATCGTATTGCGAGTCGGGGCGAAGACGACCTAAGGAGACAGCCATTCCATTTTCCAGCATACGGTCAAGGCCGGTCTGAGGACGATTCTCTTCTTCGAAGTAGTGAAGGAATTGCTTTGGTGCCGAGGGGAGGTCCAACTCTTGAGGGCGTCCCTTGAACTCGCGCCATAGTCCAATGACCGTATCAATGTCCGGTTTTTTCTGAAATGCCATGAAAATCGCTGCTAAATGCCCATCCGTTGCGGGAACTCGAATGCATTGCGCCGTAATTGATGGAGATTGGGCTGGGATAATTGCGCCATCTATTATTTTTCCCCAGATTTTCATAGGTTCTTCTTCGGATTTTTCTTCTTCGCCGCCGATATAAGGTATCACATTGTCAACCATTTCAGGCCATGTCTCAAAGGATCTTCCAGCACCGGAAATTGCTTGGTATGTGCAGACAAGAGCGCGATCAAGACCGAATTGCATAAGGGGATGGAAGGCAGGTACATAACTTTGAATAGAACAATTTGACTTGACTGTGATGAACCCGCGTTCCGTCCCCAACCGTTTTCGCTGGATTGGGATTATGTCGCAATGCTCCGGATTAATCTCAGGTATAATCATTGGCACGTCCGGAGTCCATCGATGTGCGCTATTGTTTGAGATCACTGGGCATTCCGATTTTGCATATGCGTCTTCAAGCGCCACGATAGCATCTTTATCCATATCCACAGCGGAAAAAACGAAGTCGACCTGCTGCGCTATTGCATCAACATCGGATTCAGCAGACATGACAACGAGGTTTTTTGCTTTCTCAGGGATAGGTGTAGAGAGCATCCAGCGACCTTCCACAGATTCCATATAGGTTTTACCTGCGGATCTACTGCTTGCTGCAACGACAGCAAGCTCGAACCAAGGGTGGTCATCAATCAGCGAAACAAATCGCTGTCCAACCATCCCGGTCGCACCCAGTATTCCCACTTTGTACTGCTTCAACTGTATTACCTCCCATTATAAATTAGGTCTTTGCAGATGCCTTGGGGTTATGCTCTGGAATAAAAAATAGTCGGTAGGGCTTGGCAACCGACTGATTTTGTAATATAATGCCACACGATGTTACTAAATAGTAACATTGCAATGTTATATTAGTGTTCAAAAGCAGACAGCGCTCCACCCAAATGGGTGACAGTCACCGGATTGTTCACCCGGCACCCAGGAAATACATGCCCGAAACCTGCAAATCCTTCGGCGACCTGCCCTTTCACATGCGGTTCATGGGATATCGGGATCCTCAACGCAGCTACTGATTATGGTCGCACCTCTGTGCTAAAGAGATATTGATTTAAGCAACAATAACATATACAAAAACGTATGTCAATAGAAATCGCAAATCAAACTGTTTGAAAATGGGGTTTGTTGAAAATGTGCAGAATCCGTAAAATGCGGCGCTTAATTCCGATGATGATTGCTGCAACTCTATTTTGGCTAGTTTCGCCGATAACTGCAGCTGCCTACACGCCGCCTGTTGAGATGCTAAAGATTGGATTGTTTTTTGATGCAACCGCCCTCCCGTCAGCAAATTTGCAAAATGTCAGCGGTTATGGGAGAGGATTCGACTTCGGATACTTTGATCAAAATCGAAACTTTATTCCAATTGGCGCGTGGACGGATGAAACGGCAATAACAATGGTAGTTGATCGAAACATGGTCTGGTATCCCGGAGAAGGCGGCGGTACTGGCGAATATCGCGAAGGATCGGAAGGCTCAACTGTTCTTGGGTGCTTTCATATTATGGTAAACTCCAGCTACGAAACATTTCAGCAGGCAAAAGAAGCCGGAGAATACTATGCAGGTTCATATTGGGATTCATATGTAAAATATGACTCTGGCTTGTTCTACGCAATGATGGGGCAGTATACCTCCAGAGCTAAGGCAGACGAAGCGATTATAGCAAGAGGATTGTCAGGATGCGTCGTAAATGCAGGGACATCTAACACAATTGCAATTGTTACAACCGGGACCAGCAAAATGCTGTTTGAGTATGATTATGGAATGAGCCGATATCTTGGAGTTGTGCCAAGAGCGATATCAAGTGAAAAACCGGAAACTTGGTTTAAGGGATATCGATACTGTGGAGGATTCCAATATGCTCGACCGGGAGGAGAACTGCTCAGTGTTGTCCATTATGTTGGAATAGATGATTATGTCAAAGGGATACTGCCCTATGAAATGAACAATGCATGGCCCATGGAAGCACTAAAAGCGCAAGCTTGCGCAGCTAAAAACTATGCGCTGACTTCCCTTGGGACCCACTCCTCACATGGCTTCGATCTGTGCGTTACGGAGCATTGCCAAGTATACTTGGGAAGGGGTGCTGCAAACGCCCGAACAGATCAGGCAGTGGATGAGACATCAGGTATATATATAACTTACAATGGAGCATTGTGCAGAACCTTTTATGCATCAACAAACGGTGGCGCATCAGAAAACAGCGAGAATGTATGGTCAGAAGAGCTTCCTTATTTGCGTGGAGTAATCGATATATATGAGAGAGACATTGAACACATGGTAAACAACTATTATTGGACGATTACATTCACACCGGAGCAGCTAACAGAGCGAATGCGCAGCAGAGGAACAAATTGCGCTCAAATTGTTAGCATATCGGTCAGCGAATATTCGCCAACAGGCAATGTCATCAGTGTTGTGTTAAAAGATGCAAATGGCGCATCTTACGTTTACTCAAACAGAGAGATGCTCTACGCAGCTTTAGGTGTACCCACACAGCGCTTTGATGTGGGCAAGTCATTATATGAGAGCAGCAGTATTTTGGTTAATGATACCGGTCAAGCAGTACCTTTTGCATCTGTATTTTATGCCATCGATGGCAATGGAGACACCATTGAGGTACCAAATGGTCAGTTATATGCGATAACGGAATCCGGGGATGTGGAGATCGTGACGGGCGATAGCGGAGATATCGTCAGCGACAACGGAATGATAAATGGAGTGTTCACGATTCGAGGTTCAGGTCGTGGCCATAATGTCGGGATGAGCCAATGGGGAGCGTATTCAATGGCTGAGTACCATGGAAAAACGTATGAAGAGATCATCAAATTCTACTATACTGGAGTCGATGTTGGATGAATAAGAAAGACTTTTGGTTTGAACTCCCTGAGCAACTTATCGCTCAATCACCGATTAAGAGCCGCGAGCAATCGCGGCTTTTGCGTCTTGACAAAAACACAGGAAAAACTTATCATCATCGGTTTTA
>Ga0099364_10012501_pt1 | contig 11436 bp, 11 predicted proteins | sample TergutTh196P3_FD_73070 | JGI IMG/M metagenome (GOLD analysis project Ga0099364, IMG submission 73070) | Microcerotermes parvus P3 segment gut microbial communities from Pointe-Noire, Republic of the Congo - Th196 P3 | ecosystem: Host-associated > Arthropoda: Insects > Digestive system > Gut ...
TAGCGGGATATTGAACGAGGGAGCCTGAATATGCCATATAAAAGTGATATCGACATCGCCCAGGCGGCCCCAATGAAGCACATCAGGGAGATTGCCGCCGTTGCAGGCGTAGATGAGGCGTACTTGGAGCAATACGGCAGCTATAAGGCCAAGGTTGATTACAACATGCTGAATAACCTGGCCGGCAAGCCGGATGGCAAGCTCGTTTTGGTAACGGCAATTACGCCCACGCCCGCCGGGGAGGGCAAGACCACAACGACCGTGGGCCTAGTGGATGGGCTGCGCAAAATCGGCAAGAAAAGCATTGCCGCGTTGAGGGAACCTTCGCTCGGCCCGGTGTTTGGCGTTAAGGGCGGCGCAGCAGGCGGCGGGTACGCGCAGGTCGTCCCCATGGAGGATATCAACCTTCATTTTACCGGCGATTTTCACGCTATCGGCGCGGCAAACAACCTGCTTGCCGCCATGATCGACAACCACATTTTTCAGGGCAACAACCTCAACCTGGACCCCCGAAAAATTATCTGGCGCAGATGTGTTGACATGAACGACCGCCAACTCCGTTTTGTCATTGACGGTCTGGGCGGCAAGGCAAACGGTATGCCCCGCGAAGACGGTTACGACATTACTGTAGCATCTGAAATTATGGCAATCCTCTGCCTTGCGTCTGATATTGACGACTTAAAACTCCGGCTGGGGCGGATCATCGTGGGTTATACCTATGGAAAACAATCGGACGAAAAACCGGTTACCGCAGCACAGTTGAAAGCCCAGGGCGCCATGGCGGCGCTGCTGAAAGACGCTCTCAAGCCAAACCTGATGCAAACACTCGAAGGCACGCCGTCGTTTGTTCACGGCGGCCCCTTTGCCAATATTGCCCATGGCTGTAACTCGATTATGGCGACAAAGATGGCGCTCAAATGTGCAGACTATGTCGTTACCGAAGCCGGCTTTGGCGCGGATTTGGGTGCGGAAAAATTCCTTGACATTAAATGCCGCTTCGGCGGGCTCAAGCCGTCGGCAGTTATCATTGTTGCTACCGTTCGGGCACTCAAGTCACATGGCGGTGTTAAACGGGCCGACTTGGAGCAGGAAAACCTTGCCGCTCTGGAAGCGGGCCTACCGAATTTGCTGCAGCATGTCGAAAACATTACCAGGGTGTATAAACTCCCGGCAGTGGTTGCCATCAACGCTTTCCCCAAAGACACCAAAGCTGAACTTGACCTGGTTGAGAAAAAATGCCGGGAATTGGGAGTAAACGTTGCACTGTCCGAAGTGTGGGCAAAGGGCGGCGAAGGCGGCGTACTTGTTGCCGAGGAAGTGGTTCGGCTCTGCGAACAGCCAAATAACTTTGAATATGCCTACGATGTAAACCTTTCGGTCAGGGAAAAAATTGAAGCCATCGCGAAAAAAATCTACCATGCAGACGGCGTTTCGATACTTCCCGCCGCGCAAAAGCAAATCGAACAGCTTGAAAAACTCAAGCTGGATAAAGTCCCCGTCTGCATGGCAAAAACCCAGTATAGCTTCTCCGATGACCCCGCACTGGCGGGTGCACCGAAAGGCTGGACGCTGACCGTACGGAACATCAAAATCTCGGCAGGCGCGGGCTTTATCGTGGCCCTTACCGGCGAGATAATGACCATGCCCGGTCTGCCTCCCGTCCCCGCCGCAGAAAAAATCGATGTAGACAATACCGGCAGGATTTCAGGTTTGTTTTAATAAGTTTCGATCATATTTCATAAAAAACTGGTTTTTTCTCTTTTTTATTCGTATATTATAAACAGAGGTTTATATTTGGATTAATTATTAAGCCTCAAGGGAGAATGACATGAAAAAACTTTTTATGTTTGTAATTATCGCTGTAATTGCTGTTCCCGCATTTACTCAGAATTACTGGGGCGGAAACAGACAAATGGCAATATCAACAGATCCCTCTCCTCTTATCATAGGAACACTTCTGGGATGATTTGGCATAAACCTCGGGTTTGAATTTGCCCCGATCCAGCAGGTTTCGGCAAAATTTGGAGTACACTTTATTGGTTTTGATCCGGTAAAACTTTTTGACGTATCGTTTGACGAGGATGATGTAAATGTCAAAGCAAATATAACTTTATTACGCTTAAACCTGGAAGGACGCTGGTATCCGGTAGCAAATTATGTACATGGCTGGTTTGTTAACGGCGGGCTGCAGTTCCACCGGCTTGCTGCTTCCGCATATATTTCTTTTGATGATGAATCAGAAGGAGGGGGGTTGGCTTTTAATACTTTTGGAATTTGCTTTGGCGTAGGATATAAAGCAATTTTCGGGAGCAGCCGGGCCGGTTTTTCTTTTGAGCCATTGCTTGATTTCACCTGGCCTCTGTATTCAGACATACCATTTAACGAAATGGATGTTATAGCCGGTAACTATATAGGATGGCTGCTGGGAATAAAAGGCGTCCGTGCCAGTCTTCTGTTCGGCGTAGCTTTTTAATTTCCCATTTCAAAGTTGTGTGAATTCAACGAATAGCCGGTAAATCGCCCGGCAGTAAATCCTGTTGAACTTAAAAAAACACAGGCGTTGGTATGCATCAACTGGCGCAGCATATGGTCGATGTTCATACCCTCGGAATGACGGGTATCGATAAAAATAAACCGTTTGCCCGGTATTTCAAGTGTTTCAGCAATTTCGTTCCAGGTTATTACGTTAGGCTGTGTTCTTCTCCGGAATCGCCGGGTATTACCGGGCGAGGGCTGAGAAATGCCGTTGCCATTCATCCCCTGGCCGGCAAGGAAAAAGAGGATAACATCCTGTGACCCTGCCTGGTCAATGAAAGCAAGGTTTTCGCGGACAATGCCGGCGGAGAATTCCGGGGCTCCGCTGAATATGGCAAGCAGGGTATTAATTTGCAAGTAACGCCTGTCCTCAATTTCAATGAACATATTGATAATATCCCGTGCGTCATTGGCAATGTAGTTCTGATTACTGATACCGGCATTGTCAAACTGGTTAACTCCTACGGAAAGCACCCAAAGTTTTGGAAGTACCGGATTGATTTCTGCGGCGGCCTCTCCGGTTATAGTGATATGCTGCCTTCTTTCCGCATAACCATTAAACGACACGACCTCAACATGATTTTTTCCCGGATCAAGCGCCAGGGGAATGGTAAAAGAAATCCTTTTTCGATTGCCCGTAACGGCAAGACGCGCCCTCTCCGCCCGCAAGCCCCGCGTTCTGCCGGCATTTCTGAGCTCGTCACCGCCAACAAGGTTTCCGTTGACAATAATTTTGATGTTGTGCAGCGATTGTTTCCCGTCATCGATGGTTACTGACAGAGTTGTTGTATCACCGGCTGCAGTTACCGGAGATGCTGTCAGGGTTATTGATGAGGGAAAAAAGTCGGCGGCATTCTGTATGCTGAAGTTTCTGCGGAAAACCGGGCCGGTCCTTCCCGCAAGCCGTGCTTCTACCACATCAGGGTTGTAAAAAACATGACGGAAACTGTCAACGCCGGTAACATCATTTCCGAGGCGAACATTGATATAACGGTCGCCGTAGGGAGAAGCAATAAAATAGCCATCCGGGGTAATGCATATCCACTCCCGGCTGACATCAGTGTCTTGATTTGCAGCCTCTGTGGTAATGCCGTGCGCGTTGACTATAAGCCGTTTCTCACTGCCGAGAAAAGGAATGCAAGCAAGAATTTCATTGCCGTTTACAGCATTCAAGATACGGATACTCCCATCACCATAGCCAATAAGCAAATGCCTTCCGTCAGGGCTGAATGAGACAGAATGAATCGTATCACTATGTTCCGAAAATGTGCTGATTTCCTGACCTGTTGCAACATCCCAAAGTTTAATATCATTGTTGGAACCTGAAAGGAAACGATTTCCGTCAGGGCTGAATGAGACAGAATGAATCGTATCACTATGTTCCGAAAATGTTCTGATTTCCCGTCCTGTTGCTGCGTCCCAGAGTATAAGGATATCATCATTGGCGGAAAGGAAATGATGAGACGAGATGATGTACTTCCCGTCAGGACTGAAAGCAACAAGTGTTGAAAAGGATCGTGACTGCCCCGAAAATGTTCTTGTCTCTTCTCCGGTGGCAATGTTCCACAACTTGATTATGCCGTCACCCTGGCAGGAAAGAAGTGCAGTACCATCCGGGCTAAACACCGCTGATTGGACAGGATTCGTATGTCCATGAAACGATCTGATAACGCTTCCCGACTCAATGTCCAGCAGGTTAATAACATTGGCGTTAATGCCGCTAAAGACGAACTGTTTCCCGTCAAGGCTGAATGCTACAGAGCCGACCTGATCGTTAAACGACCAAAATTCCGTTAAAACAATATGTGCCGGAAATGATTTTATTTCCTGCCCTGTTTCCAGATCCCATAATTTAATGGTAGTATCCTCGGAACCGGTAAGCAGTTGTTTCCCGTCCGGACTGAACGCAGCGGTATTGACAGCGGCAGTATGCCCGGAAAAAGATCTCATTCTCCGTCCTGTTTCGGCGTCCCATAGATTGAACACATTATCCCCGTAAGAGATTATACGTTTCCCGTCAGGGCTGTACATCGCTGAACTGACTGCTTCGGCATGGCCCCGGAAGGTTCTTATTTCCCGCCCAGTTTCCGTGTCCCAAAGCTTGAGAGCATTATCCTCGGTTCTGGATGACATATTCCCTGAACAGGAAATAATCCACATCCCGTCAGGACTGAACGTTGCGGCTCTGATTACTTCAGTATGGCCGCTCATTGTTTTTGTTTCTTCTCCGGTGGCCGCGTCCCGGAGCTTGAGAGTCAGCTGATCAAAACATGCGATAATGTGATTTCCGTCAGGGCTGAAAGCCACAGGGCCGTACCCTGCAAAAGATGCTGTTTCATCGCCGGTTTCGGCATTCCAAAGCCTGATTGTTCCGTCCTGCGATCCGGAAAGAACGGTCTTACCGTCAGGGCTAAACACTGCGGATGTAACTTCACCGGTATGCCCTGTAAGCACAGCCAGTTCGCTGCCGGTTTCTGTATCCCATACTTTCAAGGTTGTATCCCACGAGGCAGAAAGTATTTTTGTTCCGTCAGGGCTGAATGTCACGGAAGAGACGCCGTCAGTATGTCCCGATAAAATATGAGTTTCAATGCCGGTCTGGGCATTCCAAAGGGTGAAGTTGGTTTCAGGGCGGCCGGGACTTGAAAGGATGTGCTTTCCGTCCGGGCTAAAGGTCAGTGAAACGCTGTTTTCCAAAAAGGTATTGATATCCAGCCCGGTTTCCAGGTCCCAGAGTTTAATTACATCAGAACCTGTGGCAAAGTATTTCCCGTCAGGGCTGAAAGCAACAGCATTGACCATGCCTGCATGTCCGGTAAATTGCCTTATTTCCCTTCCTGTTTCCGCATCCCACAGCTTAACAGTTGTATCATGGGAGCCGGAAAGGATATATTTTCCGTCAGGACTGAAAACCGCTGAAGTAACATCATTGGTATGCCCTTTCTGGTGATACACAACAGCAGAAATTTCGCCGGTATCGGGAATACCGCCCGGGTTGCCGGTTTTTTCAGCCCCAATAACAGTCTGTACCCATTTTACCCCGGCACAACTGCCGCAATACATGACAATAAAGATGCTGCACAGGAAGATCACATGTTTTTTAACCATTTTTGTTATTTTACTTTCAGAGAGATAATAATGTCTAGGAGTCGGATTACAAATCCTGATATGACAGCTTGGTAACAAACCAGCGGCGGGCGGGAATCGGGGTAGGCCCGCCTGCTGCTCCAAGCCATGGAAACACGCCATTGTGCGTTTGCCTGACCACTGATTATATTATTACTTAACGGTCAGGCAAGCCGACACAATGGTCGGGTCGGTTACCCCATTACTCGCTAGTCGCAGATGGCATGCCTACCCCGATTCCCGCCCGCCGCCGGCCTTTTTACAGGTGAGATTGCTCAGGGCTTGTTAATAAAGGATAGGTGGATTTGACAAAACTACCGGGGATAGCATAGAAGCAATCGCAACCAGCCCTGCCCTCTCTTCCCAATCACAAAGCAAACCCTCCTGACTCCTTGGAAAACAGGCCGTTTGCCTGCCATAAGCAGGCACGAGAGCGGCGGGCAGGGTGGGCATGACTTTGCGACAGCGGGAAATGGGGTAACCGACCCGACCATTGTGTCGGCTTGCCTGACCGCAAAAATACCAATAATAAATTTAAATGGTCAGGCAAACGCACAATGGCGTGTTTTTATATTTTGGAGCAACGGAATGCCCACCCTGCCCGCCGCCCTCGTGCCTACCTGCGGTAGGCAAACGGTTTGGTGCCAGGTTGTTTAATGTGGGTTTGCGGCTTCTCCACAGGTTATCCACAGACAACAATACTGCAAACGCAATAAAACCTCAGAATATTGCAGGTAAGCTTAATCATTAATTAACAAAAAAATCAGGTAATTGCTTACATTAAATCATGTAAATCGTTATCCTATAACGATTTAACTATATGCGTTATTTGAAATTATATCGTGACAGGATATTTTGTATAGAAATTAATACACCAGGCTGTTTCATTCAGATATTATCAACAAGTTATCCACAAGATGCTATTTTCGTATGAAATGAAACTGCGGTAATTCTCACCCTAACGAAACTAATCCGGCCTGATCTATGTTGAGAATTGTTTTACAATCAGGACACCGGAAACGTCCCGGCTGAAGCGCTTTAAGCTTTTTGGAACATATAGAACAGGGAAATACTTTGGGGAATTCTACGGTGCCTGGCTCTGATATGTCCCCTGTAAAAAAACCAATAGAATCGTCAAGAGACTTTTTGACATTGAAAAACTGGGAAAAACCCAGCAGTTGAAACACTTCATAGACTTTTGGCTGCATTTCCAGCAGTACCAAATCGCCGCCCATGGGTTTTACCGTTTTTAGAAACGCTGTAAAAGAACCTATCCCGGTTGATGAAACATAATTCAAGCCACTGCAGTTAAAAATAAGCCGGATAAAACCTGCCTCAATAGCTTTTTGAATCCGCTTTTGGAAAAAACCGGAATTGTACGTATTTATATACCCTTCCAGAACTAAAATAAGGCAAGCGTTTACGTTTTGCACCTTTTGGAGTTTAATTACGAGGCTTTCATCTTTTTCGGCATCAAATCCGGGTACAATGTCATTATTTATCATATGTTCTATAATATAAGTATAGCTTTTTTTTATCTAATGTCAAATTGAACATTGTATAAACTGGACACTGATATGGTAGAATATCCCATGGATTTGTCTAATATTGTAATTATTTTGTCCCGCGCTACGGAACCGGGTAATGTGGGGGCTAGTTGCAGGGTAATGAAAAACATGGGATTATCCCGGCTAAGGATGGTTACGCCGGGAATTTTGGATGAAACCACGCTTTTGGCTCGGGCGATTCACGCCGAAGATGTCTGGCACAGTGCGGTTTTTTTTGACAGCCTTGCAGACGCGACAGCGGATTGCTCGCTCGTGGTGGGAACCACCCGCCGGAGGGGCAGGAAACGGAAAAGCATTACCATGAACCCCCGCTCCCTTACCTCGTGGATCGCCCAGAGATCGCAGGATTACACTGACGCGCCGCTGGCGCTGGTTTTTGGCAACGAGCGCACCGGTCTTGACGATGATGAGCTAAATTTGTGCAACATTGCCTCGCATATCCCTGTTTGTGACGCTTTTCCTTCACTTAACCTTTCCCATGCAGTGCAAATCTATGCCTATGAGCTGTTTCTCGCATTCGGTGATGCAGATAAAAATCCCGTAAAAGGCGCATGGGTTCCACTTGAGCTTTCGGCGGTTGACAAACTGACGGCCGATATTACCGATACCCTGGCAAATATTGGTTTTTACAAGTATCCCGGGCGCGACGAACAAACCCGTTTTTTACGAGACATTATCTGCCGCGCTGGTTTGACTGAGAAAGAAGGCCGCTATTTTAAAGACATGTTCGTCAAAGCGGCAAGGTTGGGGTTGGAGAAAAGGTAAAAGGTAAGAGGTAAAAGTGAAGAGTGAGGTTGTTGCATGAAGGCGGATCGGGGTTCCAACATGCTTAGATAACTATGAAAGCCATCATAGTAACTTGCTATCCTAATTCCTAGCTGAAAAAAAGGTGGCTGATGCCGCTATTCCCCATCTGTGTTAAACCCAATCTTTCTGGTTTTTTGGGGTTGCTCTATGAGGTTGTTTAGTGCATGAACGATTTGCCTTATGGTTTCGTCATAATCGGAAAATTTGCAGTCTCTGTTTTTAATGTGAAGCATCAATAACTGGTGAAGTTCCTCAACCCGCACATCATTTGATGTTTGCTTCAAGGCATATTTTCTTAAATTATTAAAAACCTTTATTATCTGTATGCTTATCTTAATTGCATTTTCAGAATTAAGCACATTTGATAACATGAGGACACCATGTTCGGTGAAGACATTGGGAAGGAACCGGACTTTAGATATATTCTTATTTGCGGTCACAATTTGTGACCGCAAAATGCTCCACTCATCCTGTGTCAATTGAAACATAAAGTCTGACGGAAATCGTTCAAGATTGCGTTTAGCAGCTTGATTTAAGACCTTAAGCTCAACCCCATACAATTCTGCCAAGTCACGGTCAAGCATGACCTTTTGTCCCCGAATTTTGTAGATAATGTCTTGAATTAGCGTTGTCCTTTGCATAGATACTCCTAACCCTATATATGGCGGAAAAGTGCTTTTTGCTTGGGTAAAATGAATTTTTTTTTAAGAATCGCAAAAAAACCGCCTAACTACTAAAATAACTATAATTAGTATTTTAATGGTCAAGCGGCTTTATAGGCGACTACACTACCGGTGGTGTACCCCCGCACCGACCGACACCAGGCAAATTCGGTGTCTGTCACCTTTGCGTGACCTCACCTTTGCGTGACCGCTTGACAATACGTAAGTTACGTATTATATTGGTAAAATAAGGACAATATGACAGGCGTTGAAATGGTAAAGAAGCTAAAAAAAGACGGCTTTTCTATTGTTAAAGTAAGTAAAGGCAGTCATTATCACATGGTAAAAAACGATAAATATACCATTGTTCCTCATCATCATAAGGAACTTGGTAAGGGGCTGTATCATCAAATATTGTTGGATGCTGGCTTGAAATAAAGAGGTAATGTATGAAAACAAAGTACACGTATCCGGCAGTTTTTACGAAAGAAGAGAATGGTTATTTTGTATGCTTTCCTGATATTCATCCTTGTTATACAGAAGGGGCAACTCTGGAAGAAGCGGCTGTTATGGCAAAGGATGTATTGGAAAGCAGAATTGAAGTGGCATTAGAGCAGGGCCAAACGCTTCCCATTCCATCAAACTTTGATTCGGTGAAGGGTGACAAAGTTATGTTAGTAGTTGCCGATGTTGAAAACATAAAAAGCCAAACCCGTTTTGTCAAGAAAACTCTGTCAATACCTCATTGGTTAAATGTTGCCGCAGAAAAAAAACACATTAATTTTTCCGGGGTTTTGCAAGAGGCTTTAAAGGAACGTATCACTTAACTGGTTAACGCAAACAGTGAAAATCACCTTTTCTACAAATCATAAATCTCCCGCAAAAAAAGAGCAGCGACTTGTGACACGTTGAGGCTTTCGATATTACCGGTTCCCGGAACCCGCAGCAAATATGAACAGTTGTCTTTGACACTTTGCGGCAGGCCGGTTTCTTCGTTGCCCAGTACCAGTGCAATACCGGGTTTCCCGCTTCCTGACCGATCTTTAACTATGCCGGACAGATCGCCGATACGCTGACGTGCGCGGACATCGGTGCCGATAACCACAATTTTTTGTACCGCATCTTTGAGAAACGAGACGGTGTTGCTGATTTTTCGTACGGTAACATGTTCCATGCCGCCTTCGGCAATCCGGTAGGCGCTCGTGGTCAGGCGCACTTCGCGCTCCGGCGGTGATGGCGCGCCGTCGCTTTCGTTGAGGACAAGAAAATGCGAGTCAAAAAAAGCCGCCGCTCTGGCAATGGCGCCCAGATTGTGATCGTTCCCTATTTCGTGCAGAATCAACCCTGTTTTGCCTTCTTGTGCCCACAGATCAAGGTCTTCTCTGGTTAACGGTTCAATGACCGGCTCATTAATCATCGCCACCACCCCCTGGTGATGAACGCTTTTACTGATGCGCTCCAGTTCTTCGTTGTCGCAAATTTTATAGGGACGCTTGCGTTCTGCAAGTTTTTTACAGGTTTTAGTGAACATATTGAAACGGTCTTCCCGCAGAAACAGACGGTTGATTGTTTCGGGATGGAATTCGGCGGCGGCAATGACCGCTTTCAGGCCGCAAATCGCAAGTTCATCGGTAAGCTTGTTGCGCATAGCTCATTATAACCTATATACTGATGTTAGAAAACAACATGAGCGTAGTAACAAAAACGGGAGACGACGGATACACAGACATTATCGGGGGAGAACGCCTGCGAAAGGATCACCCGGCAATAGAATGTATGGGAACCATTGACGAACTTAACGCTTTTCTCGGCGACGCAAAAGCCGCGTTAGCGATGGGGACAGAGACGCTCAATAGTACGGCGGACATTATCACCGGGATCCAAAAAGACCTTTTCCTGCTCATGGGCGTCCTTGCCGGAATGTCTGTCCCCGATAAAGGCATGGGCGCGCGTCATCTAACGATGACGGACCGCGTTGCCGGTTTGATTGACGAGCTGGAATCACAGTTACCGCCCTTTACTTCGTTTGCCATCCCCGGAGCAAACCCTGCCTCGGCAAAGCTCCACATTGCCCGCGCTGTCTGCCGGCGCGCTGAACGGCAGCTCATCGGGTTTGGCCTTGGCGAAAAAACCAAAGCGGCTGTTGTGCCGTACATTAACCGCCTGTCAGACCTTTTGTTTTTACTTGCACAGAAAGAAGAGTTGCCTAGCTCTTAGTCAATAATTATGGTAAAATGAAAATACAGTATTCCCAAAAGGAGGAAATATGCAGCGTTTATTGGTATGTTTAATGATTATGGGTATTACCATCCCGCTTTTTGCCCAGTTTGAGGCGCCGGAACACCGTTTTGCCTCCGGTGATTGGAATTTTGACGGCTCCAGATTATATCAAAATGATGCCAATGCTACTTTCGCTAAAGCTATAGTGAGAATACCCCAAAACGACGCCATGATTTACGAATTTAACGTCCGGTATGAGGGCGGCGCAGAGGACGGTCACGGGGGATTTGGCATTCACCTCTATGTGGACAACACCGTTAATGCCGCTTCGTGGGGAGCCGGAAATTCCTACCTTCTGTGGCTGAATTATGACGAAGCGCCTCGTGCTCAAGATATTCCGGCAGGATTTTCCGCGCAGGTGTATAAAAGCATCGATGATGACCGGATGGTACTGCTGCACAGCATATCTCTGGATCAGTATTTTTACCTGTTAACCGAAGAAAACCTTACCCGCCCCG
>Ga0099364_10012502_pt1 | contig 11435 bp, 8 predicted proteins | sample TergutTh196P3_FD_73070 | JGI IMG/M metagenome (GOLD analysis project Ga0099364, IMG submission 73070) | Microcerotermes parvus P3 segment gut microbial communities from Pointe-Noire, Republic of the Congo - Th196 P3 | ecosystem: Host-associated > Arthropoda: Insects > Digestive system > Gut ...
TGGGCACTTGCCTGCCGAGGGCAGGTTAACAGTCACCGATTGGAGTTATCTTGATAAAAACCCTTACCGCTCGGCGATTGCGGGACTCCCCTACTCATTTGACCAAAAAACTTGTTAGCGGACTGGCGTTTCGACACGCCCGTAGGCTTGCCGTCTTGTTAATATTCGGCAATTGTGTAGAATCAGTCCGCTTTTGCTCTAAAAATAGATGCTCTAAAAACCGAGGTGAACTGTGCCGGGTACTGCCATCATCGGTCTCCAATGGGGAGACGAAGCCAAAGGGAAAATTGTCGATCTACTCACGGAACAACACGACATCGTCGTCCGATATCAGGGAGGTGCCAATGCCGGTCATACCGTCGTGGTCGGCGATAAAAAATACAAACTTTCCCTGATTCCCAGCGGAATTTTTCGTCCGCACGTCCAGTGTATCATTGCCGGCGGTGTCGTGCTCCATCCCGAAGCCTTTCTGAAAGAGATCGAAACCCTTACAGCACAGGGAGTCACTATCGGAAAAAACTTAATGATCAGCGACCGGGCTCACATCATTTTTCCCTGGCACCACGTCGAAGATGCCCTCTTTAACAAAGTCGGCAGCAGGGAATCCATCGGCACGACCATGCGGGGAATCGGCCCATGCTATCAGGATAAAGTCGGCCGCTCCTTTGCGGTTCGGCTGGGCGACCTTTACCAGTCCGACTTCAAAGAACGCATCGAAAACATCACGGACGCAAAAAAACGAATGCTCGATGGTTTAGCCAGTGATGTTTCCGATCTTGACACAAATTTCGATGCTGAAACGATTTACAAATCATACGCCGCACATGCCGAACGGCTTCGCCCCTTCGTTGCCGACACGACTGATTACCTGTTGAATGCAGTGGATGCAAATCAACGTATTCTCTTTGAGGGAGCCCAGGGTTCACTCTTGGACATCGATCATGGAACCTTCCCTTATGTAACAAGCAGCAACAGCAGCGGAGTGGGAATCTCCAGCGGCAGCGGAGTGCCCGCCCGATTCATCACCAAAATCATCGGTGTCCTCAAAGCCTACACCACGCGCGTCGGCGGAGGCCCCTTTCCGACGGAGCAGGACAACGATACCGGGCAAAAGATTCGGGATCGCGGCAACGAATACGGCACGGTTACGAAGCGTCCGCGGCGTTGCGGTTGGTTCGATGTTCCCGCCGCCCGATACACGGCACGGGTGAGCGGAGTCGATCTGTTATCCCTGATGCTCTTGGATGTGTTGAGTACCTTTGACACCTTGCAAATATGTACGGGCTATGAATTGGACGGCAGGCGGATCACTGCTTTCCCGAGTTGTTCCGAAGTTTTACGGCGGGTGAATGCCCTCTATGAAACGATGCCGGGCTGGCAGGAAGACATTACCGGCGTGCGGAAGTTTGAGAATTTACCCCGCAACGCTCAAAACTACGTCGAACGGATTGGCGAACTCGTGGGCAAGCCCGTCGCGATGGTTTCCGTGGGGCCTGACCGAGGGCAAACGATTGTGAGGGACGGCTATCTATCCTCGGAGATTTGAGGTATCATGTCCCTCTGGTGATGCTGACTGGCTTTTCCCCGTCGGTTGCCGTTAACCCCCTTTAATTGTATGCTCCAACCCAAAGATTACCGTGCCGTTATCGGCGGTTCCGAATACTTTCCCCTGATGATCGGCGGCATGGGTGTCGACGTTTCGACTTCCGCTATGGTTCTCGAAGCCGCACGGCTCGGCTGTATTGCGAATCTTTCTGATGCTATGGTTCCCGCTCTTTGCGACCGCTATTTCGGAACCACCTTTACCAAGAACAAAGCCGAACGGCACCGCCGCCGTCTAGAAGAAAGCCGACGGCAGGCAGCAGAGGGCAGCGAAGGGGACGCGGTTGCGCCGGAACATGTCATCACCCAGTTCAATCCCCAGGAATACCGCCTCGCTCAAATACAATACCTGACTGAAACAGTGGAGAAAAAGAAGGGAACCGGCGGTGTTTTCGTGAACTGTATGGAAAAATTGCAGGTCGGCACTTCTCGGGAAATACTTGACATCCGTTTGAATGCAAGCCTCGATGCCGGTGTGGATGGAATCACTCTTTCTGCGGGACTGCACGGTCATTCGATGAAAATGATGGCGGACAATCCCCGTTTTCGAGATGCCAAAATTGGAATCATCGTGTCGAGTTGGCGTGCGTTGCGGCTGTTTCTCCGTTCGGCAAGCCGGGTCAATCGGTTGCCCGACTACATCGTCGTCGAGGGGCCCCTGGCGGGGGGGCATTTGGGATTTGGAGACGATTGGACACAATACATCTTACGGGACATTGTCGCCGACGTGATGAACAACCTTGCCGCCGAAGGATTGAACATCCCCGTAATCCCGGCGGGGGGAATTTTCGATGCCGAAGATGTCATGTTCTTTTTGGGGATGGGCGTTGCCGCCGTTCAAGTCGCAACCCGATTCACCGTGGCCAAGGAGAGCGGACTGACCAATACGGCGAAGCAAACCTTTTTCGAGGCGGAGGAAAAGGATGTCTTCGTCGCTCCCGTCTCTCCGACGGGCTACCCGATACGGCTGCTCCGCAGCAGTCCCTGCTTGAATTCCAATGTTGCCCCGCAATGCGAGTCGCTCGGCTACGCGATGGATTCAAAGGGACGTTGCCAATATATTGATGCCTACAATGCAACGGGATTTTCCGATACGGGAAAGAAACTGCCGGTCACCGAAAAAATGTGCCTTTGTTATCATATCGGCCGTTATGATACCTGGACTTGCGGCAGCAGTGTCATTCGCCTGAAAGAGACGGTTGCGAAAGATGCGGAGGGCATTTATCAGCAACCGACCACGGCAGAGGTCATCCAGGAATACCTGGGTGAACGGCCGCCCCTTTATGAACGGACAACCGCGACACAAGTCCGTCCCCTGCCGGAGTTGGTTCAGGTATAAGATGGTTGAGCGGAGAACGGTTGTGCGGTATCTTCTGTGCATCCCTTTTCATTGCACAGACTTTTTCATTGCACAGACTTTCAGACCTGTACTGTAAGCGGCATAAAATGGGACTTTGCGTCCCTTGCGGTTAAAAATAAGATTTAACCGCACAGGATGCAAGGGTTTACGCAAAGTGTGCGATAAAAAAAACAGAATTACGGTGTTCATGGGGCTGTTTCCATACTTTTCCCCTCCGTATGTACTAATTCAGTCTTTCGACTTCCGACAACGACAAGCCGGTCATCTTGGAAATCATTGCTGTATCGAATCCCTCCTGTTTCATATTGCGGACGACTTCGTGGGCTTTTGCGTCGTTGCCTTCATCCCATGCTCCGGTCAGTTTCAACCGTTCATCATCCAAAAACCGCTGTCTCGCCCGTACCCTCTCACGCATTGCCGGGTCAGTCTTAAAACGGTTATACTCGTCAAATGCCGCCAATATTTCCGGCGCGTCCTGTAACATCGTAGTCATCTCTTGCTCCTCTGCCGTTGTACCATAAGCCCAAAATTCCATCCACCGACGCAATCCTAATCCAAACTGTTCCAAACCGACAAAACCGTTTTCGATAAAATTGCCTAACCGCAAAACGTGTATTTGACAGTGCCTCGTAAACAAAACGCCGGAATTTTCCCTTGACCGCAATTCAAACACCGCATGCAGGTTTTTCAGCATCGGGAATATCGGAAACTCCGTAATGATAATACTCCGCACGGCACACAAGCGGAGGTAATCATGCCCACGTTGCAACTGCGAGTCATACGACTCGCTCCAGTAATACAGCATCCGCTCATTAAAGTTCGTGTGCGGTTCCCGTTGCACTTCGATGTTGTAAAACGCACCCGTCTCATCCTTCACGCGAACGTCCAGCACGATCCGCTTGTCGTCAAGATAGTCCAGCGTGCTAAAAGGATTCATGACCGTCGCCTGCGTGATTGCCGGTTCGCCGATGTCCGTCATGACGGCATTCAACAGCGACAGCAGACTCGCCTCGTGCTTCGGATTGGAATACAATGCCGCAATGAAAAGGTCAGTTGTCGGTCGAATGATAATGTCGTCCACCCGCTTATGATAACGAAAACGCAGGGAAAAACAAGGGGCGATACCGATGCAATATCAAGCAAAGCCGTCTATATCTCCAATTAGACCTGTTTCAGAACAGTCCCGGCAGTTACGGAGTTGGCAGAAAAAATTAGCAAAGAACAAATAGAGCCCGGCGCGGTAGCACCGGAGCGTCCGCTTCGGACTCTGTGAACTTTTTATCCGCCGGGGCTGTAAAAGTTCACAGAGCCCTATTCAAGAGCCCGACGCTGTTTGAAACTCCCCTTCAACGCTTCGGGCGGGGCAGATAATCAATACCCTCCAAAACGAGCATATCGTGATGTTTGATATGTTTGGAAGGAATCATACAGACCAGTCCCGACAGGAGGTACTCTGCATCGCCGCCTGTTACAAGCACGCCGAGATTCTTCGTTTTGGAAATGATGATGTCGTAGAATTGCCGGATCGCCCCGATGGTTCCCCAGTAGAGTCCGCTACGAATGGCATCTTCCGTGTTTCTGCCGGGAAACGTCGGCGGTATTGCTTTGCATGATTCGGGATAGGCGGGAATGGAGACCCGCGGTAACTTGTTCGATATGAGCGGATAAAGATTGGAAAGGGGAGTCAGACCGGGCAAAATTGCCCCGCCGCTAAAAATCCGGTCATTCACCGCATCAATGGTAATCGCCGTTCCCGCATCGACGATCAAGATTGGGGAGTCGCCATAGTGTCTCACCGCCGCAAATGCCGCAAGTAGCCGGTCAATGCCGACCTTTTCGGGATGTTCCACATCAATCTCCAAGGGAATCTGCCGATAGGTGATGAGTTTGAATTTGTCCTTCGGTCTGAATGCGAGAATTTCTTTCTTCAAATCTTGCCAATGGAGTTTGCCGGTTTGGACAATTTGCCAGGTGATGAGTTTAGGATAGGAGGTCAGCATCAATCTTCCCGTCCCCGAAGTTGCTCCCCAGCGGAGCAGATGGTGCGAAACGAAGTAATCTAGCCGATCCCCGGCGGGCGGAATCGTCCAAGAACGATACTCTCCCGCCTCGTCAGAGAAGGGAGCCAGACATTTCAGATTAGTATTTCCGATATCGACGGCAATGTTCATGGTTGAATGTTCATGGTTGAATGGGTGGATAATGTTTACGGGGATGCACAAAGGGCAGCATAATCTTTCGCCGAAAACTGCGTCCTACATCTATCGCAGTTACAGAAAGAGAATGTAACCGCAAGGGATGCACTGTACAATTTTATGGGAACCTCTAAAAAATTGGTTTCCGCCTCTTGTTTTAGGCAGAAACGGCGTGAATCGTTATTTTGCGCAACTCTTTGCGTACTTTGCGGTTACTCTTTTTTACCGCAAATGACTCGCAAGTACCGCAAAGGATTTTTTTGTATTACAGCCCGGCGGATAAATTCTGGTACGGAACAAACAGAGCCCGGAGCGGCAACTCCGGAGTTTTCGGACTCACGCCGGAGCTGCCGCTCCGGGCTCTGTGAACTTTTTTTCCCGCCAACCGATGCCCGTCAGTACCAACACGCCGATGGCCAAAGGGAGTGCGTACCAATCACCATATTTTTGATAGATCGTTTGAGTATGCGGCACATTCAAATTCACCGCAACCGTCCCGCTGACCGCCTCGGCAGCACCACGCTTGCCAATCTGTTGAATCTCCCCAAACGGATTGATAATCGCCGAAAAACCGCCATTCGTCGCCGTTACATAGTACATGCGGTTCTCCACCGCCCGAAAAACATGAGTCGCCAAATGCTGCTCTATCGCATGAGAATTGCGAAACCAACCATCATTGGAAAGGTTGATTAATATCCGCGGATCATGTCCCTCTTTGCGTAACGTCAAAATTTGTTGCCGAATCAAATGAGCAACGGAACTTTCGAAACAGATATGGACCGATGCCTGAATCTGTTGCCGTCTGCCGTCTGCCGTCTTTCCTCCTATTGGAATCGCCAGCGGTTCGGTACCGTGCCGGGCTTCGTGGCAAAGCGTGCGGAGAATAAAGTCTTTCGGCAAATACTCCGCAAAAGGAACGTATTCCCCCATCAAAACCAAGTGCATTTTATCGTAACGAAGCATTTCGCCGTTAGCCGTTCCGTCTGCGAAATGCCCCGACGGCGGAACGAAGAGTGCCGAGTTGAGCCGTATCGGGTCGTCGGTCGGGTCATCGAAAATCAACGTCGAAAGCCCAAGAAGCACCGGTGTTTCAACGTGTTGGGCGAATCGCCGAAAGTCCCTTTCCCAATAGGTTGCCTGCTCGTCTGTCCAGCCGCGGTCAGCGGGAGTAACAGTTCCCTCAAATGTCAAGATGGGAATCGGACAGACCGTTTCGGGAAAGACTATCAAGTCGGGCAGCGGAACGCCGGCTTGCTTTCTGTCATGAATTTCCTGATACGCTAGATGGACGAATAGGGCGAAGGTTTTATCCGCTTCCTCTTGTCCGCCGTCGATATAGACCTGCCGATTGCCTTGCAGAGCGACGATGGAAAAGGTGGTTTTGTCTTCATCAAAATAATGAACATAAGATTTTTCCACCCATTGATTGATGCCCATTGTCGGAATAACCAGTACCAAGAACAAAATAACCAGTATTTGTATGCTGGTTTTCGTTAAGTGCTTTTCCTTTGCGTACTTTGCGTTATCTTCGCGTTCTTTGCGGTTAGATTTTACCGCGAAGGGCGCAAAGGATGCGCAAAGACCGCAAAGGGACAGCACTGCCGCTCCGAGGAACATAATGATTCCGCCGACGAGGACGCTTCCGCCGATGGAGGCAAACTGAATGAGCGGCGGATAGAGATAAAACGCATGTTCCAGAGCGCAGAAGGAGAATCCGCCGAGAATACGGCAACGAAGGTATTCCGTGCCGAGCCAACACATCGGCATCGCCGCGATCAACGGGACTTTATAACGATGGACGGCAACTCTTGCGGAAACGAAAAAGAGCATCCAAAAAAGGGACAACACCGCCGCCAAAACGAACAGCCCTATCGTCGTAAAGGGGGGATAGGGATGGGAAACCCAGTACACCGAGGCGAGCCAAAAGAGATACGAGGCGATAAAGACAGCTGACGGCAAGGAAAAGACGGCAGACGGCAGACGGCTGACGGCAGAAGAGGCGGCTGTTGCGCAGCCGGTTTCTTTCTTCGGCTGTCTGCCGTCTGCCGTCTGCCGTCTAATCACCATTCCCCAGCAGATCGGCACCGCCAGCGCAAGCGGCGCAAAATTGGCTGGCGGAAGTGCCAGATAATAGCAAAGTCCGCCGAGAAATATCCAAAATAATGAAGAAGAGGCTACCGCGGTGATTATGTGCATACGCGACTAAAAATGTACCATTTACTGCAAAAACCGCAAGGATAGTACCCACCAATCGAACGGGTGTGTCCAAGTTGAGTGAGTCTTTTTCCTTTTCTTTGCGAACTTTGCGCCCTTTGCGGTTAAAAAAAGAACTAACCGCAAAGTACGTAAAGGGTTGCGCAAAGAGCGTAAAGAAGATAGTGTCAGAACAAAAAAACGTTTGCCCACTAAATTTTTACACACCCGTTCCCATCCGCAATCACTGCCCACGCTTGACAATTCGCTGTTTTCCCGGAAAATAGGGCGAAAGCGTTGAAACGTTATGTCAAAACAGGATTATTACGAAGTTCTTGGAGTTGCCCGAAGTGCGAGCAAAGATGAAATTTCCATCGCCTATCGAAAATTGGCGATGAAATATCATCCCGACCGCAATCCGGGCAATGCGGAAGCGATTGAGCGGTTCAAACTCTGTGCCACCGCCTATGAAGTGCTGGGCAACCACGAAAAGCGTTCGCTTTACGACAGGTACGGGCATGCCGGTGTGGAAGCAAACGGCGGCGGGGGGCACTTTCACGATGTCAACGAAATCTTCGGGGCATTCGGCGATATCTTCGGTTCCTTCTTCGGCGGCGGAAGGCATGGCCGACGGGCAGCGCACGGGAATGATGTCCGGTGCAATTTGACCATCGACCTGCATGAGGCGGCACGAGGCGTTACAAAGGAGGTCAGATTCCGCCGGGCAGAAACCTGTACCACCTGTAACGGGAGCGGTTCCAAGCCGGGAACGGCTCCCGAACGTTGCCCCTATTGCGGCGGGTCGGGACGAATCACGCAATCCGCCGGCTTTTTTACGATGCAAACCACCTGTCCCAAATGCCGGGGACATGGGGCAATCATTACTGACCCGTGTTCCGACTGCCGCGGCCGGGGCTTGGTGCAAAGGATGGTCGATAGGGAAATCAAGATTCCCGCCGGTGTCGATACTGGAACACAGTTGCGATTGCAGGGAGAAGGGGAACGCAGTGCCGAAGGGGGGCCGCCGGGGGATTGTTACATATTCATCACGGTCAAGCCGCATCCGCTTTTTCACCGCGAGGAGTATCATTTGAAGTGCGAAGTGCCTGTGAGTTATCCGCAGGCGGCACTGGGTGCGGAAATTGAAATTCCCACATTGGACGGTCGGGAAAAAATCACTATTCCCGCCGGCACACAGAATGGCGATATTATTACACTTCGCGGACGGGGAATGCCGGTCCCCCGCCGCAGCATTGCCGGAGATTTGCACATTGAGATTCATATCGAGGTGCCGCGTAAATTGAAACCGGAACACCGGAAGTTATTGCAGCAACTTGCCGAATTGGAAGGGGACAGCGTCTTACCGAAGCGGAAAAACTTTTTCAGCAAACTCGGCGATTTCGTTGCGGAATTTATCAACGAGAAAACGGACACAAAAGAGCCGAAAAAAAATGCCGCGGACAGGTGATCAGCATTGCCCTCCTATACGGGGAAACGGATAGCATGCGGACTTTTTTCTCCGTACTCCTTTGTGGTTAAAAAGACTTAACCGCAAAGGACAGAGAGAAGAAAATCTGTTCACAGAGCCCGTAACGTCAGTTAGGGACTCTCCAAAGAGCCGGGGACGAAGCGTCATAATATCTCTTTTTGGCCGTCGTCCCCGGACTTGACGCAACGCAAAGAACAGGTAAAATGGGACGAGATTCTGCGGGAATGGCGGAATTGGCAGACGCGCCAGGTTGAGGGCCTGGTTGGGGCAACCCAGTGGAGGTTCAAGTCCTCTTTCCCGCACTCGTGTCCCCTCTTTTCACGCTTGACAGTGCAAACGTAAGCAGCCCTTCTACTCTGGCAAGGGGATCTCTGAAAATCAATACTTTGCGTTCTTTGTGTAACCCTTTGCGTACTTTGCGGTTGGACCTTTTTGTTTAACCGCAAAGGACGCAAAGGGTTACGCGGAGGACGCAAGAAGTTTGTATTATTAGCGGTTCCCTCAATAGCCATCTCTCCTATCACTTTGCATTCACGCCGCAATGGTTATGTTATAATGGGCGTATGGACTTCTTTCAACATCAAGCAAAAGCGAAGAGCCGGACGCTCCTGTTGGTCATCCTCTACTGTCTCGGACTAATGGGACTGACAGTAGTGATGGGTGTAGTAACATTCATCGTTTTTGCTTCCGCAGAGACCGAACCCGATCCGGCGATTATGTTTCTCTGCATCGGCGGTGTTCTTGCCGTCCTCATCGGCGGCAGTTTATTCAAAACAGCAGAACTTTCGTCCGGTGGAGGACGCGGCGTTGCTGAATCCCTCGGTGGTCGGCAAGTGCGTTCCTCCACGACCGATCCCGCTGAACGGCAACTCTACAACGTCGTCGAAGAGATGGCACTCGCCTCCGGTCTTCCCATGCCGACGCTCTACATTATGGATAGAGAACGGAGTATTAACGCTTTTGCCGCCGGTTTTTCCCCCAATGCCGCCGTCATCGGTGTTAATCGGGGAACCGTTGATCTTCTTACCCGCGATGAATTACAAGGAGTTATCGCCCACGAATTCGCCCATATTCTCAACGGCGATATGCGGATGAACATGCGTCTCATCGGTATCCTCTTCGGGTTGCAACTGCTGGCAATTATTGGGTATTATGCGATTTACGCCCTGCGTTATCTTGCATCGAGACGCGTGGATCAAGTAACCGCAGCGATTATGCTGGCTCTTCTGTCAGGCGGCGTTACGTTAATGATAGTGGGTTACATCGGCGTATTTTTCAGTGCAATTATTAAGGCGGCGATTTCCCGGCAGAGAGAATACCTTGCCGATGCCTCTGCGGTACAGTTCACTCGTAATCCTGACGGCATTGCCGGTGCACTCAAAAAGATCGGTTGTCTCGCTGTGGGGAGCAATATTTCCAGTCCTCACGCTGCCGAAACGAGCCATCTTTTCTTCGGTGATGTTTGCGGTTTATTTTCGCTCGGCGGACTCTTGGCAACGCATCCCGACCTCACGACACGTATTCGGCGGATTGATCCCCGATTCGACGGACGCTTCCCCAGACTGTCGGACTTCAAACCGGTAAAGTATCCCCACAAAAGCCAGACATCACATTTTAAGAATCTTCAACCGACCACGACCGCTTCGAAGCAGTCGGTCATCGAACATATCGGCGAACTCAGCATTACCAATATGTTGACGGCGGGAGCGGTTCTTAATGCCATTCCGAAAAATGTGTCGGTCTCGGCGGACAATCCTTTAACGGCACAGGCGGTCTTTTTTGCAATGCTCCTCGACGCGAACGAGGGGATTCGCAACAGACAACTCACGCAAATTCAAACATCGGGTTCATTGTTTCTTCGGGGGGAAACGCTTCGACTCCAACCGCATATTCACTCATTATCGGAGCAGGAAAAAATAACGCTGGCACAACATGTTTCGGCAACGCTCCGTGAAATGACGTTGGCACAGTATCGGCAATTCGTAAAAATTTTGGATAGTTTGATTTCTTCCGATCAAACGATGGACTTATTTGAATACACGATTAAGGCAATGTTGCACCGTGATCTGGACATTCATTTTGGTTTGGCGAAGCAACTGCGAGTCCGGCATACAACGATGGCATCGGTTCGCCGACCAGTCGTGGCGGTGCTGTCTTATCTTGCTTACTCTGGTCATCCCAGCCAACAGGAAGCGGCGGAAGCATTTTCGGCAGCGACGAAGGAACTTGGTTTATCTGATCCGATGTTGATGTTGGTCGAAGTAACGACTCGGCAGTTCGACCAATCATTGCGGACGCTTACGGAGACTTCACCGGCACTGAAAAAGCAGGTTTTTTCGGCATTTATGACGTGTGTTTGGCACGACGGCAAAATTGTCCCGAAGGAGGCGGGACTGATTCGTGCCATTGCGGCGATGCTGGCGATTCCGATACCGATGCTGGCGTGATGCGGGGACATCGAAGGAGAGCACAGGGAAACGATATAAGGGAACCTCTAAAAATCGATTTTTCATATTGTTGTGTGTCGAAAATGCAACGAATCGACTCTTTGCGCACTTTGCACAACCCTTTGCATACTTTGCGGTTAAGCCTTTTT
>Ga0099364_10012503_pt1 | contig 11435 bp, 23 predicted proteins | sample TergutTh196P3_FD_73070 | JGI IMG/M metagenome (GOLD analysis project Ga0099364, IMG submission 73070) | Microcerotermes parvus P3 segment gut microbial communities from Pointe-Noire, Republic of the Congo - Th196 P3 | ecosystem: Host-associated > Arthropoda: Insects > Digestive system > Gut ...
CGCGGCGGTCTCGGCGGCGGTCTGCGCGGCGTATGGCGTAGACTTGCGCGACCCGCGGAAACCCAATCCGCCCGACGAGGCCCATGACAGCACATTGCCCTGTGTGTCGGTCATGGTGACCATGGTGTTGTTGAACGAGGAGCGGATATGGGCCGCGCCCCTTTCGATATTCTTTCTTTCCCGGCGTTTGCGCGTAACCCCGCGCTTCGATTTCGGTTGAGCCATAACGCGCCGACCTCCTTATTTCTTCTTGCCCGCGATGGTCCGCTTGGGCCCTTTGCGGGTTCTGGCGTTCGTTTTGGTGCGCTGTCCGCGCACGGGCAGGCCTCTGCGGTGACGGATGCCCCGATAGCTGCCGATCTCGACCAGACGCTTGATGTCCATGGCCACGTCGCGGCGCAGGTCGCCCTCCACCTTCAGCTCTTTTTCGATCACGTCGCGCAGGCGGGCCACCTCGTCCTCGGTGAGGGTTTTCACCCGCGTGTCGGGGTCAATCCCGGTCTGTCCCAGGATTTTGACAGATGTGGCCCGGCCGATCCCATAGATATAGGTCAGCCCGATCTCCACACGCTTTTCGTTCGGCAGGTCAACGCCGGCAATACGCGCCATACGGCACCTCCAGTTATAGTGTTAAATGGAATCAGCCTTGTTTTTGTTTGTGCTTGGGATTGCTGCAAATGATCATCAGCTTCCCGTGACGGTGGATGATCTTGCACTTCTCGCACATGGGTTTTACGGACGGTCTGACTTTCATGGGGATACCTCCTATTTCCTGCTGCCCTATTTACTGCGCCAGGTGATCCGCCCCCGGGTCAAATCATACGGCGACATTTGGATCGTCACGCGGTCACCGGGGAGGATGCGGATAAAGTTCATTCTCAGCTTCCCGGAGATATGTCCAAGCACCCTGTGCCCGCCCTGTATCTCCACGGAAAACATCGCGTTCGGCAAGGCCTCGAGCACTACGCCCTCCACCTCGATCACGTCATCCTTTGACATCTGCATCCCTCCTTGTGTCAAAGCCGTAGGCTTCCGCGTAAGCGTTCAGCGCGCGGCGGACCTCGCTGTTGCTCGCCGTTCCGCCGCCGCGGAGCTTTTCCGCCGTCCTGTCCAGGCACGCAAGCGCGGTTTCCGTCTCCGGATTTTCCGTCCCGCTCAAAGCCGAAACATGCTTCGCCTTTTTGCGTTTGGGTTTTTCCACGCGGCGGATGCGCCCGTCGGCAAGCTCCAGATACACACCGCCCTGGCCGTCCGGCCCGGAAGCCTCGTCCCGAACCGTCAGCACGAGCATCCGGCGTCCGGCGTCCCGCCCGCTGCGGGACTCCACCACGTCGCCGGGACGTATCTCACATCCCGCGCCGTCTTTCCGGCGTATCTTCCCGCTCTCCATCACACACTTCCCTCCACGAGGGTCAGCAGCTCCGGTTCGTCCTCCGTGATCAGTACGGTATGCTCATAGTGGGCGGACAACGCGCGGTCGGCGGTGCAAACCGTCCATCCGTCACTCAGAACCTTGACCTCAAAGCCGCCGGCGTTGATCATCGGCTCAACGGCCAGACACATTCCGGCACGCAGCCGCGCTCCGCGCCCGCGCCCGGGAGGGATAAAGTTGGGAACCTCCGGCTCCTCATGAAGGACACGGCCCACGCCATGCCCGGTAAAATCACGCACCACGCTGTATCCGCTGCTCTCCGCGCAGGCTTGGACCGCACCGGAGATGGCATACACATGCCGGTCCTGCCTCGCGTGGGCGATCCCCTGGTAAAAGCACTCGCGGGCCGCGGCGATCAGCCGCTCGGCTTCGGGGCTGACGGCGCCCACCGCGAAGGTGGCGGCCGCGTCCCCGATGAAGCCCCGATAGGTCGCCCCTACGTCAATGCTCACGATATCGCCCTCCGCCAAACGCCTTTTTCCGGGGATGCCGTGGATGACCTCGTCATTGACGGAAGCGTTGATGGCGGCCGGATAGCCCCGGTACCCCAGAAACGTGGGTCTGGCTCCATGCTCCCGGATGACCCGGCGCGCCACGGCGTCCAGATGGGCCGTAGTCACACCCGGCTCGACGGCGGCCCGGACCGCGATCAGGGTCAAGCCCGTAACGCGGCACGCCTGACGCATGATTTCCAGCTCTTTGGGCGTCTTGACGGGTATCATGCTACTCCCGCACGCCCAGCGCGGCAAAAATCCTCGCGCTGATGTTGGGGATCGTGTCATGCGCCACAATCGTCACCAGCTTGCCCTTGCGCTCATACCAGCCCTTCAGCGGCTCGGTCGCTTCATGGAAAACCCGCAGGCGGCTGCGCACGGTCTCGGGCGCGTCGTCGTCGCGGCGGACCAGCTCACCGCCGCAGGCGTCGCATACGCCCTCCGCCCCGGGCGGGTTTCCGTGGATGTGGAACGTGGCCTCACAGCTTTGACAGACGCGCCGGCCGGTCAGGCGGCGTTCGACCTCCTCGTCGGAAACCTCGATATCCAGCACATGGTCTATGGCAATGCCGGCGGCCTCCAGGGCCTCGGCCTGGGCGACGGTACGGGGGAAGCCGTCCAAAATGAACCCTTTTTCACAATCCGGACGGGCCAGACGCGTTTTGATGATCTCGACCATAATCTCATCCGGCACCAGCCGGCCCGCGTCCACAAAGGACTTCGCCTTGCGGCCCACCTCCGCGCCCTCGCGGATGGCGGCGCGCAGAATGTTTCCGGTCGAAACAGCCGGGACGCCGAGCCGTTTTTCCAGCAGCGCGGCCTGAGTCCCTTTACCGGAGCCCGGCGCTCCAAACAGTATCATCCTCATGGCCTTACTCCAAAAAGCCCTTGTGGTGGCGCATAATCATCTGCGCCTCGATGGCCCGCACCGTCTCCAGCGCGACGCCGACGACGATCAGAAGCGACGTGCCGCCCAGCGCGAGACCGCCCAGGGCCGGATTCAGGCTGCTGATGATGATCGGGAGAATGGCGATGATACCCAGAAAGATCGCGCCAAACAACGTAATCTTACCCAAAACCTTGGTAATAAAGTCACTGGTCGGCTTTCCGGCGCGGAAACCGGGGACGAAGCCGCCGTTCTGCTTGAGATTGTTGGCGATCTCCACGGGGTTGAACTGAATGCTCTGATAAAAATAGCTAAACCCGATGATCAGGATGAAATACAGGACCGCGTAGATGGGCGAGGTGTGCCCGATGAACCGGCCCGCGCTCTCGGCGGCGTCGCGGAAGAAGAATTGGATGATGGTCATCGGGAACGAGGCGATGGCCTGGGCGAAGATGATGGGCATAACGCCGCTCATGTTGACCTTCAGCGGCAGGAACGTGGACTGCCCGCCGTAGATCTTGCGCCCCACGACGCGCTTGGAGTACTGCACGGGAATCCGCCGCTCGGCGTTTGTGATAAAGACGACAAATACGACCAGAGCGACCGCCAGAACCAGGATGATCGGGACCAGCCACCACAGCTGCGGATTCTGGAGCAGCGCCCAGGCCTCCGTGACCATCGCCGGCCCGCGCGATACGATCGACGCGAACAGGATGATCGAAATGCCGTTGCCGATGCCGAACTCCGTAATCTGTTCGCCCAGCCACATGATGAACGCGGACCCGGCGACAAACGACAGAATGATAATGACCGCGTGGAGCAAGCTCCCCTGCGCCGCGGAAACCAGAGCCGACTGGTACTCGCCGAGCTGGGCGTAGGCCAGCATGGTGTAGTACCCGTACCCCATGACCAGCGCCAGACCGACCGTCGCGTAGCGGGTGATGGCGGCGATCTTCTTGCGCCCTTCCTCGCCGCCCTCCTTTTGCAGCCGCTCCAGCGCGGGGATGCTGACCGTCAGGAGGTTCATGATGATCGAGGCGTTGATATACGGCTGGATGGACAGCGCAAAAATGGTGCTGCGGTCGAACGCGCCGCCGCTCATCATGCTGAACATGCCCAGCAGGGTGTTTCCGGCCCCCTCCATGCTGGAAAGGTAGTCGGTGAAAATCTGGGTGTTGACAAACGGCACGGGCACCTGCGAGCCGAAACGGTAGACGACCAGAATAAACAGCGTAAACAGGATTTTAGCGCGCAAATCCTTGATGCGCCAGGCGTTGCGAATGATTTCTAACACGCGCCCGTCACCTCGGCTTTCCCTCCCGCGGCGGCGATCTTGGCCGCGGCCGATGCGGAAAACGCGCTGGCCCGGACAGTGATTTTCTTTTTGATCTCACCGCCTCCGAGAACCTTCAGGCCGTATGGGCATTTAGAAATCATACCCGCGGCCAGCAGGGTCTCCGCGCTGACGACGTCGCCGTCGTTAAAAACGTCGAATATGTCGAGATTCACGGCTGTCAGAGGCTTGGCGTAGGGGTTGTTGAAACCGCGTTTCGGCAAACGCCGGGCCAGCGGCATCTGCCCGCCCTCGAAGCCGCGCTTGCGGCTGTAGCCGCTGCGGGACTTCTGTCCCTTGTGGCCGCGCCCGCAGGTCTTCCCGTTCCCTGTGCCGATGCCGCGTCCCACGCGCCACGCCTTTTGAACGGAATTCTCCGCCGGGGTCAGGTCATTGAGTTTCATTTCGTGTCCTCCTACTTGCCGTCGGCGGCAGGTTCTTCCGGTTTGTCAGCCTTGGCCGCCTTCGCGGGCTTCTCCGCTTTCGGGGCCTTTTCGGCTGCCGCGGGCTTATCGGACTTCGGGGCCTTGGGAGCCTTTTCAGCCGTTTTGGGCTTCGGAGCCTTTTCGGCCTTTTCGGCCTTTTCCGGCTTTTCGGTCTTCGGGGCTTTCGGAGCCTTCTCCGCCTTCGGAGCCGCCTCGGCGGCTTCGGGCTTTTCGGCCTTGGCCTTGACGGTCCTGGCCGGTTTTTCCGCTTCCGGAGCCTTGGGGGCCGCGACCGCCTCAGCCTTGGGGGCCGCCTCGGCCTTAGGGACTGCCTCAGCCTTAGGGGCCGCCTCGGGTGCTATGGCCTTCGCGGGTTTTTCCGTCACGGGCGCTTTCGCGGCTTTCGGGCGTCTGGGTTCCGGCGCTTCGGTTTCGGCCGCCGTCACGAGATATCCGATTTTAGCCAGCTTGCCGCGCGTCTGCGGATTGTCGGGCTGTACGGTGCTGTCGCCGATCCGGCGCAGGCCCAGACTGTTGGCTGTGGCGATATGCTTGTCGTTGCGGCCGTTCAGGCTCTTAACCAGTTTGATTTTCAAGGCAGTCATCCGTTGGCCCTCCCTTCACGGGGAGCGCTGCGCCCCGTCAGCTCGGCAACGCTCTTGCCGCGGACACGGGCGACCTCCTCCACGCTCTTGAGCGACTTCAGCGCCTGGATCGTCGCGGTCACCACATTCTGCGGATTGTTGGAGCGCAGGCTCTTGGTACGGACGTCGCGGATGCCGGCCATCTCCATCACGGCGCGCACGGGCCCGCCGGCGATGACGCCGGTACCGGGCGCGGCGGGCTTGAGCAGAACGCGGCCCGCGCCGAAGGCGCCGATCACCTCATGGGGGATGGTCGTCCCTTTCAGGTTCACGGTGACCATATTCTTACGGGCGTCCTCGATCCCCTTGCGGATGGCGTCGGGAACCTCGCTGGCCTTTCCGAGGCCGAACCCCACGGAGCCGTTGCCGTCCCCTACGACGACCAGCGCCGCGAACTTAAAGATACGGCCGCCCTTGACGGTTTTGGATACGCGGTTGAGGGCCACGACCTTTTCGGTCGGCCTTTCGTTGGGGTCCGCGGCGGGATAGCGGTCTCTCTGCGGCTGCGCCATAATGTCGACCATTCCTTTCCGGTGACTTCTTTAACGTCGTCAAGCTCCGGGGACTGCCCGCCCCCTGCGCTTTCTTAGAATTTCAACCCGCCCTCGCGGGCGCCGTCGGCAAGCTCTTTTACACGTCCGTGGTACAGGTATCCGCCGCGGTCAAAGACCACCTCGGTAATCCCCTTTTGGGCCGCGCGCCCGGCAAGCCGTTTCCCGATTTCACGGGCGGCGGCTTTGTTCCCGCCGTTTCCGGCGGCAAAATCCTTCTCCAGCGTGGAGGCGGCGCACAGGGTGACGCCGGCGGCGTCGTCGATGAGCTGGGCATAGATATTCTTGTTGCTGCGAAACACGTTCAGGCGCGGACGCGCGGAACACCCGGCGATCTTGCCCCGCACGCGGACATGGCGCTTTAGGCGCATCGCGTTGGAAGTGGGTTTGTTGATCATGGCGTGTCCCTCCTTTATTTCTTCTTCGCCCCGGTTTTGCCTTCCTTACGCCGCACGAACTCGCCGGCGTAACGGATGCCTTTCCCCTTATAGGGTTCCGGAGGACGCTTCTCGCGGATATTGGCGGCAAACTGGCCCACGGCCTGTTTATCGCAGCCCGATACCGATATCTTCGTCGGCGCGGGCACCTCGACCGTGATCCCCTGCGGAGCCTCCATGACGACCTGATGGCTGTAGCCCAGATTCATCACCAGCTGCTTGCCCTGCAGCTGGGCGCGGTAGCCGACGCCCTGGATTTCCAGATCCCGCGTAAAGCCCGCGGTCACGCCGACGACCATGTTGTTAAACAGCGTCCGCGTCAATCCGTGCAGGGAGCGTATCTCTTTCTGGTCGTTGGGCCGCGTGACGGTCCATTCGCCCGACTCGTCCTGGGTCAGACGCATTTCGGGATGAAACCTCTGCGTCAGCGTGCCCTTGGGACCCTTGACGGTGACGGTGTTGTCGTCCGCGACCTTGATCTCCACGCCCACGGGCACGGGGACCGGCATTCTTCCGATTCTCGACATCTCAAAGCCCCCTTACCAGACAAACGCGAGGACCTCGCCGCCGATATGCTCGGCGCGGGCCTTGCGGTCTGTCATAATACCCTTGGAAGTGGATACGATGGCGATGCCCAGCCCCCGCAGAACCTTGGGCATTTCCTCCGCGCCGACATAGACGCGCAGGCCGGGCTTGGATACGCGGCGCAGGCCGGTGATGGCCTTCGTTTTGCCCTGTACATACTTCAAGGTGATGCGCAGGTTGCCCTGTCCCCCGTCGGGAACGAACTGGACGTTCTTAATGTAGCCTTCCTCCAGCAGAATGTGGGCAATCGCCCTTTTCATGTTGGAAGCGGGTACGTCCACGGTATCATGCCGCGCGGCGTTCGCGTTGCGGATGCGTGTGAGCATATCCGCGACCGGATCGGTGATCTGCATACAGCGTTACCTCCCATGATAGATGAGGTCCAAGAGCAAACGGTTTTTGCCCGCGGCGGCAAACCTTTCTGCCCGAAAAACCATTTTGTCCCTTACCAGCTGGCCTTTCTGACTCCCGGAATCTGCCCCTTATAGGCCAGCTCGCGGAAACAGATCCGGCATACGCCGTAGTTGCGCAGCACGGAATGCGGGCGTCCGCAAATCTTACAGCGCGTATAGGCGCGCGTGGAAAACTTCGGCGGGCGTTTCTGCTTGAGGATCATAGACTTTTTGGCCATGTTATCCTTCCTCCTTAAGCGGTCACTCTGGCAAACGGCGCGCCCAGCAGGGCCAGCAGCTCGCGGGCTTCCTCGTCGGTCTTGGCCGTGGTGCAGATGACGATATCCATGCCCCGGATCTTGTCGATCTTGTCATAGTCGATCTCCGGGAAAATCAGCTGCTCCCGCAGTCCCATCGCGTAGTTGCCGCGCCCGTCAAAGGCGTTGGGGCTGATGCCCCGGAAGTCGCGCACGCGCGGCAGCGCCACGTTCAGCAGGCGATCCAGAAATTCCCACATTTTCTCCGCGCGCAGCGTGACCTTCACGCCGACCGGCATCCCCTCGCGGACCTTGAAGTTGGCGACGGACTTGCGCGCCTTGGTGACCACGGGCTTCTGTCCGGTGATCTTCGAGAGGTCTGCGGACACGGCCTCTAAAATCTTGGCATTGTCCCTCGCCTCGCCGCAGCCGACATTGACGATGATCTTCTCAAGACGCGGAATCTCCATCGGGCTCTTATAGCCAAACTTTTTCATCAGCTGCGGAGCGATATCGGTTTTGTATTTTTCTTTCAAACGGGCCATTATAACGCTCCCCCTATAATGCTTCTTTGCAATGCCGGCAGCGCCGGCTCTTGCGGCTGCTGACCTTCCCCTCGCCGTCCGGGATGACGTACATCGGGCGGGTCGGCTTGCCGCACTTGCCGCAGACGGGCATGACCTTGCAAGCGTAGATCGGCGTCTCCTGATGGATGATGCCGCCCGGGTCCGTCTGGCGGCGGGGCTTGCGGTGCTTGGTCGCCATATTGACGCCCTCGACGATGACCTTGCCGCCCGCGGTGTCGGCGGTGATGACCTTGCCCTTTTTGCCCTTGTCCCGTCCGGAGATGACGATAACGGTATCATTTTTCTTTACATGCAGCGTATTCATGTCTTTTCTCCTTATCAGATCACTTCGGGCGCCAGCGACAGGATTTTCATGTAGTCCTTGTCGCGGAGCTCACGGGCCACGGGGCCGAAAATGCGCGTGCCTCTGGGGTTTTTGTCCTCGCGGATGATCACACCCGCGTTGTCGTCAAACCGGACATAGGTTCCGTCGCTGCGGCGGACGCCCTTCACGGTGCGCACGATCACGGCCTTGACGACCTCGCCCTTCTTCACCACGCCGCCGGGGGCGGCCTTGCGGACCGAGCATACGATCACGTCGCCGACGCCGCCGTATTTGCGGCCCGAACCGCCCAGCACACGGATGCACTTGAGCTCTTTCGCGCCGGTATTGTCAGCGACCCTGAGATAAGATTCCTGCTGGACCATGAGCGGCCCGCCTCCTTACTTGGCTTTTTCTACGATCTCCACAACGCGCCAGCGCTTGTCTTTCGAGAGCGGGCGGGTCTCCATGACGCGGACCCGGTCTCCGGTCCGGCACTCGTTGTTCTCGTCGTGAGCTTTCATTTTATAGGTGCGGTTGATGATCTTCTTGTACAGCGGATGCCGCACGCGGTCCTGAATGGCGACGACCACGGTCTTGTCCATTTTGTCGGACACGACCATGCCGATGCGCGCCTTGCGGGAGGGACGCCTGGCGGCGGGACCCGTTTCCGTCTTGTCCGCGGGAGCCTCGGCTTCGATCGCGGCGGGGGTTTCCGTCTCTGTCACAACGGGCGCTTCGACCGCGTTGTTCTCGATGGTCTCACTCATTCAGCGGCGGCCTCCTTCCGTTCGGAGATTTCTTTCTGGCGGATCAGCGTCATCACGCGCGCGATATCGCGCTTGGTGTCGCGGATACGGATGGGGTTTTCGAGCTGATTGGTGGCGTGCTGCATCCGCAGGTTGAACAAATCCTTTTTCAGGTCTGTGTACTTGCGGCTCAGCTCGGGGGAGGTAAGCTCCCTAAGCTCTGCGATCTTCATGCGCGGACGCCCCCTTCCGCCTGCCCGGCCAGGTCGGCCTTCGTGTAGAACTTGCACTTGACAGGCAGCTTATGCGCGGCAAGGCGCATGGCCTCGCGGGCGACCTCTTCGCTGACGCCGGCGATCTCGAACATCACGCGGCCCGGCTTGACGACGCTGACCCAATACTCGGGCGAACCCTTACCGGAACCCATGCGCGTCTCGGCGGGCTTTTCAGTGACCGGCTTGTCGGGGAAAATCTTGATCCATACCTGACCGCCGCGCTTGGTATAGCGCGTCATGGCGATACGCGCCGCCTCGATCTGGTTGCTGGTGATCCAGGAAGGCTCCAGCGCCACAAGGCCGTACTCGCCGTGGGAGATCAGGTTGCCGCGCGTGGCTTTGCCCTTCAGGCGGCCACGGTGTACGCGGCGGTATTTAACGCGTTTCGGTAAAAGCACTACCTGCTCCCTCCTCCTTCATTTTGCGGTGGACGGCCGCCGCCCGCGGGACGGGGTCCGCCCCCCGGTCTCGGCGGAAAGCCTCCGGGCCCGCCCGGGCCTCTGCGGTCGCCGCCACGGCCTCCGGGTCCTCCCGGGCCTCTGCGGTCGCCGCGGCCTCCGCGGTCACGGTCGCGGTCGCGCCGGTCGCGGCGCTCATCGCGGGGACGCGGAGCCTCGATCACGCGCGGCCCCATCCGAGACCCGACGGTCAGCACCTCGCCCTTGTAAATCCAAACCTTGACGCCGATGCGCCCGTAAGTGGTCTTGGCCTCGGCAAAGCCGTAGTCAATATCCGCGCGCAGGGTCTGCAGCGGAATGGTCCCCTCATGGTAATGCTCGCGGCGGGCGATTTCCGCGCCGCCCAGACGGCCCGACACGGCGGTCTTGATGCCCTTCACGGACGGGTCGCGCATGGAGCGCGCCATGGACTGCTTCATCGCGCGGCGGAAGGAGATGCGTTTTTCCAGCTGCTGGGCGATGTTCTCGGCCACCAGCTGCGCGCTGGCGTCGGGGCGTTTGACCTCCACGATGTTCAGCGCGACGGGCTTGCCGATCATCTTCTCGATATCGGCGCGGAGCTTTTCGATGTCGCTGCCGCTGCGCCCGATGACGACGCCGGGGCGCGCGCAATGCAGAAAGATGCGCACACGCGCCGAGTCGCGCTCGATCTCAATGCGCGGAATCCCCGCGGCATAGAGCTTTTTCTTCAGGAACGTGCGGATCTTATGATCCTCCACAATCAGGTCGCCGACCTTGTCGTCACGGGCATACCAGCGGGAGTCCCATCCTTTGATGATGCCGACGCGCAAACCGTGCGGATTGACTTTCTGACCCATAGACGGACCTCCCTTACTGGTCGCCGTCGCGCTCGGCGACGGTGACGGTGATGTGCGACGTGCGCTTGTTGATGCGGTTGGCGCGGCCCTTCGCGCGGGGCATAACACGTTTCTGGATGGGGCCGGCCCCGACAAGCACGGAGGAAACATACAGCTTCTCCCGGTCAAGCTCAAGGTTGTTCTCGGCGTTGGCGGATGCGCTGTCAAGCAGCTTCAGCAGCGGCTCGCAGGCCCCTCTCGGCGTATGAATCAAAATACCGCGCGCCGTTTTCAGATCCTTGCCCCGGATCAGGTCGACGACAATGGAAACCTTGCGCGGCGAGATGCGGACATACCGCATGTGGGCTATAGCTTGCATAAGGCTTCCTCCTATCTGGACGTTTTGCTGCCCGCGTGCCCTCTGAACAGGCGCGTGGGGGCAAACTCGCCGAGCTTGTGGCCGACCATGTCCTCGGTGATATAGACCGGCACATGCTTTCTGCCGTCATGGACGGCGATGGTGTGGCCGACAAACTGCGGGAAAATCGTGGACGCGCGGCTCCAGGTCTTGAGGACCTTCTTATCGCCCTTCGCGTTGAGCGCCTCGACGCGCTTGAGCAGCTCCGGCGCGACAAACGGCCCTTTCTTTACGGATCGGCTCATATCTCAAAACTCCTCCTATTTAACATTGCGGCGCTTGACAATGAACTTATCCGTCGGGTTGCGCTTTTTGCGGGTCTTGTAACCCAACGTCGGCTTGCCCCAGGGGGTGACCGGACCGGGGCGCCCGATGGGTGATTTGCCCTCGCCGCCGCCGTGCGGATGGTCGCAG
>Ga0099364_10012504_pt1 | contig 11435 bp, 7 predicted proteins | sample TergutTh196P3_FD_73070 | JGI IMG/M metagenome (GOLD analysis project Ga0099364, IMG submission 73070) | Microcerotermes parvus P3 segment gut microbial communities from Pointe-Noire, Republic of the Congo - Th196 P3 | ecosystem: Host-associated > Arthropoda: Insects > Digestive system > Gut ...
TGCAACAAGAAGCAGAAAATACAATAAAGATTGTTAATGATATCATTAGTTCTATTGGACCTGGGTTTCATGCAGTGGATACAGTTGAAACAGAAAAATCGGGCAAATCACCGTGACAACGCAATCGCCCGCGTGGCACGCCAATGGTGGTGCGCCACGCGGGCGTTTTTTGTGTTGTTTTATCGTTCGTAGGAGCGGTATAATTCGGAGTATGCGCCGCCCAGGGCGAGCAGTTCTTCGTGGGCGCCTTGTTCGGCGATGCCTTCGTCGGTGAGGACCACGATGCGGTCGGCGTTGCGTATCGTACTGAGGCGGTGGGCGATGATGAACGTGGTGCGGTCTTTGGCAAGCGCTTTCAGGCTGTTCATCACGGCGCGTTCGCTCTCGTAGTCCAGCGAGCTGGTCGCTTCGTCTAAAATCAATATCGGCGGGTCTTTTAAGAACACGCGGGCGATGCTGACGCGCTGCTGCTGGCCGCCGGAGAGTTTTACTCCACGTTGGCCAATATGGGTTGCGTATCCGTCCGGCAGCTTCAATATAAATTCGTGGGCATTAGCTTTCTTTGCGGCTTCTACAGCGTCTTGTTCTGTAGCAGCTTGCGCCCCCGCGCCCGCCCCCCCCCCCTGCGCCGCCGCGCCCGCCATAGGGCTTCCATACAAAATGTTCTCCATGATGGTTCCGTCGAACAGAAATGTTTCCTGGCGCACGACGCCGATTTGCTGCCTAAGCGATTCCTGGCTTACATCGCGTATGCGGACGCCGTCGATATAGTCAAATTTGATTGATGGTTCAAGCCGTCTTCTGATTTGTAGCGTAAACGTGATGTATGCAGTATTAGTACATCGTTTTTTTCCACTTATTGTATGTTGCCGGCTTCGAATGGTTTAATTGTGCTAATTTGGCTTCCGTAGATAGATAAATGGTCCAACCTCTTAAAATGTTTATCATATTTTACAATCCTTATTACTTCTTTATTATCATCTTCTTGCAAATTATGATCTCCATAAATTAAATAGTTATACTTTTCTCCTGCGTAAAAGGTTCCGCAATAATCTAATTCTTTTTGAATTTCATGTTTAGAAATAATGTCTTCATTAGGATAATATGTTATTATGCTCACTGTGTTTCCACTTTTTGTATATTTAAAAGGTACAACCACATATGAAAGACTATTATCATTATTCTTTACTAGTAATCTTGAATCTAGGCTAGGAAAATTATCTATCAAGCTTGATACATGGGTTATTTCTATAGTGTTAGAGCGAGGCATGGGTATATAATCTGAAACGTTCAATATGATTCTGCTAATCTGTATATCATTATGCCAAACAGTTATAGTAACTATTCCAGGTTCATATGTTTGTACTATAGCAGTTTCATTACCAGCTTCATTATCAACATTTGTATTTATAACTGTAGCTATTCGTGGATCGCTAGTTTCCCAGTATTCAGGTTTCTGCTTTTCTGTAGAAAAAGACCATACATCAGGATATTTTAAGTTGCTCCAATAAGGAGATACAGAGTGAATTTCGATTGATTGTCCAGCTTGTAGTGTAGTTGTTTGTGATAAAACATGCATATCATCACTATCTATAATATATGATTGCACATCAACGTAATTCTGAGATTTACCTGAAACTGCATTACTATCAAATGCGTTAAAAATTAAAACAAATAATGCAAAAAATGTAAATAAATATTTTTTGTTAATAATGGTCATATTCAAAAAGCCCTTTATTTAAGTGATTATAAATTTATGATTCAACTGTTATAACTATTATTTCTGATTTATAAATATGATGCCTTGTTTCCGTCTAGTAATGTTACATCAGCATATAATTTCATGTTTGGCGTAAACAGAGTATTTGTAGTAAAGTAAAATATTAAATGTGTGATTTATATTAAGGTTCTATGTAATATGAAGACGTATCTATGATAATAAGATCTTTACTTTCGTCCCATCTTATTCCAAAATTTATGGATTTGCCAATGTCCCTTAGTTTAAAAAAATTATTATCGTTAATATTGTATGCGTTAAACTCGACTGCGTTTCCGTCTACCAATATCTTGCTTTGTGTTGGATAGATGTTTATTTCATTGATAGGTTCTTTGGTCATTTCGACGCCTACAGTTCTGTATGGTGTTCCGGTTATTATAGATATGGCGTCTGCATTTTCGTCCCAACGCACATTGAACTGGCGGTCGGAGCCGTTCAGGGCATAGGCAAGATCACGTAGCTTAAAATAATTACTACCGTTGATGAGGAATGCATCAAAAGTCACTTCGTGATTGTCAATTAAGATCGAAGAAGCAGTTTGTGAAATGTCGTAGTTGTATTGTGCGCCAATTTCGCTAGTAGCTGTTACATTGCTTTGCGCTGATATGAGCAGATCTCGCAAGCCGGGAATAACTATATTTGTAGTTCCTTCACTCGATGTGTAATCCACATCTGTAAATACGCCAGTTTTTATATATTCGTCGGCCATGCTCGGTGTGAGCAGGATATATTCATGATAGAAAGTATATCCGTCGTTTAAATCTCGTGTGAAATAAAATTCATAATAGTCGCGTTGAATGCCTGGAACTAGAGGCAACCACGATGGCTCATCGGAATTGAAATAAGCCCCTTCGGCAGTCTCGGGCGCCCTTCGGGATATAAATCCGCTAATGTAGCCGTCTTCGTTCCTTTTATATGAACTGTCGAAGTAGAATGTTGGAGCCAATGTTGCATTGTCATTATCGAGTACATACACAGAAAGTGTACCGGATTCAAATCCTTTGATAGCTATTTCATCAGTCTCGCCGAGATAATTAGTGCATTCGACAATAAACCCGGTGCCATGATCCATAACTATTGTTTCTGAAGCATATCGGCTCGACGATGCGGATGCATTATATCCTTGTACAATAAACATGGATATTGTAATAACGGCGGCCAGCACGAATGTTAAATACGATCTTTTTTTGAAATTAAAAAAATACATTCCGAACATAACTAATGCTCCTCTCAATTTATTAATGTGAATAATTACATGTAAACTGCATTTTAGGGGCGAACTGTGTTCGCCCCTAAAACGATCGTAAAAGCACAAATTAGGTGACAATAAATTCTAACAATTTGAATATAATCATAGCGGTTTCGTCGCGCTTGGCATTATCATTTGGGTTTACACTGCCATCGGTGTCGAGGTTTATCATGCCATTTGATATTGCGAAAGCTACGCTGTCTTTTGCCCAATCAGATATTGAATTAAAATCCGGTGACTCGGCGCCGCTGCCGGCCGGAACCGATATGCCGAGTGCACGTATGGCGATTGTGATCATTTCTTGTCGAGTGATATTATTTTCCGGGTACAGGTATATCCCGTCGTCTTCTTCGGAGCCGAGCACGATACCTGCTTCTATCAACGCGGCCATGTATGGCTTTGCCCATGCCGGGACATCGTCCCAGTCGGCGAATCTTGAACCATCATAGTTTTCAATTAAATCAATTTCAATTGCGGCGGCTATGAGCTTTATCAGTTCTACCCTTGTTATTTCGCCGTCAGGCCTGTATTCCAACGTTCCGTCGTCCAGTTCGTAGCCGTTGATAATGCCACTGTTGATAAGTGCGTTTATATATGTTGCAGCCCAATGGCTCGCAGATATGTCAGCCATGATAAGTTTTGCGGCAGGCGGCCTGGGGGTACGCTTGGGGGCTGTGTCGGGCGATCTTGCTGGGGCTGCGCTTGGCTTGGGGGAGGGCGTAGCGAACGCAGCAGGCGTGGGTGCAGGCGTTGACTCTGGCGATATCGAGGGGGCGCTGGTACCTCCGCTGCCGGAGCTGCTTCCGCTACCAGTGCCGCTGCCGTTTCCTGGCGAACCATTACCATTACCGTCACTAATGTTCAAAGCTTCTGTTTGAGTAGAAAGCCTGCTCGTAGCATGTAATATTATTATCTTTTCCCCATTGTCTTCTAATTTAAGCAAAGTGCCTTCAGTTATACTGAGGGCTAATCCTTTTGATGTAAAACTCGCATATTCAACGTCTTCACTCGATGTATCCGAATAATTAAGGGTAATAACAAGATCTTGTAAGTTAACCGCATCCCCCGCATTATAATTTAACTGAGGCTGGTTCTTGACCGATATACCGATCACGCTTTTTACGATGATTTCGTTATAATGCGCAAGCAGTATCGGATGATTATCATTTTTACCGGATACGAATGTCCAAACATCGTTAAAATCAAATCCGGAATATGAAGCTTTGCTTACCTCACCCTGCATGTTTGCGGTTGTAAGGGGAGTGGTGGTATCAGTACCTCCATCGCCTACACCCTTTTTGTTTGTGTCGGCGATTTCGATACCATTCAACTCTTGTTTGCTTTCGATATTCCAGTAGCAATTTTCATACGATATAGTATCTGGATTAACGCTGCCAATGATTGCTCCCGCATATGGTCCTAACAAACCTAAACCAGTAGCCCGGGCATATACTCCTCCAGCATTGTATGAATTTTTTATTATACCAGATCCTGTTGTTATCCCACCGATAAAACCGCCGGCTACTCCTCCGTATGCTGAATTTGATTCTATTAGCCCTTTATTGTAACTGTCTGATATTAAAATGGAAGATATTTCATTAATGCAATAAAAGTTGCCAATAAAACCACCGGAATATACTTCAGAATTGTAATCATAGTAGGTTGACGTGCCAATCCATCCTGTATTATAACTGCTTTGTAAAGATATGGATTTTGGATTTGACTCATTATTATATACATAGCCTATAAAACCACCTGAATTGGATAAGTCATTTTCACTGGAAACGACGCTCCCGGTATTATAGCAGTAGCTAATGTCGGCAGACGAGTTTCTGTTGTATCCTATAAGACCGCCGACATGTGCGTTTAATTCTCCTGATCCATATATGTATACATTATTGTAACAATAACTCAGAGTGATATCGCCATAATTGCGTCCAATAAGACCGCCTACTGCCGGTGATCCGGCATGTGAATCTACTTCTATACGTGTACCCATATTTGTCTCATTATAGCAATTATATATAATGTTTGAATTAGCGCTATACCCAGCAATCGCACCTGTTGAATTGAAAGACTCTGCATTGTTATCTAAAGAACAACCATAAAGGCCAACATTTTTTATGGTGGCGCCGTTAATATAGCCAAATAGCCCAGCGCAGTTATATTCATCACCGGGCATATATGCGGTATATATAGAAAGATTTCTTATTACATATCCCTGTCCATCAAAAATTCCGGTAAAAGGGTTATCGATATCCCAAGCATAATATCCAATTGGTTCCCAGAAATCGCCAGCTAAATTGATATCATTGACAAGATGATATGCTCCTCCCAAATTTTCCTTGATAGATTCGAGCTGAGCTCTTGTCGAAATTGGGATGGAGCCTGATGCTGGAGGTACGATTGGGGCTAAAAAACTACCATTTGAGCCATACCTAGGTTGAAGTGGCTCAGTGAGCGGCGTAGCATATGAGGTTACGGGTGTTATGTTGAATATAGCGATTCCAATAATAAACATTAAAGCCATTAAAACACATATTGTTTTCACTGATTTTTCATTAAATACTTTACTGATCATTTTGTGCCTCCCTTAAATTGTTTAACGATTTTAGGTTTTTATGCATATGAGATCATTATTAGTCACAATAGACATTTCCTTACAGTGTTAATCTATTGTGGGCTAATATATATTCATACCCCACCTATTTCACATAAAAACACAATAGAGGTGGTGAAATCTAAATAATAACACCGCAATAGAGGTTTGTTCGGATTTTGCAACTCCCATACAATGATAATGGTGATTGCTTCATGAAATCCATTCATAGCGAAATAGGGAACCGTATCCGGCAATATCGCAAGCGTTCGGGTTTGTCACAGGAGAAGCTTGCCTTGAACGCCGGTATAGCGGTGTCCTTTTTAGGCGATATCGAACGGAATGTAAAGAAGCCGTCTATAGAGTCATTGGAGAAATTGCTGTCGGCACTGAATGTGACATTTTTAGAGTTTTTCGATTATGAGATCGAAATCGAGTCTTTGGAAGATTGTTCAAGCTTAAAAAAGTTGACGCTGGTCCTCCAAGGTAGATCAGACGATGAGTTGGAATTGATATACTCCATAGCCAAGCAAATATTTGAATATAATGACATTACAAACAGCCGATGATGGAATGAAAAGCAATAATTTAGAAAATTATGTATGCGTGGGATAAAATATAGGACGCGTGATGCGTGCCCCTACGGGTTGTATGTGTATGATCGCCTATATGGCGTATCGAAGTCGATGCGCCATATAGGCGATTTGGTTGATATGCTATTGTTCGTAGGAGCGGTATAATTCGGAGTATGCGCCGCCCAGGGCGAGCAGTTCTTCGTGGGCGCCTTGTTCGGCGATGCCTTCGTCGGTGAGAACTACGATGCGGTCGGCGTTGCGTATTGTGCTGAGGCGGTGGGCGATGATGAATGTGGTGCGGTCTTTGGCAAGCGCTTTCAGGCTGTTCATCACGGCTCGTTCGCTCTCGTAGTCCAGCGAGCTGGTCGCTTCGTCTAAAATCAATATCGGCGGGTCTTTTAAGAACACACGGGCGATGCTGATGCGCTGCTGCTGGCCGCCGGAGAGTTTTACGCCGCGCTGTCCAATATGGGTGGCGTATCCGTCCGGCAGCTTCGATATAAATTCGTGGGCATTGGCTTTTTTTGCGGCTTCCACTGCGGCATCCACTGCGGCCTGCGCTTCCGCTGCCACCCCTGCCGCTCCCGCCGCCGCTTTCGCTTCGGGGAAGCCGTACAATATGTTCTCCATGATGGTCCCGTCGAACAGGAACGTCTCTTGGCGTACGACGCCGATTTGCTGCCTTAGCGATTCCTGGCTTACATCGCGTATGCGGATGCCGTCGATGCGGATGTCGCCCTCGCTAACCTCGTAGAACCTGGGGATCAGCGAGCAGAGCGTCGTTTTCCCGACACCGGAGCGTCCCACGATCGCCACAGTCTCGCCGGGGGCTACATTAAGGTTGACATTGCGTAGAACATACTCGTGATCCTCATTGTAGCGGAATGTCACATTGTCGAAAACCACGCCCCCAGCCCCCTTAGCCACACGCAGCTCCGCCGCGCCGTCCGCGTCCGCGATCTCCGGCACGGTGTCCATTATTTCGCGGAACCGCCGGTAACCGGTCATGCCTTCCTGCACCTGTTCGACCATGAATGCCAACGAGGGGACAGGGGCTGTCAGGTACGCGGCGTACATGATGAAAATCAACAGGTCGGCGGCCGCCAGTTCGCCCTGTGCCACCCACATGCCGCCGACCGTGACAATGGCGACAGTAATCAGCGGTTTGAAAAACTTATCAATTACCTGGAAGTTGAGAGACTCGAATTTGTAAATGCCCGATCGCCCCGCATAGAAGCGATCGTTTTCGTATTTGAATTTTTGGATCTCCACTTGCTCCGCCGCGAAGCTTTTTATGGTCCTAATACCCGAGAGGTTCTCCTCCGCGCGCGCGTTCACGTCCGCTATGAGCCGGCGGTTCTGCGTTATTATGGCTATCATTTTGCGGTAGAACGGTATGGAATACAGCGCCATCGCTATCAGCAGAACGAAAACCAACAGCGTGAGCTTGCGGTTGATGAGAAACAGGATGATCAGCGAGCCGATAAATTGCGTCCCGTAGACCATGATGTTTTCGGGGGTGTGGTGGCACATCTCCGCCATGTCCAGCAAGTCGTTCACCAAGCGGGACATGAGCTGGCCTACATTTTGTTCGTCAAAGAAGCGGAAGGGGAGCTTTTGGTAATGCGAGAACAACTCGAAGCGCATGTCACGCTCCATCTTCGCCCCCATGTCGTGCCCCTTGTAGTCGTAAAAGATTGAAAAGCCGGTTTGAGCGGCCATAATGGCCACCATGATGGCGCCCATCTTGAATATTTCGCCCATGAAGCCATCCGCTCCGTCGGCGCCATTATTCAAGACAGTGCCCGTCACATAACGCACGCAAATAGGCAAAACAAGCGCCAGGGCGGCGGCCAAAACGGAACAAGCCATATCGCCTGTCAGTAATCCCTTGTAGGGCGCGTAGTACGACAAAAAAACCTCTAAGCCGCTTTTGCCGTTCTTGCTGCCCAAGCCGCTTAGACCGTTGCGTTTGCTTTCATCAATGTGCAATAACATCCTCCTTTTGCAGGAGGGTCATTTTTTATATGCCCTCCCCATATTGGCAATGGTTACGAAGGCAATGTTTTTCATGTTGTCCGCTCCTTTCGCTATAATATTAAATGATAAATGCTTTATGATAAAAGTAAGTTGCATTGAAATACGGGCAAATACTGTTATCTTATATATGTTATCACATTTAGGGCGTTTTTGCGTGGCGCATAAATTTCTACGGCGGACAAAAATCGCCCGCTGTGGAAATCCCTTTCGCTATCTTTCGTACCAACTCGCTTGCTCTTTGTACATTCGAGCGTACTTCCTGTTTTGCGCCATCAACTGCTCATGTGTACCTAATTCACATATTCGGCCATTTTCCATGAGCAAAATACGGTCGGCGATTTTTGTTGAGCCTAGACGGTGCGTGACCAAAATAGCTGTTTTATCTTTTGCGGATTCGTTGAATAATCGAAAAATGTTTGATTCTTCGATTGGATCGATAGCGGCGGTGGGCTCATCGAGGACAATAACATCGTAATCCCGATAGAGCCCTCTCGCGATTGCTATGCGTTGCCATTGCCCACCCGACAACTCCGTTCCGTCAAAATCCCTGGACAGCATTGTATCAAAACCGTTCGGCAAATGTGAAAGCTGCGCCCCCGCTCCAGCCTCTGCGGCGGCTCGTTCCACATCGTTTGATGCATCGACATCACTTATGTCGATATTTTCTTTTGCTGTCAATTTATAACGCATGAAGTTCTGGAACACGCTTGATATGCGATTGAATTTTGACTTAGCAACAAAATTGCGAATGTCATTATTATATCCGTACCGTACTGTGCCGTGCGTAGGATTATATAGCCCGATTATAATTTTCGTGAGCGTTGTTTTGCCCGATCCGTTCTCGCCGACAATCGCAAGCGTTTCGCCTCGCAAAATAGTCAGGTTGATATCACTTAGCACATTTTCCCCACCTGGATATGCGAACGAAATATTTTCAAGATGAATATCCGACTTTTTATTTAACGTCGCCGTTTCGCCTTCTTCTTGTTTTGCGTCAAGAAAATCATAGGTAAATGAAGCCGTACTCATTTCTTTTAATCCATCTCCAAAATAATCCACCATCGTTGCAAGTACGCCGCTCATGCGCTCGACAGAATAAAACACCGAAGCGAACGCTCCGACAGTGACCGTTCCGTCCATCACGTAATAAACCAACAGCGCAAGAATCCCCGCGTAGCCTAAAACATTTACAAACCGCAGCAATAGTTCCACAAGAGCGATTTTTCGTTCCGTTTTCATTGACGCTTTGTTGAAGCGTTTTATGGAATCAATAAAAACCCCAAAGAAATAACCGACCGCTCCGAGGGTACGGGTTTCTTTGACATACTCTTTACCAATAATACAGCTTTCTAAATACTCCGTCTGGCGTCGCAATCCTGCGTTTTCTTCTTCAAACCGGCGAATATAGCCCGCTCGCAGAATTTGAGCGAACACAACCGATGCAAAGATGATGAATAACGCCAATAATAATATCGGCTTTACACTGACAAGGAATATTGAAGTAAAGATGAGATATGGAATAAAATGGAACACAAACTGGATGACTGAACGGCTTGCCGACGGGGCGTCCTCGCTACCGATTTGCGCTTTTTTCATCCGGTCAAAAGTTTCAGATTTCTCAAAATCCAATAATGGAATACGCTGTATGCGTTCATGGTATCGCGCCATTAAATACCCGCTGCCCCTGCGCCAAAAATATCCCTGTCCAAGCCATTCTAAAATATATACAAACGGGCTAGCGACAAGTATAATCGCCATCGGTATTGCCGCCATCACAACATCATTTAATACTACATTGCCATCGATATATGCGGCGACCGTATCAAAAAGATAGCGCATAGCAAATAATTCGCCAACCCCGACAGCGCACAGCATTGCTGAAACGAGCATCAATCCAAAAAACAGGGGCGGGTGGGCGCGCCAACAGTTAGCCAAACTTCCAGCGGCGACTTTTATATAGTTGGGTTTTCTTTTACTGGCGTTCGTCATACCAGCTCCTTTGGCTTTTATACATTGCGGAATAAATCCCGTTTGCCGCCATGAGCTCATCATGCGATCCTGTTTCCGCAATCGCCCCGTTATCAAGCACGAATAATAAATCAGACAGCTTGGTAGAACCGAGCCTATGGCTGATAAGTAGCGAAGTTTTGTCCTTTGTGATTTCCGCGAACCGCTTATACAATTTACTTTCCATCATGGGGCTGAGGCTTGCTGTAGGTTCGTCTAATATCATAAAGGATGTATTTGCGTATAATGCGCGGGCGATAGCGACTTTTTGCCATTCGCCTCCGGATATGTCCGCGCCGTTCTCATATATTTTGCCGAGCGGTGTTTTTTCTTTATTCGGCAGTTTATCAACGACATCATCCAGTTCGGCCAACCTCAGTGACGAAGCCAAATCACCGTTTTCATTTCCAAGCGTAATATTATCTACGAATAGAATATAATACTTTGCAAAGTCTTGATACACGATGGAGAACAAACGGCGCAATTCATCTGTGGTGTACTGTGCAATGTCCACGTCATTTATCAAAATTTCTCCTTCAAAATCCCGATACAGCCCCAACAGTATTTTTGTCAGCGTGCTTTTGCCTGCGCCGTTTTGCCCTATCAGCGAATATGATTTGCCTTTTTCGATGGTGAGGTTTACACCGTCCAGGACATAATGGCTGTCCGGCGCGTAACGAAAACGCAGGTTGCGGATTTCTAAATTGCTAAAAGTGAAGTCCGCACCGATACTGCTTTCAATATTTTCGGTATCATTTTCGGTATCATTTTCGGGCAAAGCGAAATATTGGGTGAATTCACGCATATACTCAACGTATTCAACTGTATCGCGAACCAATTTTGATAATACGCTCGTTATCATTTTTGCCAGCCCGATCAACGCACCCACCAAAGAAACATATAAACCATGCGTCAATGCGCCATCCCCGACAGGACGGAGCATTGCGAAAACCGCCGCAATCACAAGTACGTTTAATATGAATCCGCATATATGTATTGTAGATTCTTCGACGGCAAGCGCTTTCGTAACTAAATTGCTGCGTTTCAAATGTGTGTCAGAGAATTTTTTGTTTATGTTATTGGCATAGCCGAACAATGTACGTTCTGCCGCCGCTTCCCGCCCTATAAGTATGCTTGACAGATAATAATGCTTTCTGGTCAGCTTGGTGCTTACTCTAAACATTTCAT
>Ga0099364_10012505_pt1 | contig 11434 bp, 8 predicted proteins | sample TergutTh196P3_FD_73070 | JGI IMG/M metagenome (GOLD analysis project Ga0099364, IMG submission 73070) | Microcerotermes parvus P3 segment gut microbial communities from Pointe-Noire, Republic of the Congo - Th196 P3 | ecosystem: Host-associated > Arthropoda: Insects > Digestive system > Gut ...
GTGACGCAAACAATGTTCGAAACTCCGATGTTCTTATTTTGATCGGCTTAAAAGATGCCGGCACCAGCGGACTCAATTGTGGCGCCTGTGGATTTGAGACATGCATTGATTTAAAAAATGCTGCCAAACCAAAGAAAACGCCATTCAAAGGACCTTTCTGTTCCATAAAAGTCATCGATTTGGGCATTGCCGTCGGCTCAGCCGCCGCAAAAGCCAAAGACTTGTGTTTGGACAACCGCGTCTTTTACTCTGCCGGCGCAGTCGCTTGCAGCATAAAAATGATTGACGCCGATTATGCTTTTGCCATTCCGCTGAGCATTTCAGGAAAAAGCATTTACTTTGACAGAAAAATGTAAGGCGGCAGAGTCTGTAAAATTAAAAACAATTAAAAATAATCAAAAAAGTAAATAGGAGGCGTTTTATTAATCTTCAAACGCTTCCTTGACTTTTTCAAAAAAACCTTTATCTTTTTTTCCTTTTTTCTTGCCGGCGGCAGTTGTTGCTGCAAAACCGGAGGAAGCGGCAAACTTTTCAAGCAAGTCTCTTTGTTCTGCCGACAACTTTCGGGGCGTTACTAAATTGACGGTCACATATTGGTCGCCGACGTATTTACTGTTCACGCGCGGGAAACCTTTTTCTTTTAAGCGAAAAACACTTCCGGTTTGTGTGCCTTCGGGAACGGTCATTGTCACATCACCGCTAAGCGTTTTGACTGTGATGTCGGTTCCAAGGGCTGCCTGAATGAAATTCAAATCCACATGAACATGAACATCATCGCCGTTACGTGCGAAATAAGAATTTGAATCGACGCGAACAACGACATACAAGTCTCCCGTCGGTGCGCCCGGATCTCCGACATTACCTTCACCCGGATAACGCAGTCTCATACCGCTGTCAACGCCGGCCGGAACCGTTACAGACAATTTCTTTGACGATCGAACCTTTCCCTTGCCGGAACATTTCGGACAAGGCGTTTCAATTATTTTGCCGCTGCCCCGACATGTTGAACAAGTCGATTGAGAAATCATATTTCCAAAAGGTGTTCGAACGGTTTTTGAAGAAGTTCCGCTGCCGCGGCATTCCGGACACGATTTGGCAAGCGTTCCCGGTTTAGCGCCGGTTCCGGAACAAGTATCGCACAAAATAACTTTTGGAACATCAATATCAACTGTTTTTCCTTTGTAAGCCTCTTCAAAAGAGAAGCGAAGATCATATTGAAGATCTGCGCCGCGCTGAGGTCCTCTCGGGCGTCCGCCGCCAAAAAAACTTCCGAAAATGTCGCCGAAAATATCTCCCAAATCACTGAAATCGGCATTTCGGAAAATATCTTCTTGGGAATAGCGGCTGTTGATGCCGGCATGACCAAACTGGTCATAAGAAGAACGCTTTTCAGCATCTGAAAGAACAGCATAAGCTTCCGAAATTTCCTTAAATTTTTCTTCGGCGTCGGGAGAGTCGTTTTTATCCGGGTGATATTGCATGGCAAGCTTACGATAACTTTTTTTAATTTCATCATCTGTTGCGGTTTTGTTTACACCGAGGATTTCGTAATAATCTCTATTTGTTGTCATAAAAATCCTAATCAAACATCATCAAACTTGAAAATATGAATTTATACCAAATGAGTTGAGATAACAAGGCATCCGATAAAAATATATTGACCCGAAAGGCAACTCAAAACGAAAAACAAAAAAGCGGGAAAATCCCGCCTTTCATTATTTCTTTTATTTACTTTTGTTTCTTATTTTTACTTACTTTTGCTCTTCAAAATCTGCATCAACTGCATCATCGCTGCTGCGTTTTGGTTCGTCAGCGTCGGCGTTTTCTTGTGTTTGCTGAGACTGAGCTTGAGCAGCTTCTGAAGCTTTTCTGTAAAGAGCTTCTGTTATCGGATAGATGGCAGTTTCGAGGGCTTCGGTTTTTGCTTTGATGACAGCAATATCTGTGCCTTCAAGAGCAGTTTTGAGTTCAGCCATTGCCTTTTCTGCGGCTTCTTTTTGATCGGCAGTAATGCCAAGATCTTCAGGAGCTTGAGATACGGCTTTTTCGGCAGCGTTTAAGAGGGAATCGGCGCTGTTGCGAATGTCGATTTCTTCTTTCTTTTTCTTGTCTTCTTCGGCGTGAAGTTCGGCGTCTTTGACCATGCGGTCGATTTCGTCATCCGAGAGTCCGCCCGGTTTTTGAATCGTAATGGACTGCTTTTTGCCAGTGCCGAGGTCTTTGGCGTCAACGTGAAGAATACCATTTGCATCAATGTCAAACGTCACTTCAATTTGAGGAATGCCGCGGGGTGCCGGCGGAATACCGTCTAAAATGAATCTGCCAAGGGTCTTGTTGCCGGAAGCCACAGAGCGCTCTCCTTGAAGGACATGAATCTCAACAGAGGTTTGGTTGTTGCCGGCGGTTGAGAAAATTTGGCTCTTCTTTGTCGGAATTGTTGTGTTTCTCTCAATAAGGGGTGTTGAAACACCGCCAAGCGTTTCAATACCGAGTGTGAGCGGAATGACGTCGAGGAGTAAAATATCCTTGATGTCGCCGGACAGAACACCGGCTTGAATGGCAGCGCCGACAGCAACAGCTTCATCGGGGTTGATGTTTTTGTAGGGTTTCTTGTTTGTGAATTTTTCAATGAGGTCAACGACAGCCGGAATTCTTGTAGAGCCGCCGATTAGGATGACCTTGTCAATGTTTTCGATGGCTAATTTGGCGTCGGTTAACGCTTGATTCATGGAAGCCAATGTGGAATCCAAAAGATCGGAAATCATTTTTTCAAACTGTGCGCGTGTGATGTCCACATCCATGTGGAGTTGGTCGCCGTCGGGACCGAGTGCAATGAACGGTAAGTTGATGTTGGTGGTGGTCACGCCGGATAATTCGATTTTTGCTTTTTCAGCGGCGTCTTTCAGGCGCTGGAGAGCTGCCGTGTCTTTGGATAAATCAATGCCGTTTGATTTCTTAAATTCGGAAACCAAGTGCTCAACAATTCTGTCGTCAAAGTCATCGCCGCCAAGCTTTGTGTTGCCGCTTGTGGATAAAACTTCAAAGACGCCGTCGCCGATTTCTAAGATTGAAACGTCAAAGGTACCGCCGCCCAAGTCATAAACAAATATTTTTTGGTCTTTGGCGCCTTCTTCTTTGTCTAAGCCATAAGCCAATGCAGCGGCAGTCGGTTCATTGATAATTCTTAAGACTTCCAAACCGGCAATTGTGCCGGCATCTTTGGTGGCTTGTCTTTGTGCGTCGTTGAAATAAGCCGGAACCGTAATGACGGCTTGTGTAATGGTTTCGCCCAAGTAAGCTTCAGCGTCAGCCTTTAATTTTTGAAGAATCATAGCTGAAATTTCCTGTGGCGTGTAATCTTTTCCATTTAAGGTGACTCTGTAATTAGCGTCGCCCATGTGTCTTTTGATGGATGAGACAGTGTTTTTAGAGTTGGAAACAGCCTGTCTTTTTGCAATTTGTCCGACTAATTTTTCGCCTTTTTTGGAAAAGCCGACAACAGAGGGCGTTGTTCTGGCACCTTCCGCATTTGGAAGAACGGTCGGTTCGCTGCCTTCTAAAATAGCCATACAAGAGTTTGTTGTACCTAAGTCGATACCTAAAATTTTTGCCATATTTTTTCACCTGTTTATTTTCATTTAATTTTCTGTAAAGGATTTTGGTAGTGGTTGGATATATTTTTGCTTAATTTTTGTATAAGATTTTGTATTAGGATTTTGTTTTTTTTTGTATGTAGAGAGTCGTTTTTTTTATTTAATGGAATTAAATAAACGCGAAGGGTGTAAAGTGTAAAGGGTGTAAAGTGTAAAGGATAAAGGATGTAGGTTTCCTGGATTTTATTCATCTTCGATGGGACCTGAAACTGTGACCATTGCCGGTCGAATGACTTTTGAATTTAAGGCGTAGCCGGATTTGAAAACTTCCATAATCGTTCCTTCGGGAGAGTCGTTTGTCGGAATTTGAAGGATAGATTCATGAAAATGCGGATCAAACTCCATTCCAAATTCGGAGGGAATTTTTGAAAGTCCGTGAGATTCAAGCAATGTCATCAATTGGCGGTATGTATTTTTGATGCCTTCGATCGTGGAGTTTTTATCAAGGCTTTCATTTTCAGAAGAGACAATTGCGCGCTCAAAGTTGTCCAAAACTTCAATCAAATCTTTCATGACTTGTTCTAAAGCAAATTTGCGTGCATCTTCCATGTGCTTTGTACTTCTTTTTTTGAAATTTTCAAAATCTGCTGCAAGTGTCAGATAAGAGGCGGTTAATTCTTCCACACGTTTTGACAAATCAGCATTTTCTTTTAAAATGAAATCAAAATCAGATTCTTGTTCTAAATTGCCGTCCTCAAAGATGTCTTCGGCAATGTTAGAGAGGTCATCATCTTCTGATAAATTCTCATCAGAAAATTCAATTTTTTCTGTTTTTTTCATTTTTTTCCTCCATTAATCAACAATTCAGTAAAGAAAATATTCATATATAAACCTTTCTGAAAAATCCAAGTGGTGTAAAAAATAAACAAATGCTGTCAAAACATTAACTTTTAGTTAGTATCAAACATTTCTAAAGAATTTATGATATTTATTTAAAATGAAATGATCAAAAATCAAAAGAATTGAAAAAAAATATATTAAAAACAATGTTGACAAAATATCGGAAAGACTGAATGTTAAAACAAAAATGTTGACAAAATATCGGAACTGAAAATTAAAAACTTTCAAACAAATTGGTTTCGGGAATTATAAAGCGTTTTTGATCCGAAATAAAGAGCAAGAAACGACGCTAAACAAACAACCGTACAAATCGTAATCATAATTGCGATTTGATATAAAATCGCAGTCATTGGAAGTGTTCCTGATAAGATCTGGCCCGTCATCATTCCCGGCAGAAATATAATCCCCATTCCGACCATGGTATTAAGTGTCGGAAGCATTGCCGTCTCAAACGCGTTATTGACAAAGGGCTTTAAAATGTTTTGAGGCGACACGCCCAGATTTAACAGGGCTTTGATTTTATTATTTTGTGTTTCAACGGAATATGCAAATGTCTTTAATGCCAGAGTCACGCCCGTCATGGCATTTCCAAGAATCATGCCGCTGAGCGGAATGGTATATTGAGGATCAAAAAGAGAGACGTTGACAACAACAACAACGAAAAAGAAAACCAATGCAAAGCCTGTACCAATAAATGACAGAACAATTGCGGCTTTAAATCGGGAATTCAGTTGTTTATTTTTAGATAAGATATGATAAATCGCAAAAGAAAACATACCGATTAAATAAATTGTCGTAAAAATCGGGGACGGGTTGCCGAAAATATATGTGAGGACAAAGCCGGCCAAAACCAGCTGCAATGTCATTCGAATACCGGCAACAACCAACAATTTTGTTTGGCTGGCGCCGTTTTTTTTCATAACGGCAAGAACAATCAGCAAAAGCAAATAAACCAGCAGGAAGCGAAAGAAGCTTAATTCAACAATTTCTTCCATTAAAGTCCGCCCCCAAGAAAAACCGTGTGATCCGCAAACTTTTCAATTAACAAATGATCGTGGCTTACAATAACCAAAGTTATGGAATGTTCTTGGCAAAACGATTTCAAATTTTGAACCATTAAAAATGAGGTATGATCGTCCAGAGCTGACGTCGGCTCATCCAGCATCAGCACAGTCGGCATGAAAGATAAATAAACGGCAATAAAAACACGCTGACGCTCTCCTCCGGACATAGATGTACAAATCGTGTCCGGTGAAAAATTCAGACAGCAAAGAGAGAGATAGTGTTCGATTTTGTCATCATCAGGCGTCGGCATTTGTCGGGCGGCATAAAATTCCGCAAAATTTTCCCGAATTGATTTATCAAACAAAAAAACAGATTGATTGACCAATAAAACGTCACGGCGAAGAGAAAGGGCATCTAAAGATAAAATATCAGAACCGTCATAATAAACGGCGCCTGACGTCGGTGGCAAAACACCGTTAAATAAAGCCAATAAACTGCTTTTACCGCAACCACTGTCACCGCTGATAAAAGTTGTCTGATTTTTCGGGATTTCCAAAAGAGGATAAGAAATATTATGAAACTTCAAATCCTCTGCCTTGAGAACGGGCAGCATATGACTCCATTATGAACAAAAATAAAAAGAAAGAAACGCCAAAACGGCGTTATTTTTAATAATTTTCGGCATATTTCAAAATAACAACCGATACAATCAAGCAAAATGCAAATATAAAGATAAACCATTCCCAGCCGCCAGACCCCAGAACTGTGTTTTGATAAACCATATATCCGAATTTTACTAATGCTAAGACAATGGCTGTTAAACAAAAAGAAGCCAAAAAGCTAACCAACAACGCCGTCGATTTTCGAACAAGGCGGGAATGGAAGAAATCATACCCGACAACAAAGAAAATGGCGAGAATTAAAAACGCAACTGCATTAGGCACCGGATCTATCGTTTGATCCAAAAGTATGCCGCGAATGCCATAAATCGTAAAAACGAAGAAAAATGCCATGATCAAAGACAAAATAAATGTCTTCAAGTAATGGTTCCCAAAAGAGGGCAGGGACGGAAAAGATTTTTGAGAGGATCTATTTTTGGATGTCATAAAAATACCATCTTTGTGTGAAAATAATATAACAAAATATAATGTGGCGTAAATATCATATAAAAAACGAAGTTTAACTATTAAAATTTAGCCTTTTATGATCCGGAATCAACCAGATTTAAAATTTTAAAAGTCACAGAATCAAAATTTTAAAAATTTTTAAAGTCACCAAAGACTCAAAAAAGAGAGAATGCGGCTGTTTTTAAAAAAGATAAAAAAGGCATATGAGAATAAAAACGAATCGAAAAACATAAAAACATTTAATTCTATTTGGGTACACTTTAGGTCTTTGCAAACAAAATTTATTTTTTAATTTGAAAATTTCATAAAAAGTAATGAACAATTTTTGGAAAATAACCTTTAAATGTTATGAGACTCTTTTCAAAGGCAATTATTGAAACATTCATATAAAGGATGCACTTTTGCCTTCCCGTGAATTCAATTTATTAAATCTTTAAAACTCTAAATATTAATCTTTATTAAATTAAAACGATCCTAAAAAGGAGAAAAAATATGACAAAAATCGATAACTGCACAACTTGTGACATGAATCTTGTTGAACAAGGAAGCGTCCGATTCCCCTGCCCGAAATGCGGTGCAAGCATCGGAAGATGCCAAAACTGCCGTGTTCTTGGCAACACCTACGAATGCAAAAAATGCGGATTCGTCGGACCATAATGAATTAAAATAAATCAAAAAAGAAGGTGAAATATATGAGCGGTGTTGCTGCAGAAATAAAAGTTATGCCGGCAGATGCGGATACAGACTTAAATGTTTTAAAAGAGAAACTGAAAGCTGCTGTCCCTGCAGGTGCCAGAATTAATGGCGAAATTACAGAAAAACCGATTGCGTTCGGATTAAAAGCACTTATGCTTACCGTTGTTGTTGAAGATGGTGAAGGCGGCATTGAGCCCGTCGAAGACGCCTTCAACGCTGTCCCTGAAGCCGAAAGCGTCAGTATCGTAAACCTTGACAGATTGTAAACAAATCTTTCATAAATGAAATCGGTCATTGTACCGATTTCAAAAATCTTTATTCTGTTTTAAAAAATAAGTGATTGACAGAAGACATTCTGAAAATAGGGATGGAAAAAGATCGATAGACTTTTAAAAATCGGTGACTGACGGAAGGCATTCTGAAAAAAAAAATGGAAAAAAAATGGAAAAAAGAAATGGAAAAAAAATGGAAAAAGAAATGAAAAAAATGGAAAAAAAATGGAAAAAGAAATGAAAAAAATGGAAAAAAGGAAATGGAAAAACCAAAATTTGTTTTAAAAAATTAAAAAAGAATGAACGGCTCAGCGGCGTTCATTCAACTGTGGCGGAGCCTTTCCATCATAAGAGGAAGCCATATGCTCCGGTTTAACGTTTGGCATTTCTCTTGTGTATTTGGCACGCAGAACTTCATCAATTCTTAAAACCATAACCGCTGCATCTGTTGCAGCTTTTAATGTATTGGATTTGACTCGATAGGAGTCAACAACGCCTTCTTTCATCATATCAACAATTTTTCCGGTGAAAACGTTGACGCCGGCATTCTTGTTTTTGGTGTGCGCCGCACGAAGCGCCAATGACAAATCAATCACATCAAGTCCGCTGTTGCGGATTAATGCTTTTGGAAGCTCTTCAAGGGCCTGAGCATAACTTGAAATGACAGATTGTTCGTAGCCACCGATTGTGGGGGCATAAGAAGATAAGCCGAGTGCGATTGCCATTTCCGATGCGCCGCCGCCGGCAACAATTTTGCCGTCTTCGATGGCGGATTTGACTACCCAAAGGGCGTTATCTAAACAAGTATCCACGCTGTCGGCATTTTGAAGTGTTTCGCCGCGAACAACGATGGTCGCTACTTTAGAGTGATAACCGCCGCGGATGTAAGTTTTACCACCACCATTTTTGGTATCTTGTTCAAGAACAGCGGCTTTGCCCAAATCATTCTCAGAAATGTCCCTTGGGTTTCTGACAATTCTGGCGCCTGTCGCATAAGAAACGTTTTCAATAATTTTTTCGTCAATCGGATGAGAAACAAAAATACCGCGCTTGTCAAAGTATTCCAAAACAATCGGTCTCACTGCTTTTGTAGTGAAGATGGCTGTTGCACCGGTATCGGCAATTGCTTTAGCAATATTCAACAAAGCTTCTTGTTTATTTTCAATAATCAGGTTGCGCTCTTCAGGAGTCCCGACATATACCTTAGAATCGACTTTTGTTTTGGTCACAGCAATTTCGGTATCAAGAACTGCGATTTTCGGGTTTTCGATCTTTTTCGGTGCTTTGTAGCTGAGTGCGGTTGTGTTTAAAGCCAATCCTTCAACAACTTCGATTTCATCCACACGTCTTTGAAGTTCAGCCACACGAATAATTTTGGTTCGGACATCTACAAAGCCGTCTTCTTCAACGATTTCTGCGGCTTTGATACAAATGTCGGCAAGCTTTTCTTTGTAAGCCTCCGCCACTTTTCCTGTCATGGATGTCATCGCAGCTTTCTTTAAAATATCCGCACGATTTGCTTTCGTAACTTCCACTGTGGATTTTTCAAGAATTTCATGCGCTTTTTCTTCAGCCTTGCGGTAACCATTAATAATGACGGTTGGATGAATTCCTTTTTTAATCATCTTTTCAGCCTTTTCAAGCAGCGCTGCCGCAAAAATAACGGAACCGGTTGTTCCGTCGCCGGCAGTCGATTCCATTGAGCGGGCCACTTCGACAATCATTTTAGCAGCAGGGTGTTCAATGCCGATATCCCTTAAGATGCCGGCACCGTCATTTGTCATTGTGACCATACCCAATTTATTAACCAGCATCTTGTCCATGCCTTTTGGACCAAATGTACTTTGAACCAATTTGGCAACAGCTTTGGCGGCTGCAATATTCATAGAAAGAGCATCTCTTCCCTTTGTTCTGTCTTTACCCGGGTCTAAAACAATAATCGGACCTGTTTTTGCCATAAAATAAACTCTCCTTATTCCGATAACATATCCGCAAATATTAAATGAATCAACTGAAACATAAATAAATGATTTTCACAATCAGATGATAAAAAATAATTTCAAAAAATGTTATCACCGTTTCGAAATGTAACAAATAACTGATTAATATTCTATAAAAAACTAACGGTATTTAAAATTCAAGAGTGGTATGCTGAGAAGGAAAAATTGAAATGAAAAAAGAACGGATGAAGAAATGAAAAAAGAGCGAATGAAGAAATGAAGAAAGAACGGATGAAAAAAGAACAGATGAAGAAATAAAGAAAGAGCGAATGAAGAAATGAAGAAAGAATGAATGAAGAAAGAATGGATGAAGAGAAGAGAGACAGAAGTTATGAAAACAAAACGGAATAATTCATATATCAAAGAAAGAGTTTATACGTCATTTCTTAAGTTTTTAAAAAATTATTTTATGACTGACCGGGAAATCTAAACATGCCTGTTATTACTATTGATTCTAAGGATTTGGAGGCGCTTTCTCAAATTGACCGAGAAACCATTATCAACAATGTCTCCATGATTGGTGCCGAGGTGGAGCGTATTGAAGATGAAACAATTGACATTGAATTTTTCCCAAACCGTCCGGACTTGTATTGCGTCGAGGGCGTCTCTCGTGCAATGCGCGCTTTTTTAAATATTGAACCGGGACTAAAAACATATACCGTAAAACCCCCAAAAATTGAAATTAAAATTCAAAGAGAGGTTGTCGATGTGCGTCCGATTCTGGGATGCGCTGTTGTCCGCGGCTTAAAATTTACATCTTCCGGCATTAAATCGCTGATGGATTTGCAGGAAGACTTGCACTGGGCACTTGGAAGAGGGCGAAAAAAAGTCTCAATCGGCGTTCACGATATGGCAAAAATCAAAGCGCCGTTTGTTTACATGACAGAAAAGCCAAGCTTCGAATTTGTTCCGCTGGATCATACCGAAAAAATGACCATGTCCGAAATTTTGGAAAAACATGCCAAAGGCGTCAAATTCGCTCATTTGGTCAAAGACATGAAAAAATATCCGATCATCAAAGACAGCAATGAGAACATCTTGTCATTCCCGCCGATCATTAACGGCACATTGACAACTGTCACGGAATCAACAAAAGAATTATTCATTGACGTCACCGGAACAAGCAAAGAAGTTTATGCCGCATTAAATATTGTCGTGACGTCCCTGGCAGAACGTGGCGGCATTGTTGAAGCCGTCAAAGTGATTCATCCGGACGGCTCGGAGATGATTTTGCCGGATTTGACGCCGGCTGTCCAGACAGTGGCGCTTGAAGAAATCAAAAAACTCGTCGGATTTGAAATCAAACCCGATGAAGTGATTCAGGCTTTAAGAAAAATGGGATATGACGCAAAAGTTGTTTCAAATAAACCGATTGCTTTTGAAATTTTGGTTCCGCCTTATCGTGCCGACATCATGCACATCGCCGACATCATTGAGGATGTTGCAATCGGCTACGGCTATGCAAACATTCCGGCAGAGCTGCCAAAAACCGTTACAACCGGAAAATCTCACCCGCTTTCCCGCTCAAGGCTTGCCGCCCAAGAAGCCATGATCAGCTTAGGCTACAGCCAAGTCATGCCGTTTACATTGACCAGTGAAAAACTTCACTTTGAAAACATGAGACGTCCGGTCACAGACGATGTGACTTACGTTCTTCACCCGATCAGCGAAGATCAAACCATGGTCCGAACAACACTGATTCCCGGACTTCTTGAAATTTTGGCACTGAATCGCCACAGAGAGCTGCCTCAAAAACTTTTTGAAATCGGCGATGTCGCCGTTCAAAACAAAAACAAACAAAAAATCGCCGCCGTCTCCATTCACAACACGGCAAACTTTAC